>Ga0153947_1000398_pt1 | contig 21401 bp, 20 predicted proteins | sample TSNJ031MetaG_FD_104697 | JGI IMG/M metagenome (GOLD analysis project Ga0153947, IMG submission 104697) | Attine ant fungus gardens microbial communities from New Jersey, USA - TSNJ031 MetaG | ecosystem: Host-associated > Fungi > Mycelium > Unclassified | place: USA: New Jersey, Wharton State... | reverse complement strand
TGCCATGTGGCCAGCCGCCAGCCGTACCGCTGCTTGCATCCATCTCATGACTCGCTTACACAGCATCGTCACACATTCCTCGACGGAAATAGGCGCTCTCCCACTCGCCAATCGTACTGTATGATAGATGGTTATCGACGGATGTGATCACTGTGATCTTGGCAGGCGGACCTAAAATTCCCACAATCGTCGAACCCAGCGCTTTACCAGATCCTCCTTGAACTCGACTCAGAGAAACTCATGTCTCCCAGATGGCCAGTTTCATGGCTAAATTTGCTGCAAAATTTGTCCTTCGCATTTTACAGGGAGATTTCGGGTTGTGTTGTCATTTGCTTATGGCTATTTGGGTTGACTGGTACTTAAGCAGTCATTTTGGTGTGTTGTGTATTTGTCACCTCTCCCACACACTTGTCTTCTGCTATCATCTCTCATTTTTGGCATTGGGATTTAGGCTTGAGGACTTCTTTTCTATCATGAATGATGTTCACTCCTGCCTGCAACTTCACGGCAATATCTATTATCCCTAGTCACATCATTGAGTCTCCAAGATGTGGGCTCCATTTTGGCTAGATGTACTAGCTGTTACCATTGTGTTGTGTTGTCGAAGGGTTTGAACGTCATTGATTACAGGCAAGTAACCCTCGAGGCCCATAACCTAATGGCACAAATCATAGATTACCGTGGAGATTAGATACAGTGACTTGATAAGAAGTAAATTGAAGCCTGTCAAAGTTCTGTTTCTGTGTATCAGTAGTGCTATGAAGTCCATTATGAATAAACTTGTGCTGATTTTACGAATATTAGTTAAACTTTGTGATGTATTTATGACGTTCAATGACACTCCTGATACTGGTACATATCACAATCTTCATGTATCGAATTGATCATTCCCATGAGAGTCCCAGATGCTTGTTCTAACGATGGAGAATTCAAATGCCCCCACCCCACCAGCAGGTCAGCGAGGCAACAACCACACTTTCGTTCCCCTGCGCATTGTATCAGGAAGGTACGAAGGTCACCAGGAATACCAGTTCATCTTCAAGCTGATAATCGAGACGATCTAAATCCTGGCAAAAGTCTATGAGAACGAAACCTCAGACTGCAAGAGCCTATAGGTGTAATCACCAAGTAAAAGATGGCAGCCAAATTCTCTAGGGGTTTAGGTTTGCAAGAATGATTCTCGGCCGGTTCTCAGGGCTTGTCAGAAGTTTTTTGTTTTGCGTCTGCCAGATAGGGGTTACTTATCGCAATGCTCACTATTGACTTGGGAATACGGGTGACTCACTAAGAGGTCTCAGCAAGGTATAGGAGATGCTACTCGGCGCAAGTGATAGTAGGGGATAACGTGGGTGTGTCGTTAGGTCTCTTGTCAAATAAGATGTACTAGACTTTGGCTGTAGGTACATCCTCCAGGCAGAACTGCTACTAAGAGCTGCACAGATCCATCAATCTCCTTCTCAAGCTTCCAGATATATATGGAATGCAAAAAGCATGTACGAAATGAGTTATATTGAAAGAACACGTATATGTGGAATAAGTCTAAACTTTCAGCTCAACTCAAGACATTCCTCAAGCAAACTCAGCAGCAGAAGTAAAACTGATGAGCCGAATGTGTCGTACTGTTGCATGCGTAATTCCCAATGCCTTCATCCGAAACGATCCGCCAAAAGGGAAGGCAAGAACGGTGATTCCTTGGCAAGAGAGAAGCTTCTGTTCCCTTTCCAAGCTACTAAACTAGTTATTAATAGTGATGCCTCTCTAAATTTCATTAGGACGTCGGATCTGAGAGCCATTGCACGTACTCTGACCGAACCCTGAGAACGCATTCTTGTCCAGATTCGGCAATAGACAAGACATCGACATAGGTGCTCTCAGCGGAGAGGCCAAAGGTCTGCAATAAAGCATCGGAAATTGCCTTGCGAATGCCCAAAGCATCTGAACTGGGTGGAGAAATTCGGAATCGAATATAATGGTACATGGTGATACATGGCAAGATATAATCGAACAAAAATAAAAAATAAACTTGATTATATAAGGTGCCGTGTTCAAGGTGCGTCATTCTCGAGCCGCAAGTTGTTTTGCACAGGGTTGTCTATTCCGTCTCCCTATCTCCTGTTTGCCCTGCTTCTTCTCTACTTTTGCTGGTTCTACTTCTACGAGCTGATCAACTCCATCAACGGAATTCGTTTCTTGAACACATGCTTAATTCAACTCCGACAACAACGCAGTCACAACGACTGCATAAGTTTCGGAAATCAAGACGAAATACGTTAAGTACAGCTTCTACAGAGATGACTGGCTACGAATCGGACCACCTACCTACGATGTCTCGACACCAATGCTGCGGAATTGTCGAGGAGGCAGCGTTACGAGCAAGGGAGAAAAGGCAGAACAGAACGATTCCACAACCTTGGGTTGTTCGCAAGATCGCAGTTTTCCTAACTCTGGGAATCATGGGTTACTCAGGATACGTTTATATTTCAAGATTCTGTATTAGTTCAATAAAACGGACACGTCAGTCCACTACAGGCAGGCCCACTGCAAGTGAGTGTTCTTTCCCATGAAATCACGAGAATCGGTCTGAGACTTGGTGCTGCAGTTGTAGTACTTGTTGTTTTCTGTATTTTATATTTGTGGATGATCTGGGCGTATTTCAAGGTCCGTTGACATTTGTGTTTCTGTCTCAGGCACGATGGATCAATATTTCCAGGTGATTCTCACGTCGCCAGGTTATGCTAGAGATGTATGTATGAGTCCTTGACAATTTTTGGAGAGCTAAATCCTCTATAGCATGTGCCTCAATGTCGTCAACCGCTCCTCGAACCACTCGATAACAGACATTCAGACATCGACTTGGAAAATTCACTCGTGCATTACAATTCGGACTTTGACCATTCAAAACCACATCAATTTGATCCTACACGGTCACATCGTTTTAATCGACCGTCACACTCCTCGGTTTCGAGCCATCATTTGACGCATGGCAATCGGGCGGCGCCTGGCAATCTCATTGCAGGGCCATCGTACGAGGATATTACCCTACGAACACCTACGCTCGGGCGAAGCATAAGTCTCGAACGGTTGAGACAACCTACAAGTGAAACAGGTACGAGGGTGGCAGGAGATGCGCCTTTTACAGAGGTGGATGACGGAGGTGTGGGAGAGGGTAGATTGAGGACGCCATTTGAACCTCCATTTACAATTTTTCTTCCTGATCACGTCGATCTCCAAGGGAGTGCAGACGCACCGAGTGATTTACCTACCGGACAAACAGTAGAATTAGGAACGCTAGGCGAGCTTGAGCCACGCAACTCTCAGCCTCGAATGCCGATCGCAGCTGCGTTACCACCGGGTGATGAACCCATTGAAGGAACTACTGCCGAAGTCCCATGTGATGTCCTATGCCTCCCATGTGGTGCTCTCTGTGATAGCCAGCAAAGGAATGAGAAGGAGAAAAAGGAGATTACTGTTCGGAGGAGGCCACCGTCCTTACCTGTTTTGCATCCCGCGCACAGATACTGTTATCATGACCAAATTGTTAAACCTTATCGAACTCATCATTGTCGGAATTGTGGTACTGTGAGTCGCTGTTCATCGTGATCACAGCTCAGAGTGACCAATAGGACGAATAGTGTGTGCTAAAATTTGATCACCATTGCCCTTGTAAGTGCCTCCTGACTTTGGCTCCGCAGAAATAGGTACGATTCCTTTAACTAGGGATAGGTCAATGCGTTGGAGCCTGGAACCATAAGGTGACCTCGGTTATTTACCTGTTATCTTACAATCTACTAATTGTTTCTGGTCCAGTTCTTCCTTAATTTTTGCCAGGCCACATTGGTCTTCACTCTTTATGTTCTTGGGACATTGGTCGGCTTCAATGTATCGGCCTGGACTGCAGTGTCATCAAATTCTCGTGTAGATGCTCAAATTATTGTTGTTAGTGCACTGTATGTTTTGAATACGTATTCTGCATAGTTGTTCGTTGATACCATAATTTTTAGGGCTGCACTCTTTGGACTATTCACGGGGGTGTTAACGTGGACCCACATCATTCTTATAACCCGAGGGCAGACGACGGTCGAGAGTATGGCGATCCATTCTATGAAGGAGCGGGAGGCTGCGACGCTCACAAAGGAGTACGGGATTTGTGGTTTTGGGTGAGTTGTTGGTTACTCAGGGCAATGCATATTCGTGGTTCAAATGATGGCCTTGTTATTTGATCGATTGATCATTACACTCAGTGCCAAGCGAGAAGCAAGACGACGATGGAACGAGGACTGGGGAGACCTAAATTCGGAAGGCAACTTGTGGTGGACTGGGAGTAGGAAGCAGGGTTGGATAGACGTCATGGGTACAAGTCCTTTGGGATGGATTCGTAAGTCTCTCTTTCCTTCCTCTTTCATGAATTAGGCTCGGCATGACTGTCCATGTCCATTTTGGTTTGGAGTTTCTGTTCGTACCGGTGTGATATGGACGACCGAGGAAACACCGTGATCCACTACCAGCAATTGCATAGGTTAGATCGCTCTGCAAATAGCAGCTTCTTGGTAGAAAGCCAGTTGTCATTGCGGCATTCTAAGCTGCCAGAGTGGTCGACATGGGTCATGGAATTGGGGACATCGATTGCTGAATTTTCCTTTGAATGGGCCGTTTCCCTGTTGGACAGGCGTTAATCTATAGCAAACTTTCAGTTTTTTTAACCTCTTCATACCTGGTCCAGCCTACTGACTATTGCTCCCTAGTACCGATCGGTCGAGGAGTTGGAGACGGCCTAACTTATGTAGTCAATCCTCGGTTTGACGGACAAGGAAGGATGCGGAGACGAGTAGATTGGCCGGCTGAGCTGCGATAAGACGTTGGCTATTCCTGGCTGCTTCTTTGGGTATAGGAGTGTACATAGGTACTATTCTGCAAAGCACGTGAGAGCGGGCGGAACTTGACGTCAGTATAAGTAGCCCGGCAATTACGGAAGACGTGCACCTGTTACCTATCCTGACACCACAAACATCACCTGAGTTAGTCTAAGCAATGTCTTTTGTTATTTCCGCGTCTCCAGTCCACCGCAAGTTCGTTAAGCAGGACAGTGTCAAGGCCAAAGCTCTTGCAAAGGCTCCTGTCGCTGAACAAGCTTGCTCCTCTAGCCAGATCATCTCTCTCGAAGAGAAGTATGGTGCTCACAAGTGAGTAGCCGTTCCATTATCGTTTGCTTCCAATGTGGAAGAAGCAAGTGGGCTGTCTATTGCCTGGGTACTCTTGTTGTTCCCTGTGTTTTCCTCCTAACTAGGCCTACGTGCGAGTCGGCGCTTCAGTTTTAAAATCTCGTACAACCGGTATGTCCGTACAGCACAATGTCTAGTGCTTATTCCAATAATACGATATCTAGGCATTCAGTATGGAGCGAGGGCCGAGCCAATTCAAGCTTGCATAGACGTGGAGGTCACACTCATACGATCCTAATCGTATTTCCGTCCTTTCACTCTTCTATATGTCTCACGGCACTGATGTGTGTGGTTTAAACTGTTAGTTACCATCCTCTTCCAGTAGTCTTTGATTCCGCAAGTGGCGCCAAGTAAGGTTCCTTGCTGATGATATAGCCTCCCAGTGCTGACTCCCCTCTTCCTCAGAGTCTATGATCCTGAGGGTAACGAGTACATCGACATGTTGTCTGCTTATTCGTGGGTTGGATCATCAAATAAAATGTTGCTCATCTCATCATGTCTCGCTTGCTTCCATGATTAGAGCCGTAAATCAGGTATGGTCTTTGACCACACGCAATTCCAAATGCTGACTTAAAATTCGTTCACAATTCTTAGGGCCACTGTCATCCACGTATTGTGGCTACCTTGGTTCAACAGGCTCAGAAACTGACGCTCTCATCCCGCGCGTTCTACAACAGTGTTTTTGGCCGTTTCGCCCACAAGATTACAACGATGTTTGGCTACGAAATGGTTCTTCCCATGAATACCGGTGCCGAAGCCGTTGAGACTTCCGTTAAACTTGCCCGGAAGTGGGCATACGAGAAAAAAGGTGTTGCTGAAGGGCAGGCTATTGTTTTGAGTGTTTCTGGAAATTTTCACGGGCGTACTCTGGGTATAATTAGGTGTGTGCTATAATTCTGTAATGAATTCCGCCTCCCTGCAACGATCTTGAAACTCTTAGTTGATTTGATTTTCCGAAATATTGGCTGACGTATGACAATAATTCCATTTCTAGCATGAGCACAGATCCCGACAGCCGGACTGGCTTTGGTCCATATCTTCAGGGGGTCGGCCCGGTATATGAGGACAACGGGATTTCTAAGACCATCAGATTTGGCGTTGTCGAAGACCTTGAAAGGGCTTTAGAGCTCCATGGAAAACATGTTGCTGCTTTTTTGGTTGAGCCAATCCAGGGAGAAGCAGGGTATGTATCTCTCTTTCTTCAAAATTTGATTTGGGTGACATCGGGATCTCTGTTAGGATTATCGTCCCAGAACTGGGTTACCTTGCCCGTGTACATGAACTTTGCAAGCAGCACCGAGTCTTGCTTATTTGTGACGAAATCCAAACAGTGCGTATTCTCCTCGAGGTGGAATTATACTGAAAACGACAATTAGGGTCTTTGTCGAACGGGCAAGCTTCTTGCTTGCGAATATGATGGTATCCGTCCTGACGTAGTTCTCCTTGGTAAGGCACTCTCAGGAGGAAGTAGGTAGTCACTGTGTAAAGGGAAGTTATTAGAGACTGATCGTTCGCAGCGTACCCTGTCTCTGCTGTCCTGGCTGACCGCGACGTCATGTTGTGTATCAAGCCTGGCGAGCATGGTAGTACTTATGGCGGGTAAGTTTGGTCATATCTTTAATCTCACTCGGACTTGAATCGTGTATCAGTAATCCGCTTGGATGTGCCGTAGCTATCACTGCCCTTGACGTTCTCATTGACGAGAAGTTGGCCGATCGTGCCATGAGATTAGGAGAAGTCTTCCGTTCTGGTATTCAGGCTCTGAATTCACCATTAGTTGAATGTGTCCGGGGCCGTGGTTTGTTGAATGCCATTGTCGTTGATGAGAAGAAGAGTACCAAGGGAAGGACAGCTTGGCAGCTTTGTCTACTGTTGAAGGGCTGTGGTGTCTTGGCCAAGCCCACTCATGACAACATGTGGGTTTTCGACCTTGAACATGCTATCATCTTGATTTATTGTCGTTAAAAGCATCCGTTTCGCCCCACCTCTGATCATCGATGAAGAAGATCTGAAGAAGGCCGTGAAGATCATAGGTAAATGTCTAGCTCAGCTTGACGTTGTAAGTTTTTCCTTTGTGCTCTGGCTACTGGCTGATCATGCTTGGAAAGGTTGAGACTATACCCGAAGGCGATTGTCATTGAATATCTGTTGGTATTCAGATTTTTTCTCAATACCCAATTATATTCGGTGTCTTAGTTTATTTCTCCTGTTCATTAACTATCCTGTTCTTATGTTCTTGGGGCTTTCGCAATGTCAGTCTATATTATCCTAGTTTGGTCAATCCTGTGTATCTTTAGTCCCCTCCGATGTTTCGTCTGCACAACTGTTTACTTACCATTGGCATCATCTTAAGTCGGGATGAAAATTTATGAGAGTACGTTATCATTTCTATAGAAGTATTGCAAAAAAAATGTGTAAATAGAGATAGACTCTATTTCGAGGATTTATGTGAGATACCTACGAGCATCTATTCCAAAAATCATGCCTCCATTTTTCTGATGAGTTTATATTTACTAGATAGGACAACAGAGAAATATGTCGAGCACGTCGTAAGGTCAATCTTTGTAGATAAGCACAAGAATCAACCGAAAAAAATGCTCTCTTTGAACCGTTAGAGTCATATCATTCTTCCCCTACATTAGCAACTCGAGAACCGGTGGGAACCCAAACCTCGAGTGAATAGTTGGGGATCCGAGTCCAGGATGTTTAAGATTGAGCAATATGTTGTCGCTTTGCAGACCTTCATCAGAAAAGTGAACTATTCAAAGACTGTCAGTTCTCGACATCAGTGTACTACGTAGGAGAAAAAAAGCTCCGGAGAATTTGAGGTGCAGACACGTGAATTAGGGCTGGTTGATGATGATCAATCTGATGGCAAGTGGCACTTGGTGGAGAAAAGACAGTGGGCCCCTCAACATATTTATACTGCGCGTAAAGTTATCAAGATATCTGAAATTCGAACGATGGGGTGGTCCCCTATAATAGGCAGAGAGGGTTCATCTAGGACTGGACTCGGGGTAATAATCATATTTGGTTGTATTTGCAGTTTTCTGCTCAGAGTACACGTTGAGAGGACTTGCCGTCCCGAACAGGGTTTGCTTTCGCTTGCATCTTACTTTCCTTGTTCAACAATTAAGTGTGGTACTTCGCATTGGCCCTGATCATGGCCACCACGAACAGTCAGGCATCACTACGCCAACGCCAACGAGACTCAAATATGTCTTTGTCAGATTCTAGCAAAGTCGACGCTGTTTCCACGGTTAAACACCTCAATGCTACTGATAAGAAAAATCGAAGCGAAGAAGTGGTCTGGGGCAAAACACCAAATGGTGAAGGTAAGTTGAACTATGCTGGCAAGCTTTCTATAGTTCCTCCTATCCCAAACAGTCTTCCGTGTGCCCACAACGCACGACGTCTTAACAACTCTGTTCCACCCTGGACATCCGAAGAGCCACCTCGATTTGTTGAACCTAGGCTTGCTTGGTTTCCAAATTGCATTATATTTCGCTTTACCGAAGAAATCAGTGCAGATTTTCTTCTTTTTCTATCTTGCGTTTTGGCGAGCCGCATATGATGCTGGTCTGGGATGGATATTAACCAAGCAGAGCAAAAAGAAATGGATTGTACGTGAAGTTCGGCGGCTTCGATGGTTAGATGCGCAGAGGCACCCAGCCATCAGGGACTGGATCAAGAGACAGCTGGCTGGAAAAATGGGGAGTGACTACTCGTTTGATGTGAGTATGCACACGGTTCCAGCTTTCGAATCTATTTTTAGTGCGAGGTACTGAGTCCGTACTGAAACCTTGAATTCTTATAGGACCTTCCATTAGAATACAACACCTGGTTACTCTTTCGTCAGGCGGTTGACGTGATTTTAGTCAAGTGTGTGCTCAACTCCCAGAATGAGATCCAGTACCCTTGATCGCTCACGCAATGCAGTGACTTCCTGTCTTACTGCATGTTTGCATTTTCGTGCTTCCGCGTTCCCCGAGACTTATCTCTGACTCTCCATATCATGCGGTAAGTCCGCTCGGGTCGAGGCGCTGAGTCACGTTAATTGAACTTAACCAGGTGGTTAGGCGGCTTTGTCTTGATCGGCTTTAACCTTTGGGTGAAGACTGAAGCTCATAACGTTGTCAAAGACTATGGCTGGTATTGGGGCGATGTTTTCTTCCAACGTGGAAATCTAGTCTTCGACGGTGTTTTTGAATTGGCTCCTCACCCCATGTACTCTGTTGGTAGGTTTCTTGGTTCCTGGTTCAGCAGATCGGGTCTTGACTTCATTGTACCTAAGGGTATGCCGGATACTATGGTCTTTCACTTATATCTGGTAGTTACTTGGTTCTCTTTGTGAGCCTCGCTATCCACGCTGCTCAATTTGCCTTCCTGTTGCTTTTCGAGAATCCCCGTGAGTCATTCCAGCCTGATTAAGATTTAGTTTCTTTACACTCAGAATGATTTCTATACAGATATCGAACGCTACTATGGAAGACCCAAGGCCATTGCTAGACGTGTACCTCTAATACCCTCTGTCGATTGCACCAATCGCACCTCGACCATTCCCAGTGAATTTATAGTCAAGGATACCTTCCTCTGTACGACTACTGAAACGGAGACTGAACTAGAGAATGAGCCAGAGACCGAAACTGAAATTGAGGAAGACCCTAATCACACAAAGTCACCATCCCATAGTCAATGTAGAATTAGCTTAAAGCACCGCCCTAGGTCCTCGAAAGCCAGCTTCAGGAGGGACCCTGTGGGTGAAAAGAAGAAGGTTCTTTCCCAGCATGATTTACTAAACAAGTATTTCCGCCGAGACACCGTCGTTGTGAAGAATCTGGATCTTCTCCGGTCAGCTGTCCCCTTTGCCAAAGTCAATCCCAAGCTGATTTGTACTTCAGCGCCAATGATTTTATGCTCACAGTGATCGTACTTTATGCACTTGCTGCTATCTTCGTCCCAAGTAACTCATCCAACCGTGTCATCCTGGCACTTCACTTCACTCATGCTCTAACTTGGTGTCTCTTTCACTACGTGGGTTTGGGATTGTTGCTCCGTGCACAGAGTAAGAGCAAGTTCCTGGTTCGACACTACGTCAAGAATTATCACTACTCTGAGGATAGCAAAGGCGCCATTGTAGAGGCGTTCAGTAATTGGAAAGTCATTTATAATATGAGTATATGCATGACCCATGGTATGACGCACTGCAGTCTAGACGTCATCCCATTTTCTGATTACTACAGTATCCTGTCTAGCTGTCGTCGCGAAGACGTACTCAATCCCAAATGATTGGAGCGTTGGCAATGATCTCCTTTGCCATACGCTTGGAGCGGTGAGTCTATACGCCATGCATGCACCCTATGCTTGTAACTGACATCGGTGACTCAGCTTCTGATCGGTCTCCACATCTGGGCTTCTATGGAGTCTTTTGAGGTCTTAGGGTTATTTGGTGTGTGCAGTCAGTGACTCGTGCGCTAACCTAAAGACCGAACTGAATATAGGCTGGTTCTTCGGCGACTTTTTCATGGAAGAGTTCCCAGCTCATCTCGAGTATACTGGCATATATCGGTAAGAGAGATGTGGCTTGGCCGAGGTCAAATTACTGAACGCGTCAGGTATCTGAACAATCCTGAAGCTATGGGTGGTGCGGCCTGGTTTGGACTTGCATTGATCAGTGACAGCAAGCTTGTCCTTACTCTAGCGGTTATCCGCCACCTGGCCAACTGGTGGTTCTTGAGGAATGTTGAGAAGTGAGTACATCTTGTTCTAGGGTGGATGTTTCTGATTAAATTCAACGCCATGATTGCTATAGTCCTCACATGTGCAAGCTCTATGGTGACTCTTTGCGTAAAGACGCAGGGTTCGTTAAGGTCATGAAGAGTGTTGCCAGCAAGAATGCTCGACTTTTGGAGTCCCATGCAGGAAAGCATGCCCCCGAACTCAAACGTGTCGCACGAGATGTCAAAGGGACATTGGAAAAGGTGTATGAAGAGACTACGGATGTCCTTGAGGAGCTTCTCGCCAAATGTATGTGGTTTTGTAGTGTTTTCATGAACCTTCGCTTGGTCTCAAACAATGCAGCGCGGCCCAGGATCTCTGAGGTGGTTCAAGATACCAAGATACTCCTACAGCAATCGCGAGAACGGCTTTTCGTCATGTTTGTTGTCTCATTGGGTTTCCAATAGAATCTTCACTGATGACTTGTGTTTAGTCGCGTTGCCAACGATCTCTCATCTTACGAGACTGAAAAGTATCGAGTTTCTGTTGTCCCCAACGCGTCTACTGGTATGGCCTCTTTCTATCTTGGCGAGCCAATCACTGTCAAATGGCAAGCTCCTCGTAATCATTCGCGCCAGGATTGGATAGGGCTATATCGGGTTAGATGGGCGTTCTTTGTTTGCATGCAACTAGCTCACTTCTGCAAACTAGGTTGGTGCCAACAAGTCAACTTTGGTAACCAAGGTTTCTTCGTTAGGCAGATGGCTTCCTGTACACGGAGAAGAGTGGGATGGTGATATTCCAATTGACCCGGAGAGATCTCCTAGCCTTCAACGTGACTCGGAATGTGGGTTTATTACCTTTCAAGGGAACACCTTGCCCTGGCTTGTCGGTAAATACGAGGTATGTCCAAGGAACGTGTACATCTCGTTTCGAGTTTCACTCGACTTCAGGCCCGCTATCATCATGATGGCAAGTACAACGTCATGCATCTGGACGGACCAATCGACATACATGGTTAGTCGCGGGATCATCTTGAATTCCTTCCCTTTGCGGATCGACGACTAATTGATTGGCTTTCCACCAGTTGATCAACCCGATCATCTTGATTTCTCGAGTGTCCACCAAAGCCTTATGCGGGTTGTTCCATTATGCTTGGACTCCGACCCATCATTGGTTCCACTTTCCTGCAAGACATCAACGCTCTTGGCCAAAACTGCCCAACTATCTCCTCCTGCCGTTGATACTGATCTGCCACCGAACAGTCTTGATGACCTGGATATGGAAGATAAGGATCCTGATGATTTCAGCTTCTGGTCTGAACGTCAAGCCAAGAGGATTTGTATGGTCATCAAACAGATGTTTGATGTAGAATATGCGCCAGAGGTCATACTTGCAGATGCCAATCTGAGAGCCCTGGCCAACCGCATACTGCTTTCCAGGGAGATACTCACTACCTCAAACACCGACAAGTGAGGGTGGTGTCGATTATGTCTGTTCGCTGTCTCGGATCTAGGAAGCCAGCGTCAGGTTGCACCATTGTGCTTCAGGATGCTTTGTTTTCACTTATGCTTCTTCCGGCTCCGAATCTAGAGTGGCGACTTTATGACTGCTTCTAAATTTTCTTTCCCCTTGTCAATATTTCTTACTTCTATGGAATGACCCGACACGCGTTTTTAGACTTTGGTTACCTTCGATGTTCAGGGTCAGGTGCTGAGTCACTTCAAAGGATGTAACCCCATACCAGTTTCTTGTTTCTGATTTTGTCTCTAACTAGGACTGGATTTCTGAACGACTTCTGAACCAGTCTCAATATCCGTTGGCATTGTGTTGGTTGCCTGACCCTGAAGTATCCACTCGGAAGGAGGGCTCCCATTAACTGATCATGCAAGATGATCTCACCTTTGACTGGAAGACTTTGATCCGAACCCCTCTACCACACTGCCAATTGAACCGACCAAAGATGACCAATTGATATCAGTACCAGAAATTATTTATTTATTTATTCACTGATCATGCAACTTTACAACGGTCGGAGAGAACATGAAGCATTGACTATAATCAGCCATCTAGGTCAGCTCCGTGCAACTTCTCTACAATACTTCCATAAAATTTTCGGATCCTGAAGGAGAATATAGACAATTGGGTGACACTGTCATGTGAACGGATCTCAAAGCCCATCATCATTCAGATCGACCTTACAAAGACACCGTTCTACCTTGAGTGCTCTAAGATCAATGAACGGAATATCTGACTGAATGAACATCGACTCACCAGGATATAGGAATATCACAGGTGGCATACTAAACAGTATAAAGACCATTCAAACGACCCTGAAAGATTTTGCAGAAGTGATACACTTGACATCCCTACAAGTCAGGGAGTATCTGGTCCCACGTTTCAGCACCCCACCATTCATAAGGATCTGTTTCGTGTTTTGATCCCCGAGCAGTCCCCAGTTTTCAATGCGAGATACACCTTGAGATATTCTGTACCGATCACTCTGTACGCTGTGACTTAAACTCGACTCAGTTGGGAACGGGGAAAGCACGACATCTTCTTCAAGAGAATCTATACTGTGATTTGTCCGCAAATCAGGAATGAAGTGGCCTGCCTATGGTGTGTAAGGACGCCCTTGGGCGTATACTGACCCATGCAAGTAGGACGTGTACATGTCCCCCGAGGAGATTACGAGACTACGAGGTTCCAAAAGGATGGAGAACACTGGTACAGAGTCGACAACTTTTCCTTCAGTATCTTCCATTCTGGCGCCTTTGTATTGGTAGAAGTTGAAAACTGTGTGTGAACCAAGAGATACGGTGGCCACTACGGGAAAATACCTGGGGCCATCTTCATGGGGCTATGTATGAGTGATATGAGTATCAGGAAGTGTAATGTCATTAAGTCAAGTACCATGATGCCCTGTCCGGGCTTGTACTATCAAAAGGGTTGGCTTGAGCTTGAGCAATATTTGGAATTCCGCTTACTTCATTTAGAATAACATGATTTGGTTGTTGATGGGGAGATTGAACAAAAGCCCCTGTTTCCTTAAGGTGGTCTATAATGGCAGGGCTAGTATTATCAACCCCATTGATACGCTGAACGAATGTGCCGATGTAAACTTACCACGATGTCAAATACGATGGGAGCGTCTGCGGAAGCAAGCCCTTGGACGTGATCTCTCCGCCTTGCGAGTTTATGATGTGAGTATTGCAGGACTCTGGCTGTTGGACACCTTACCCAATATCTGCAGCCTAATGATCTTTTTGAATGGTATTATTTGTGAGAAACATGAAACCTGTACCTTCTGTTTCTTAGTTGCTTCCACTTCTGTCGAGGTGAGTCGCGTATCTATCGAGAACACCCTCAAACACCATCAGGCACTGCTGATCACATACAACTTGCCTTACGCAGAATATACTGCTCCTCTTCTTCCTAGTAGGTTCTCCCGGAAACTGTATTGTACTGACACGATAACCACATCACTTACCGATAGAAAGTTGGGTACATAGAAAACATCGCGATTCCCGAGACGATAATTATCAATGGGAGGGACATCTAAGTCTTGATTTTCCATATAGTCCAATTCCGAGTGCCTGATAGTATCAATTGCAATTTGTGAAACCAAGGTTTCAACGTCGATCGTTAGTCGCAAACGACCGCGGGAGCTCGTTGTAGGGTTCGTGACACATGTGACCTTTCTCTTTATCTTTACACTCAGCTGAACAAAGATCAAGACTTTGTAACTGCATCTGGAGTTCTGCAGACCCTCTCAAAATGTGATACCGGAAACATTCATTTGTCGTGTGGTTTGAGTTTCTCTTGTGCCTTTTCTTGATCGCGTCTACTAAATGAGTCACTCAGCATTCGCAGACTCATCCCAAAAAATTAGTCGATGTCTTCAGATCAAGAAACCTTAGAAGGCAAATCAAGAAAAACTTCACGTTTTTCATGTACTTTCACCATCTATCGTGATTTCGGAGTAGATATGCTTCCCCCTAGTATTGGACGGCGCGGCTGGGGTGCTTTTGTCCGATGCCCGAGAATTCCTTATTCTCAGGACTCAAGGGAACTTCCAAGAGAACTTGGTACTTTGTGGAAAGAAGTCTGTTTCCTGAAACCATTCCGATGTGCAACGCGAAATCCTCGTTGTTGCCTCCATGCTACAGTCACAAGGCTTTGAGTATCCGGACAACCATGGAACTTTTTACATCTAGTTCGAAATCTGGCTGGTAGAATTGTCCCCACATTCACATATCGTGAAATGTCGTTTTTCTTGTGCCATAATAATTTATCCTCGATACAACAAATCTTACGAGGGTAAAGGTCGGTCAACTAATAGCATAATAGATTATCATCCAGGAATTAATTATCATAATCGGAGGCACCCTCTGTTAGATAACTGCCAGAGGGTCAGTAGATCGAACAGCTGGATGGTTCATTCCTTACAATCAAAATTCAGAAGCAGAAGCACGATCATCGCTATTTTTGGGGTGCATTCCTAAAGGAGATAAATCTCAGACTCGGCAATTCACTCAAGAGAAACTTCCAATTCCAACTCACACAGGTGCATATTCGCAAGTAACATCCCTTTTATCACAGTTGGAGCAACAGGGCTTCTTCCCATCGCACTTCATTTTTCGACCTGGAGATTTTGATGATGATTGCTAGGGTTTCAGAAGCTACTCACCCCTACAGAATTTACAAGCCATTGGTGTCCGCTTCGGTGTCCTTGGAACTTCTAGATAGTAGTCTTCCTGAGTGCTTGACTGGACGGAATCAAGACTAGCACGAGAATATCTGAGATGATTTTCACGCACTGAAATATGTGGAGAGCTCATTCTGAGGCTGGGAAAGACAGAAAGTTGACTTAATATGCAGACTCATTCCTCCAGCTTAAATATTGTGCCACTCGCGTGTTGGAGATGAAATCTGACTGCAACTGATTTAGTAGTTAATCATACTTTCAGATCACACCTCTCTGGCCTGCGAAGGAGTCGGATTTGAAGGGAAAAACTAGAATTGAGTTCAAAGCCTGAAGATTACCGAAACCGGTGTCCGAGTTGACACTTTGTCAGCACCATTTCCGAGGCACACAACAGAGATTTCATTTGAATGCATAGATCTCGTTATAACAATAACTCCGACGCCTTCTATCTGTACTGGCAGGACCTTATAGTTTAAACTGGTACACTCGAACCCCTACATGCATGAGAGAATAGCAGTTCCTCGAATAGCACGAGGCTTTCTAATATTTTGGCTACATCTTAGTTCAAGGCTCAATTCGACCCGATGAGGATGGTACCTTACTTTGCTCGACCCTTTGCTTTGCTCGACCCTTCGCTTGTTAGTTAAAGGAGATGGACCATTACAGGTGGCTTCTCAGTACAAGACAAGAAAGAGGGTCGCTATGCTGTTTGAGCATTACGAAAAAGCTCTCGGAGCAAATGGAAGGTTTTCAGTCGGAGCCCATTCTCAGTGACGTCTGAGTGTCGCCTCAATGTCAGTTTAGTTGCTAGCACCTCTTGAGCTCGGTTCGGTCTTCAACTCGGAATAACCTCACACGACCGCCGACCTGGCTTCACGATTGGGCAACTATCCGGGAATGTGGACTGGATGCTCAAGTCATTCTTTATCGTGGTGGCTCCCAGAAGTCACATCGAAGGAGCCAGATATTTTTGACCCAACGACTACAATGAAGTAATGGCAGACCAGAGGGACTGAATTTTTGTGCTTTTGGTGTTATTGAAACGTTGAAGCAGGCGGACTTCCTGCCTGTTGACCGTAGCCAAAAGACTTCAGACATTCTAATGCCCACTTCACATCCAACGCTCACTTCCTTCGTGCTAGGTGGTGGATTAATCTCGATTCTCATGTGATTCCTCTGCGTCTCGGCACTGTAGTTTGCTTACTGTGGAATGGTCATGTCGACCACAGAAAAAATGGCCAGAACAAAACGGCGGAAATCAGTCACGTCACATAAATCACTCAAAAGATCTCTTCTGACTATCTACTCCTAAAGAACTCATCACAGTCAGATCTGCTGGCTCTCCGCGAGACATGCCACGTTATTAAATCCTTACTCGTTTGAATTTTTGGCATATGACATTGTGAGGCTTCGAAAATTACTCGGCTCTTGAAAAGAAGATATTTTTGACATAGGAAAGAAAATTTACAATGTCCATGAATGGCAGAAACACGTTACTAACTTAACATACATCCCGTCATTAGTCGACCCGGGAGAAATAAGCCCATGATGTGCACGGGAGAGACCCTACATGAACGTGTTATCATTCTTGAAATTTCCTCATTCATAGGTCTCAGGGTTTGACGGTCATTAAAAAATTGTGGAGTATGACCTTGGTATTGAAATGATCAACAAGTTGACAATGCAAAGTGCGAGGAATTCTCATGAAATAGGCAGTCTTCCGATTGAACAACAAACGTGTCTCGAACTCCGATTTCAATCTCTTTCAGCATCTGAATCGAGTCCCATCCGTTCTCTCCGTGGGACTACCACACCCTTGAGTCAGGATTATTACTCACACATGGCGATAGGTGGAGCGAGCCTACATGCATGACAAGCCTGTAAATGAAGGTCATCTCTATGATTCGACTGTATGTAAGAAAATGGAGTCGGGATGGGAGTAATGGGCCACGATCAGCCGTGCCATGCTCACTTCTGGGTGGGAAAGGTGAACACCCTGATACTTCACATAAAATGATTGACTTCGGATATAGAACCGCAGAAAGTCAACCTTTGCTATTTATAGACACGGTGTTTCTTTATCTGCACTGAAGATGTACCCGATCGTCTTGAGGTGGCGTATAGGTGTTCATAACATTAGAATTTGCGGTGTTCTTCGCGGTGTTTGTCGCCGAAGCTTTCTGACAGCACAAATAATTCCTCATCTCCTCCGGAATAACAAGAGGTTTCTCTGCCGCGAAGCGTGGTTTTGATGTTCAACTTGCAAGATATATAGGTGGGTAAAAGGTGGAAATGAAGAGAAATCAATACCGTGATAAGATACAGACGTGGATATTAACCGCGCCCATCCAACAAGCGATATGACTGTCAACAAGCGTGATTTCGGTGATGTCGGCGATAAAAACGTAGGTAGTGAATGCAAACAAGACTTACAATAGCACTTAAATCGCTGTTCTAGGCCAAAGTTGGGGCTGCTGGGCCCAAGCGTCTTGGCTTAACGTCAACGCGACCTTCACCGCGGACACAACGTGAACTCAACGGCCCTTCCTCAGATAGAGCTTGAAAAACTCTATCTCGTGGAAAATGTCAGACTCTTGGTATTAACCCTTGTCTAGCTGAAGACCTGAGAGGGCCCAGTGCTGTTTGATAGAGTTGGGAAGTGAAGCAGCCCCACTTGAAAAAACAATGAGTATGTAGTAGGACAATTGGAAGTCGATCCGAGGAGGGATGGATGACTCACGGGGTTTGTCCTCATTTCATCTGTGCGCTGGTAGACCGCAAGTGAAGATACATGCCTCGGAAAGTCAAGGTTGTCCCGCGGTAGAGCTCGAGAATTTGTGCGCCTGAATAGAAGTTGGTCAACGTCACTCACCATCTATTCATAATGCTCGCCGAAAAGTCGAGAACCTGATCTCACCTATATCTTTTCATGGAATCAACCACCCAGTTGTATAAAGTAGACGTCCATCATGTGCCCGCGATCTCAAATGGACAGACTGGAGTCGGGATAAATAGGATCAGCCCGAGCACTGATTGTTGTGTTCGATGATGCCGAGGTCTGCCGTTTTCTATGAGTACCTGAGCTATCCGAAAATAGAAAACCATTCGTAAGTGATGAGTTTCGCTTACACTGTGGAAAGTGACAACCAGAGGCGACGTCATCGCCGGAGCATTTTCAACAACATTGATCTGCTGTCAATAGACTTCTTGGTTAAATTTTAATCATTACTTTCCGACACGCTTTTTGGTCGAGCCTTCCGTCATGCTGACCAAAAGCGGACACCTCAGTCCATCTCCATGCAAGTTACACTAGTCCTGGGTTTTCACGTGTTTGATTTTATTGCCCGGGAAGTCCAACCGATTGAATGTCCAGTCATCCACCAAGAGTCCTTCGTGAATTCAGTATCTCACCAACGAGGCTGCTATGTGTAAGTAGATCAACAGGAGAATAAGTAGACTAAGAGAGGTAACTCCATATTGAAGATGAACACAAATAAATCAGGTTATCTTCACGACCTTTGCTGGACAACGTTGACTCAGGATTGTCTTTAGAGTGCCATGCAGTCCCATGTTGATGGTTGGTAATCGTTGACATGTTTCACTGACTTTCAACCGGTGTAATTCGACTTGAACCGTTACTGACGTTTATTCCGTTTATCAGTTTGCTTTATTCCTATTCAGATCCTTTGCTTAAGGACAAAGACAGCTAGCCTCATTGGAAGCAGTCGAGTTTAATTCTGGAAAACATAGGTCAGAGATCCAAAAAGGTTTGCCTGCCTAGCTGGTAAGAATTGGTAAGAAAAAACATTCCGGCCGCAGTTGCAAGTAATTGACAACTGATGCCGTGGAGACATGTTCAGTCCTAATCAGATGTGATCAAAAAGGAAGGACAGATGCCGGCAAGAGGCGCTGACATAATTGTGATGACAGTATGAGCAACTATATGACACTGACCTCAGCTTTCCACTCTCATTACTCTCATTTACACAGTCTGTGCCTACGGTAATGTTTTCCTCCATCGCATCGTTTCTTCCTTCCGCTCTTCATATCGAGCGTGCTGGTATCCAGAAACCACCCCAGTTTTGCCAGGATGATCCAGAGTCCGAGGATGAACAAGAAGATCTGCAGGAATCATGTCCTCAACAGCAACAGCAACCCCAACCAATGTCCAAGTCTCGGGAAAAGACATTAAATGAGGTAATTTTATTACCGTACCTCGGCCACTTTGACCTAAATTGTCCTTGTAGAGCTTCATAATTGTTAGACCTCCGCCCTCAAAGTCGAATCATCCCTTGAATTTGCAAGTTCAGTTGATCCCACCCAACATTAAACCTCTAAATGGCATGGTCTCCCAATCCAGTGCATCCTTTCAGAGTACTGTTACAGACACCAATCTCACCCGTTGCTCATCGCTGCGTTCCAATATATCCTACCATAACTATGCATCATCTACGTCTTCATTCTCGTCCGTCGCATCGTCTTCCGCATCTTTGAGGCGCACTATTGTCCCACTATACAACTTACAAGCTCACAATGTCATGACCAATGTTATCGTTGACGCTGGAACTGATGCAAAGATAGCCAAGTTTCAACGACGCGGAATCGTTCTCATTGATCTGGTTTCTCTCGAACCCGTTGAAGTTTGGGGAGATGTGTCATCCCACACTGGTAGGAACAGTGTAAACATGACTGTAGACGATCACCAATCTTCACCAGTTCAGAATTCGACATTCTCTGGCACTCCACCTGTTCAAGTCCACACGCCGGCACGGCATCTCAATGCGAATTCGTCTGCCATCTCTCTCCATTCTGTCAATCGAAAGTCGGCCGATTCCTCGTACCTGAATGTTGTGCATACGCAACCGCAGCATCATAGTCCGCAACCCGCAGCCTTTTCTGCTATCGGGACTGATTCCACGCCTACGCTTCCAATCCCTCAACCGCAGTCTCTAGGTCAAACGAAGCGGAATATCTTCGGGAAACTTTTCCAAACTAGTTCGAACAAGAAACTGGCTGTCGTATCCGATGCCTCATCCATATCCGCTTCTGTCGTGATTTCTCAACCTCTGCAGGAATTACCTCAGACAACTCCCAGGCCATCATATCAGCAGGCGCATGGTTTCTCTGTATCTACACGTAAATCCGGAACGGGTCATACCAGAAATACTAGTCTGACGGCCTTCGCAGCACCTCTGAAATCTGTACTGAAGAATAACAAGCCCAAGCTGTCACGGATTACGGGTTCCTCTTCGTCTTCATCGTCGAATGTCAATAATTCTTTGGAAGGACAAGGGGCCTGTCTTGGTATTCCTTCGCCGGGCGTCGGGGAAAAGAATCTCCCATCTCCGAACATGAGCGCCTCCAGCTTGGCAACTACAAATGAAGGTGTTGAGGTTGGAAGTGTTATTCACAACCCTTCATCTGCAACCCCTCAGGTCTTGCTTCACCCCCCGACTCACTCACACCAGCCAAGTCCATGCTCTGCAATGTTCCAAACACAGTTACAGCAATTACAATCTAGACCACCCGTGCTTGGTATCCAGCCGACCTATGTTTCAGCTTTGGGAAGCAGCAGCCTCTTGTGCCCCAGCGATTTGAAGAAGACCAAAGCCCTCATGTACGTTTGGCTAGTAAGGAAGTGGCTCAAGCGATCAAATCACCACGATGAGCATGGTTTATCCTTTCCGGGCGTGACCAGTCGAGGTGGCATTTTCAGCGGTCTCAACGCGAAAGGGAGAGAAGACGAACATCATTTG
>Ga0153947_1000397_pt1 | contig 21426 bp, 17 predicted proteins | sample TSNJ031MetaG_FD_104697 | JGI IMG/M metagenome (GOLD analysis project Ga0153947, IMG submission 104697) | Attine ant fungus gardens microbial communities from New Jersey, USA - TSNJ031 MetaG | ecosystem: Host-associated > Fungi > Mycelium > Unclassified | place: USA: New Jersey, Wharton State... | reverse complement strand
GCAGGAAATAGAGTTAAAAAAGGAAGAGCTTGACTTCCATGTAAGGGAAGCCTTCAAGACTTTAAGGAGCAATATAGAGTTTACCGGAGAGGATGTGCGGGTTGTGGCAGTGACCAGCTGTACACCTAATGAGGGTAAGAGCAGTGTATCCTACCACATGGCCCGGGCATTTGCGGAGAATGGGGATAAGGTGTTGCTGGTTGATGCGGATCTGAGGAAGTCGGTTATGCGCACTCATCATAGAAAGGGAAAGGTGAGGCTGGGACTGATTCATTATCTGGTGGGTAAGAACACTTTTGAAGAGGTGTGCTGCAGAACGGATATTGCGAATATGGATATGATATTCGCTGGTCCGGTGCCTCCTAATCCCAGTGAGCTGTTGGGGAATAAAAAGTTTAAGGAAATGATTATTAAGGCAAGGAAGGAATATCAGTATGTTATTGTGGATACTCCACCTGTAGGCAGTGTGATTGATGGTGCGGTAGCTGCAAAGGTGTGTGATGGGACCTTGATTGTTATAGCAAGCGGTGATGTCAGCTACAGGTTTGTTCAGAAAGTGAAGGAGCAGTTGAATAAGGCAGATTGTAGGATATTGGGATGTGTGTTGAATAAGGTGGATTTAAGGGGTAAGGGGTATTATGGGAAGTATTATGGAAGATATTACGGAAGATATTATGGGAATTATGGGGAGTAGACAGAGGGAAATTCCATTGGATAGAGAAAATGCGGACATGGGGAGGGTAAAAGTGGACATCCAAGCGAAGTGGAAAATGGAAAAAGAACCTTCCATGGAAGAAAGGCATTCCAAACGAAAGAAAGGCCTTTCGTTGGAAGTGAGTAGCTTTACAGTACTAGATGGAAATCAATATGAACAGGAAGCTGCTTCCTATCAGCTGGTTTACGGGACAATGGACACTGACAGGAAGAAAAGGATGTACCGGGTGGCAAAGCGCGGGATGGATGTTGTATGCTGCGGGATGGCACTTCTTTTACTGTTACCGGTGTTTTTGATAACAGCAATGGCGATTTGGGTGGAAGACGGCGGGCCGGTAATCTTTGCCCAGGACAGGAATGGGCTGAATGGAAAAGTATTTCGTATGTATAAGTTCCGCAGTATGTGCAAGGATGCGGAGATATTACATACGGAGCTGGTAAAGCAGAATGAAATGGACGGACCGGCATTTAAAATGAAGAAGGATCCCCGGGTGACGAAGGTGGGGAGGATTATCCGGAAAACTAGTATTGACGAGCTGCCACAGCTTGTGAATATTTTAAAAGGCGAAATGAGTATCGTAGGGCCGAGGCCGCTACCGACTTATGAGACGGAACAGTGTAATGCATATCAAAAGCAACGATTAGCAGTGAAGCCAGGATTAACCTGTTATTGGCAATGCAGTGGGAGGAATGACATTTCCTTTGATGAGTGGATGGAGATGGACTTGAAATATATTAGAAAAGCAAGTTTGTGGGTGGATATGAAGATTATTTTTCAGACGGTGAAAACCGTAATAAGCAGACGAGGAGCTTACTAATGGCAATCTTGATATGCGGCGAAGCCGGTTATATCGGTTCCCATGCAAAGAGTTAAAACTTGCCATAAGGGTTTACTTTACTGATAACGGATGAACACTTTCACAAAAAAACTGGTAGCACTGATATTACAGTGATGGGATAATTCGGCGGCAAAATGGTTAGATATAAACAAACCGCAGAATCGCTAAGTGTGTTACGATAAAATACTGTGCAATTTTATTATTGATATGTAGGATGTTAAAATGTTGAATAATACAGAGATAATGAATAAAGAAAAAACCACAGATAAACCTATTCGAATAGCTCAGATTATTGGAAAAATATTGGCAGCTGGGATTGATTCCGTTGTCTTTAATTACTATCGCGCAATAGATAAAAGTCAGATTCAATTTGACTTTTATTATGACGCAGATTCAACTGTTGATCCTCCACAAGAATTGATTGATATGGGAGCGAAATTTTACAAATTGCCGCCATATCAGCATTTGTGGGAATATTTGCCTACTTTGTATAAGATGCTTAGGGAAAATAAATATATTATTGTACATTCACATTTAAATACTTTGAGCGTATTCCCTCTGGCTGTTGCTGCGTTTACGAGAGTTCCTGTAAGAATAGCTCACAATCATAGCGTTCCAAGTGGGAAAGAGTGGAAACGGGATGGGCTGAAAAAATTATTACGATTTTTTTCAAAATGTTTTTCAACTGATTACTTTGCTTGCTCGGAGAAAGCAGGAAGATGGCTTTTTAGCGATAGCACATATAAGGCTGGAGCAGTAAAAATAGTTGAAAACGCTATAGAGTTTGAAAGGTTTAAATTCAATGAATCAGAACGTAAAGAAAGAAAAAAGAAATTGGGTTTAGATGAAGCCTTCGTTGTTGGTCATGTGGGTAGGTTCACATTTGCAAAGAACCATAAATTCATTTTACAGATATTTAAAAATATCATTTCAATAAAGTCTAATGCGATATTACTTCTTATAGGTGATGGTGAATTACGAGAGGAGATTGAAACAGAAATAGAGCGTATGAGTCTTCAGGAGTCAGTGATCATGACAGGAAAAACACAATATCCTGAGATTTATTACTCAGTGATGGATGTGATTGTATTACCCTCTGTTTTTGAAGGGTTATCATTAGCAACAATAGAGGCACAGGTAAGTGGTGTACCAATAATCATCTCAGAGGCGGTGCCGAAGGAGATAAATATCAGTAATGGATATAAATATCTTTCACTTACTGACACAGCTGCTAAATGGGCAGATGCGGCAATAGAGATGTCGTATCAGACAGTTGAGTTATCATCAAATAGCGACAATTACAATATCAAGTATGCTGCACCCAAATTAGCAAATTGGTATATGTTAACGCAAAAAAAATATGAGAGGTCATAAATATGGAAAAACCAGTGGTCTCAGTCATCATGGGAGTATATAACTGTAAAAGCTTTGAATTGCTACAAAAAAGCGTAGAATCTATAATTACTCAGACATTTGAGAACTGGGAATTTATTATATGTAACGATGGATCAACAGATGATACTCTTATTAATTTGCAAATAATTGAAGAAATGGATTCACGAATTCATTTATTGACTTATGAGATAAACGTAGGCTTGAATCATGCGCTGAACACTTGCATTGAGGCGGCAACAGGAAAGTATCTTGCTCGTCAAGACGATGATGATATTTCTGATAGAACGAGACTCGAAAAACAAATTGCTTTCATGGAGAGTCACCCTGAATATGATATTGTAGGTGCAAATGCTATTATTTTCGATGACAAGGGAGCATGGGGACATTATGTGGTTGCAGAAAATCCCGAAAAAAAAGATTTCTTATGGAATAGTCCATTTATACATCCTGTAACTATGATGAAGAAGCAATCGGTTGAAAAAGCAGGAAGATATTGGGTGGCGAAAGAAACCAGGCGCTGTGAAGATTATGATCTTTTTATGAGAATGTATTCATTTGGAATGAAAGGATATAACATTCAAGAAGAATTATATCAGTATAGAATGATTAACGATTCAAATAAAAAGTATCGTCCAATGAAATATCGTGTAGATGAGGCAAAAGTGCGGTTATATGGGTATAAAAATATGGGGATTCTTATAAAGGGAATACCATATGTTCTTAAACCTATTCTCATCGGATTAATACCAACACGATTATTTTCTAAAATTAGGGCAAAACAGTATTTATAAAGCAAGAATATCAAATGGTATTTGAATTTTACATTGTAATTTAGTAGTAGAAGCCCTTTTTGGTTTTTTAAAAAGGAATTATCACGATAGAATTTATCAAATAAAACTTTTACCGCTTTAATGTATATCAAGCGACAATATGTGATAGAGGAATTAGCTAATGATATATGAGAATCGAAGCGAGAAAATTTCTGATTGCAAGCGCTCAGCTGATGCTAATACTTCTTTAATTAACTTAAATGTTTTGCGCGACTTCAGAAATATAAGTATATATGGTTTGATATATTTGAGATTATCGCAGTACTACAAATCTGGTGTTTTGTAACCATATTATCTTCGAAAGAAGAATAAGCTGGGAAATGCGCTTGGATTTGAAATAATCATTACTAATGTAGGTGAGGGTTTAGTTTTGTATCATAATGAGCCGATCGAGATTAGCGGTGCGTCTGTTTTGGTAAGAATGTCTCTTTGTACGGAGATAATTGTATTGGAGATAATGGGAGAAATGTGATGATTTATGCTCATTAGGGCAGGAGAGGGAGTTCATGAAAATATTGTTTACTGCTGAGAATTACTACCCGAAAATGAGTGGAGTTCCTGTTGTAGTGAGATACTTAGCTGAGGGTTTAAGTGAGCGGGGACACCAAGTACATGTTGTCACTAGATGGGGTGTTGGATGTGAAGAAGTTAGTATTTTAAATGGTGTTTTAATTCATCGATTCCACATTTTTGCAAATTACTTAAAAAAACCATGCGGTGAAATAGAAAAATATATATCATTCATAAAGAATGGAAATTTTGATGCCGTGATTTTTGAATGCTCACAATGCGTGACAACAGATGCAATGCTTTCTGAGTTAATGTACTTAAACAATGCTAAAATATTTCATTCCCACGGATTCTCTGGTTTATTGTTAAAACCATTTAAGTTTTCGAAGTCCATTAGAAGCATAGTGGCGAATACTGCAAATTATATTTTGTGGAGAAAATACTATTCCTCAAAATTCAAAAAGCACGTATCTTATTTTGATATAACAATGTGCCTTTCAGAAGTAGATAGTAGCATAGACTATCTAAGTAGATATGCAAAGAGCTTCCCAGTTGTATTGCTAAATGCGGCGCAGGATATGTTTTTTGAAAAAAATATTAAAAAAGGAAATCTTACAAAGTATGTAAATCTTATAAGCGAAAAGTATTATATAAGTGTTGCGAACTATAATGAGTATAAGAATCAATTAGGTATCTTAAAGGAGTTTTACAAGACAACTATAAAAGACCGTGCAATGGTATTTGTAGGATCTACAAAAACCAGCTACTTTAAAACTCTACTTAAAGAAAAGGAAAAACTAGATAAAAAATATGGTGCCCATGAAATAGTGTTTTTATGTGGGGTACAAAGAGAAGATATTCCAGGTATTATCAGCGATGCTGAATTGTATTTAGTAGGTAGTACTTTTGAAGAGTTTTCAATATCATTGATAGAAGCGATGGCATTGGGAATACCATTTGTGAGTACTAATGTTGGGAATGCCAGATTGTTGCCAGGAGGAATGACAATTAATTCAATAGGCGAGCTCCATAACGTAATACTAGAATTGGAAAATGATTATATCAAGTATTCAAGTTTCAGTCAGCGAGGAAAAGAGTTCGCAAACATATATTGCAGAATTAGCAATATTGTGGATAGGCTTGAAATTCTGATTTCACAGGTTGTGAGTTTAAGGAAGGGTGTTTAATATATGATTATTTTAAAATTGCAAGGAGGAATGGGAAATCAAATGTTCCAATACGCTTTTGCTAGAAGTTTACAGGAAAAAATAAAGCAGAACCGGATTATGTTAGATATATCTGATTTTAAATATGACATTCTTCGTAATTATTCATTGAAACACTTTACCCTTAACGATACAGTAATAATTGATGATACAGGAAGATATAACAAATTCTATGACCAGAGAGTTAATCCGATTTTGAAAATAGGAACGAAATTTTGTCCAAACTTTCAGTATATGATATTCAGCATATTTAGTATTTACCTTTGGGATTATGCAAAATATAAAGAAATAAAAATTATTCGTCAATCAAAAAATATCATGTTACATGGGTTATGGCAAAGTGGCGCATATTTTGATGAAATTTCGAGTATTATAGCGGATGAATTTTCTGTTCGAGGTGAAGCATTATATGAGAATCAGTTACTTATTGATAGCATTAAAAATTGCAATGCTGTATGCGTTCATGTTCGCCGAGGAGATTTTCTTTCAACAGCTAATAAGCTTTCCAATTGTACAAACCAGTATTATGAAGAAGCAATGAAATATATAGATACACATGTTGTATATCCGATATATTTCATATTCTCAGATGATATAGCAGATGTTATGAAACATTTCAGTTTTGGACAACGACAAGTGTTTTTTGTAGAAAAGAACAATCCTGATTATGAGGAACTAAGACTTATGTATAATTGTAAACATTTTATTATTGCGAATAGTACATTCAGTTGGTGGGCTTCTTATTTGGCTAAAAATAGTAATAAAATAATTGTTGCTCCAGAAACTTGGTACAATGATGGAAGAGATACTACATATTTAATGAGAAAAGACTGGGTTGTAATGGAGAATGTGTAAAGAAGAAATGGATATTAAGCAGGTACAGACACACAGAGGAATCCTTTATTTGATGAGTTGAAAGGAGTTGCAATCTGTATGCTGTCCACAAATTGCTTAATAGTATTGCAAAGGTGTACGGAATGTCCTGTAATAAATATGATTTACTAAAAGGAAGGTGGGATTAAATGAAAGTGGACATTATAACACTTCATGCAGTACATAATTATGGTTCTGTATTACAGGCTTTTGCAACACAGGAATTACTAAAACAATATGGATGTGAGGTGAAGATAATTAATTATATCCGCGAAAATGTGCGTCCAGAAAATTTAATGCAAACATGGAGCAAGGGCAATCCAATTATAAAGTTGATTATGTGGCCTACTCTGAAACAGTGGAAGCATGTTTTTACAGGTTTTTGTATGCAGAATTTAAATTTAACTTCGCAATCTTATACGACAGAAGCAGATTTTGAACACTATCCATTAGATGCAGATATGTATTGTACAGGTAGCGATCAAGTCTGGAATTCAAAATGGAACCGAGGCATTATTTATCCATTATATTTAAGCTTTGTACCAGATGGAAAGTATAAATTTGCATTTTCTGCTAGTTTTGGTCAAGATAAATTATCTCAAGAAGAAGTTGACTGTACGAAGAAGTTTATAAGCCAATATAATTGCATTTCAATAAGGGAGAGCACAGCGAAAAAAATTGTAGAAGAACAGTACGGTTATAAAAATGCAGTGCATTTGCTTGATCCAACACTGGCTGTTACACCAGAGTTTTGGAGAAAATATGAAACACCTAGAAAAATTAAAGTTGACTATATCTTGATTTATAATCTTAATCGCAGTAAGGAATTTGACAATTATGCAGTACAGCTTTCAAAGAGATTAGGATTAAAATTGGTTCGTTTTTGCACAAGATACGATCAATTTTATCGTCCAGGAAAAAGTATGTTAATACCAGAAGTATTTGAATTTATTAGTTTGATTGATAATGCGAAATATGTTTTAACTGACTCTTTCCATGCTACAGCATTTTCTATGAATATGAATATTGAACCAATTTGTGTTTATCCAGCCGAATTTGGAGGAAGATTGGACAGTTTTTTGAAGCTTGTTGATTCAAAGCAACGACATGTTGTGGATTATAAAGACTATGATGTCATCAATAGACCTGTTGATTTTAATGTAGTTAATACAATCCTTGAAAATGAAAGAAAAAAGGTAAATGACTTTATATGTGATGTTTTAGCAGAAGCACAGGAATGTTTACCAAAAGAATAAGGAGCTATTAAATGAAAACAGTTTGTGAAATAGATAAATGTGCTGGATGTATGGCATGCATAGATGTGTGCCCAAAAGGGGCTATAAGCATTAAGGATAACATAAAGTCGTATAACACTGTTATTGACGAAAAACTTTGTATTAATTGCAACGTATGCCATGCAGTTTGTCAGGCGAATCACCCAACAGAATCAGTACTGCCAATCAAGTGGTATCAGGGTTGGGCAGCTACAGAACATATAAGGTCGATAGGCTCTTCAGGTGGTCTGGCAACAGCTTTATCAAAACGATTTATTGAAGATGGTGGAGTTGTATGGAGTTGTGTATTTGAAAATGGAATTTTTGGGTTCCAGCAAGCAGACGCTGTGGAACAATTGGAGAGGTTTGCAGGTTCAAAGTATGTCAAAAGCAATCCAAGCGGCGCATATAAAGCGATTCGCCATGATCTAACAGATGGGAAAAAAATATTGTTTATTGGCCTTCCTTGCCAAGTGTCATCCTTGAAGAATTTTGTTGGGACAAAAATGCAGCCGAAACTTTATACTGTAGACTTGATTTGTCATGGAAGTCCTTCTCCTAGAGTGCTGGAGATATTTTTACAGCAATATGGCTATAGTTTATCTGAATTAGAGGATATCAAATTCAGGAAGAAGACACTTTATCAGTTATATTGCTCAAGCGCAACTACGAAAGATTATAGAAGCATTGCCGCAACGGGCACGACAGATCGTTATTTGATTTCATTTTTAAACTGTATTTCATATACTGATAATTGCTATAGCTGTAGTTATGCAAAAACAGAACGCATTTCCGATATTACGCTTGGAGATTCATGGGGAAGCAACTTGTCGGATATAGATCAAAAAAAGGGGATTTCATTGATTTTATGCCAGACATTAAAGGGAGTGGAGCTTATAGAACGTAGTGAGCTCCAGCTTGAAAATGTTAATATAAAGACTGCTATCGAAAGAAATTATCAATTAAGGGCTCCGTCAGCTAAACCAAAAAATCGAGATTTTTTTATAGAGGGTTTGCAAAATGGTAAGAACTTCAATAAACTGGTCAAAAAGATTTATCCTATTCAATGCTATAAGCAGATGCTAAAAAAATGGTTGATGCGATTGCATTTGATGTGGGGTAAGATGAACAGCATATGCTATTAAAAAAAGATATAGAGGAAATCATAAAGTCGGATTTATTGTTTGTAATATTTGACTATTAAAATCAAGTGATGCAATTATGGATTTGGACACAGATTGAAAAAAGCTGGAGATGCTTAGAAATATGAAAAGAGTGGAATTGTTTTAATTGGGGGTATGTAAAGGATGTGGTCAGATATAAATGAAAAAAACGTAGAGATATTTGTTGCTACTCACCTAGATGTGACAAATCCTTTGTATTCTGATATCTATCAGTTGATGCAGGCAGGAACTGCTATTGCAGAAAATAGGTTTAATATGCCGGGCGATGATACTGATGATAATATTTCGGAAAAAAATCTGTATTATAATGAGCTGACTATACTATATTGGGCATGGAAAAACAGCAAGGCGGATGTAAAAGGTCTGTGTCATTATAGGCGTTTCTTTACGACATCATATACAAGTTATAAACCCACATATATTTTGGATAGAAAAACAATTCATAATGTACTAAAAGAAAATGACCTAATCGTTCCACTACCATCCTATTACCGATATAAAACGGTACGTGAGGGATATTTATATAACAATGTAGGATTGGAGAGTGATTTGGAGATACTCGAAAAAGTATTGTCGGAAAAGTATCCGGACTATATGGAGGCATATAAGCAGGTGATGCAGTCGTTTAAAATGTCCTTTTGTAATATGCTTATTTCAAACAGTGATATTTTTGATGCTTATTGTGAGTGGCTATTCGCTATTTTATTTGAGGTGGAAAGAAACATTGAACTCGCTGGACGGGAAAGTCAGCAAAAACGAGCACTTGGATTTATGGCAGAACGATTGCTGAATGTTTGGATACATAAGAATTATTCATTAAGGATTCAATACTATCCGGTAGTAAAACTGGGACAAAAGAAGAATTGTAGATACTATATAAAAAGAATCAGTGAAATAACTGGTTTGTATAAAAGTCTAAAGGCTTGGAAGGATTCTTATGAACAAAAAACTGTCAAGTAGATTAGCTGTCTTGCAGGGGCTGCTTTGCGTTATGGTAGTATTTATTCATTCGAGAAATACAATGTATAGTGGTTTGGCTGATTCTGATAAAATTGCAATCATACAATATGCTGTAAATACGATCTGCCAGGTGGCTGTTCCTACTTTCTTTGTGATTTCTGCATATTTGTTTTATTGGAACACTGATTGTTTGGAAAGTGTTTGGATAAAAATGAAAAAGAGGCTTTTTACTCTTGGAATACCTTATCTGATATGGAATACGGTATGGACAGTGTACGCTATTTTGCTTTTTAAACTCGGGCTTGGCACATCGGATTACACTGATATGAGTGTGATAAAAATTGTCTGCGATATTTTACTGAGCGCAAATTCGCCACTTTGGTTCGTGTTGCATTTGCTGATATTCACTGTTCTTTCGCCATTCATATATGCAGTAATACAAAGGAATGTTCTTTGTATAGTACTGATTGTGGTATCTATGATTGTGGTGGTTTGTACACAAATGGATTATTATTCCCCAACATATTGGATACCGTTTTATATTGGGGGGGGGTATACAGCAATACATAAGGATGTTGTGCTTAAGAAAACAGGGGCAGGAATTACAAGATGTGGTTTGCTTATGCTTATATGCGTTATGTTTACATTCGTAATTGAAATTACTTTCTACAACTGGTACAGCATATGGTTTTTTAGATATATTTCAACAGCAACAATTTTGTATTTGTGGTTTTGTAGTAAAAGGACATTTGAAATTAGAACTTTGAATTATTCATTACCAATTTATTGCCTACATGGGCGAATTGTCAGTACGATAAAGCACTATACCAACGGCATGATATGGTTTTTAATCAGTCCTGTGATTGCGATAGTTTTAATATCTGTATTTTGCTATGTGTTTAAAAAGTTTATGCCTAAAATGTATAATTTAGCTTTTGGAGGAAGATAATAAATGTCAGCATACTTGGTTACATATGCCCTTTGTATTGCCACTCTTGCCATGGCGAGAAGATATAGAAAAATAAATACTTTATATGTATTTTTCATTAGCCTATCATTGGGGGGATTATCCTTATTAGCGGGATTAAGAGCAGATACAATAGGTACTGATTTATTATATTATGTTAAGCGGTTTTTTATTTACGGGCAGAATGCTAATAGTTTTTCTGATATCGTTGCGTTGGCTACTACGAATAACTCTGAAGTAGGATATTGGATATGGACTGTGTTAATTGGTAAATTGATTCCCGACTTGCATGTTTTTTTATTTTTGACAGAACTTTTAATAGTTGTTTTGGTTTATAAGTCTATACAGTTGTATGAGCATAAGTTAAGTATAGTCTTATCAATGACTTTATTTCTTCTGTTATTTTATAATATGTCTTTTAACTATGTACGTCAGTTTATGGCAATGACAATCGTTTTGTATTCAGTATCATATCTGCGGAAAAACGAAGATTGGAAAGTAATGTTATTAGGTGGGGTGGCGGTGTTATTTCACAACTCCGCAGTTATATGTGTTATATTTTATGCATTCTATTTTTTGGGTAAAAGCAAAACGTTAATGAAATATAAGATGTTCTTATTTTCAATTACTGTTATTCTTGCATTGTTCTTTGAAAAAATTCTTGCTTTTTTCATAACACATACTAGCTTTATTCCAAATAAATATGTCAATTATTTTATCAATGATACTACAATGAGTGGAATCTCTTTTACCAGCGTAATATTGCTTGTGGTACCGGTCTTTGCAATATATATATACGCAAGAATTAATTCTAAGGCAAAGGAAATCGGCTCATTAGATTTTATTTTATTGCTTTCTATGGTATTTAATTGTATAAGTACAGGTATGTTCGGAAGAATGACGCTTTATTTTGATATATTCACATATATAATAATTGTTCCGTGCTATATTAGAACCTTTAATATAAAAGCAAAGTGGGTACTAGGCGGATATTTGCTTGTGAGTATAACTATCTATTGGTTTTGGTATTATATTATTCAAAATTATTCTGAAACATTTCCGTACCAATTTTTCTGGGCATAAAAAAGGAGTTGAAAAATAAATGTTTTTTATAGCGGGTAGAGTCAAAAATAAAATAAAAAGGACTAGGATATATCAGAATAAAAGAGCTAAGACTTATTTTTCTGATAGAAAATTTATGCTGGAAAAATTGTCCGAGGATGAGAAGCCTAGTGTGACAAGAACAATTTGCTACACAAGGACTAAGACAGAGCAATTTCGCAATTTATTAAAGGATATCAAAATTACTATCAGACCGGAGGAAAGATTTCAGATATGGATTGATACTGGAATATATTTTTCAAGATGTGATTCTATGACGGATAATCAACCGCCAAATTATGAGTTAATTATCATGCATTCAACTAAGGAATTAATGGAGAAAACTTTTCAATATAATAATAAGGTAGCAGAGAATATAAGGTTCTTATTACAGTCAGTTGAGATATATATAGATAGAGTTATTGTTGAATTGCGGAATACTATTGATATGTATGATACAGACGCCAGTAAGGTGAAATGTTTGAAAATAACAAAAAGTTTTTTTGAAAGGATGAAAACTAATTCTGCAGATTCGTTGGAAGAGGCACTTCAACGAATATTATTTTGGTCATCAATATTTTGGCAATCGCAGCACCGCTTAGTTGGATTAGGGAGATTAGATAAGATATTATCTGATCTGAAAAGACTTGATGACAAATCAGAATTGCAACAGTTGATTATTGATTTCTATAATAGCCTTCATCGATATTATGCTTTTAAGAGCAATGGTAAGCTGATGGGTGATACTGGTCAAATTATCGTATTAGGAGGGATTGAAGCTGACGGAAGCTATTATACTAATTATTTAACATACGCTTTTATTGATGCACTTATGCATCAACCTCTGCCTGATCCGAAGATTTTGCTACGCGTTGCGGTGTCAATGCCAAAAGATTTGCTTCAGATTGCACTAAAGTGTAATGCAGATGGAGTGGGATGCCCTCTTTTATCTAATGATGATGTTGTAATCCCTGCATTAGAGGAGTTTGGCTATAAGCATGAAGATGCTTGTAATTATGTAACATCCGCATGCTGGGAACCATTAGTTTATGGTAAATCCCTCGAAAAAAACAATATTGCATGTATCAATTATGCAACTCCTGCGCACGAATTAAGTAACGATGAAGAATTTGAGACTGTAAGGAGTTTTACACAATTGAAGTCCCTGTATTTTAAGCATCTTAATGTAGAATTGAACCGGGTGCGCAATGAATTAGTTCGAATGGTATGGGAAGAAGATCCATTGATGAGTTTATTTACCGAGGGTTGTATGGAAAGAGGTAAAGATATTTCAAAAGGTGGTGCGTACTATAACAATTATGGGGTATTGAGTGTAGGAATGTCAAACGCAGTTAATTCATTATTTAATATTAAATATAAAGCATTGGAAGGTAATATTTCCTGTAGAGAAATTAAGAATGCGTGCCTTACTGATTATGAAAATAAGGATAAATTGAAAGCAAAATTAGAGGTTCCTGGATATTATGGACGTGATAATGAGGATGTTGTAGCGTTGGTTAAGGAAATTACGGACTACACATATTCGATACTGTCAAACTATAGTAACAGATATGGTGGAAAATTGAAATGGGGACTTAGTGCTTCGAATTATATGGAAAACGGAGAAGTTACTGGAGCAACTATGGATGGCAGAAAATCAGGGGATCCCCTTGCTGTCCATATTTCTGCTCCTGTAGGAGTGGCCTATACAGAATTGATTCATTTTGCCAGTCGACTGGATTATAAAGCGAATCGATCAAATGGTAATGTAATAGATTTTTTTGTCAGTCCTGAACTCATTCTTGAGAATTTTGATAAATTTACAACCCTTATACTTGCAGGTATCTCTGAAGGATTTTTTCAGCTTCAAATGAATGTTTTAAGCAGCTCGACATTAATAGAAGCGAAAGAGCATCCAGAAATGTTCACATATCTCATTGTCAGAGTATGGGGGTTCAGTGCTTATTTTGTCGACTTGCCTGACGACTATAAAAACGTACTAATTAAGCGAGCTATGGAAAGCGAACAGACTGCTTGATGAGGGGATGGTTATGGGAAGAAAAAGTATTAAGAGAAACTATTTTTACAATGTTGCTTATCAGATTTTACTGCTTGGTATACCATTGATTACAACGCCTTATATTTCCCGAGTGCTGGGTGCTAATGGTATTGGAACATATAGCTTTATGAATTCGATTGTTTCTTACTTTACGTTATTTGCATCCATGGGGATTGCAACTTATGGCCAGAGAGAGGCCTCTTATGTGCAGGATAATCGTGAAAAAAGGACGCAGATTTTTTGGGAAACAAAAGTATTGAGCATTATAAGCACAATGGTATGTTTGGCTTGCTATATTTTTTTTGTACTATTCATTGCTGACTTCAATCAGGTTATTTATCTTGTACTCTCGCTTAATATAATTAATGTAATTGCTGATGTCTCATGGTTTTTCCAAGGAATAGAGGAGTTTGGAAAGATTGTTTTAAGAAATATAGTTTTTAAGGTTATCAATGTAGTGTTCATCTTTCTTTTTGTAAATGTAAAAGATGATCTGATTTGGTACATATTTGGTATTGTTTTCTTACAATTGCTAAGTAGTATATCACTGTGGAGATATTTACCTAGTATCATAGATAAACCTGACTTTAAGAATATTAAACCGTTCAGAAATGTAATAACAGTTATTTCATTGTTCATTCCGACAATCGCCATACAAATTTATACGGTATTGGATAAGACCATGATTGGTTTGTTTACGATAGATTCATTTGAAAACGGATATTATGAACAAGCATTAAAAATGTCCAAATTGGTGCTTTCATTGGTTACTGCATTAGGTACTGTTATGATTCCGAGAATCGGTTTTTATTTTGAGAAGAGAGAAACAAAGCAAGTACAGAATTTAATGTACAGGGGATACCGTTTTGTATGGTTTTTGGGTATTCCTCTTTGTTTAGGATTAATCGGAATTTCTGATAACATTGTTCCATGGTTTTACGGAGAAGGTTTTGGCACTGTTGCCTCATTGCTGAAGGTCTCGAGTTTCCTGATTCTTGCGATTGGAATAAATAATGTTACCGGAATGCAATATTTAATACCTACGAAGAGGCAAAAAATGTTCACATATACAATCTTAGCAGGAGCAGGAGTTAATATTGTGCTTAACCTGTTGCTCATTCCGAGGATACAGGCAATGGGAGCGATAGTAGCATCTGTTCTGGCGGAATCCATAATTGCAGTCATACAGATTGTACTTGTCAGAAAAGAATTGCAACCTTGGACTATTATTAAAAGTGCAGGACATTATGTTTTAGGTGGAACTGCAATGCTATTATTACTGCTAATTGAAAACAGATTCATGGAACCATCGATTCTTCATACATCTATTATGATAATTACGGGAGCTTGTGTTTATTTGGGAGTGCTTGCTCTGGTAAGGGATGATTTCTTTTTAAGTAACATAAAAAGTGTATTAAGGAAATTACGAGGTGATAAGGGTAAAAATAAAGTGGATTTTTCATGACTTATTTGTACCTTGAGCGAAACGAAAGGAGTGATTAACAAATGGATGTAACTAAAATTCTTCTTACCAATATCCAGAGATTCTCTCTACATGATGGTCCTGGAATTCGAACAACGGTTTTTACCAAGGGGTGTTCATTGCGATGCCCTTGGTGCAGCAATCCTGAGAATATGAATATGATTCAGGAGTCATATATTAAAGATGGTATTAAAGGGGTCTATGGAAAGTATATGTCTTGTGTTGAGATATTTAATGAAGTAATGAAGGACAAAGGCTTTTATGGAGAGTGGGACAAGAGGGGTATATTACCAGAGGATCTTCAAAATCTCTCCGGAGGAGTTACTTTTTCTGGTGGGGAAGCTCTGCTTCAGGCAGATAAGCTGGAGCCGTTGTGGCAACGCTTGAAGGAAGAGAATATCCACATAGCGATTGAAACAGCCTTAATGGTTTCGGCTCAGTTCGTAGAACTCGCTATGAAATATATAGATTTATTTTATGTAGATATCAAAGTACCCGAAACAAAGAAATTTAGAATGATTATTGGTGGAGATTTAAAAAAATATTTAGAAAATGTGGATTATCTTTTTACGGCGAAAAAACCTGTGGTTTTTCGAATTCCAGTAATAGGTGGATATACTGATTCGGAAGAAAATAGAGCTGCAGTTATTGATATAATAAAAAAATATCAGCCATTGAAGGTGGAATTAATAAAAGGGCATAATCTAAGTAATTCAAAATACAGGTCGCTTGGAAGAAAGATTCCAGAGTATCATGAAGTGTATGATGGTTTTATGGAAGAATATCAGAAGATGGTACAAGAGTTGGGGATTGAATCCAAGGTCTGTAAAATATGACATTCTTCGTTACATAATCAGTATGATGTTATATTGGATTTACTGTATGAACCCAAATCATATGTTAATACAGGCTTGGGGACAGGCTTCAGTAACCACTGTAAAAGCATAAGTGGGCACTATAGCCAGTTGGCACCTTGTATCAGCCTAGCATATGATTCTCCTACAATAAAGCAATGAAATACCCATTCATAATGTTGGTTTCTGCAACGTCTACATTAATTACTATTTGCATTTTGAAACCGCAAAATAAATCTAGGAAGTGTGCTTTGCGTTATCTTTGGGAGTGCAGTTTGTGTTAGGATTTGCAAGCAACTGTACACTACTTTGAGACGGAGACTCTAAGACAGAGGATTATCAGGGGTAGATGGGATGAATTTCACGGATGTGGAAATCCCTTTACCAGAATAGTGGAGCATAAATATTTCACCTCTGAGGGAGGAAACCAGAGAAAACCGTTATCACCAAAGAATATCTCCAGGAATGATTATCCGGTAAATGATGAAAAAATAGTTTTTAACTTATACAGATTCTTATTTAACCACCAGCTACACTTCTGAATAAGGATATTGAAGACAATCCGGAATATATGAAATAAGCAATAAGTAAAGAAATTCAAGATCAGATTCAATTAAAATTAGAAAGAATTCAAAACTTCATCTAAAGGAGACCACACATCATGCCATTACAAAAACAACCCATCCACCTCTTCACCCCCGGTCGCCTCTGTCTCTTCGGCGAACACAGCGACTGGGCAGGAATGCACCGTATGCTCAACTCCCAAGTGGAGCCAGGCTGTGCCATTGTCACCGGAGTAGAAGAAGGCATCTATGCCACTGTAGAGAAAAGTAAAGAATTCATCGTGGAGAGCAGTCTGCCCATCTACGGTGGGGAATCCCTCCGCTGCGTCATGGATACGGACAGGCTTCTTGCTATCGCCAAAGGAGGCGGTTTCTTTTCCTACGTGGCAGGGGTAGCCTCTTACATAAACGACAATTACAGCGTAGGCGGTGTGAAAATCACTATTACCGCTATGAACCTTCCCATAAAGAGCGGTCTCTCATCTTCCGCAGCTATCTGCGTGCTGGTAGCCCGTGCCTTTAATCAGCTTTATGACCTGAAGATGAACACAAAAGGGGAGATGCAGGTGGCCTTCCGTGGGGAGCAGCGTACTCCTTCCCGATGTGGCCGTCTGGATCAGGCATGCGCCTATGGGATAAAAGCGGTCTATATGGAATTTGACGGCACCGAAATCGTCACCAGACCCCTGCGGGTAGGCAAAACCATGCATTGGGTCATCGCCGACCTCCATGCACACAAGGATACCGTACAGATATTATCCGACTTAAATAAATGCTACCCCTTTGCAGAAAATGACAAGGAGCGAAAGGTACACGAAGCCCTTGGACCGGACAACCGCAGGATTGTGGAGCAGGCGGTGGCACTCTTGGAAGCGGGAGACGAGGAAGCCCTGGGAAAGCTGATGGAAGAAGCCCAGCGCAACTTTAACGCCAAGGTAGCTCCCGCAAGTCCCTCCCAGCTGGCCTCCCCCGTGCTCCACTCCCTGCTAGAAGACGCAGCCATAAAACAATGGGCCTATGGGGGAAAAGGCGTGGGTTCCCAGGGGGACGGTACCGTTCAATTCCTGGCAAAAGACGCAGATAGTCGGGATGCCCTGATGGAATACTTGGAGAAGGAGAAGAAGATGAGAGCCTTCTCCCTGACACTGAAGCCCGGCCAGACTCTGAAACGCGCCATTATTCCGGTGGCAGGCTTTGGAACCAGACTCTATCCGGCCACCAGGGGCATCAAGAAGGATTTCCTTCCGGTGCTGGATAAGGACGGCTCCTTAAAGCCAGCCCTGCTGATCCTGTTGGAGCAGATAGACGAAGCGGGCATAGAAGAGATTTGCCTGGTCATAGGGAAGGAAGAACAGGCGGCCTATGATGCCTTTTTCTCCCCTCTGCCAGAGTCGCATTGGGAGAAACTGTCCCAGGAGCGGAGAGCCTATGAGGAAACCATCGCCCGGCTGGGGAAGAAAATCACCTATACCTGCCAGAACGAGAGGCTGGGATTTGGACACGCAGTATACCAGTGCCAGGATTTTATGAAGAATGAACCGGTGCTCCTGCTATTAGGAGACATGCTCTATGAATCCCGGGTAGAAAAAAACTGTACTACCCAGCTGATAGCCGCTTATGAGCAGTGCGGTCACGCCATGGTGGCCATCCACCCCATAGGGCTTGAGGAAGTAATGCACTACGGCGTTATCCATGGACAATGGGAGGACGAGGTGGAGACCCTGATGAAAATGGAGGGTATTTACGAGAAGCCGGACAAAGATTACGCAAGAGAATATCTGGGAACAAGACACCGCAATAAACAGGACAAGTACTATGCAGTTTTCGGACAGTATATCCTGACCCCGGAGGTCTTTACGCAGCTGGAATACAACATTCGACAGGACATAAAAAACGGCAGGGAGTTTCAGCTGACAGATGCCTTGGAGACCGTTCGTGAGAAATACGGCATGTACGCTTTTGTACCTAAGGGGAAATCCTATGATATGGGACTGCCGGAGAGCTACCGGGAAACAGTCTGGGAATATGGACGCCATCCAAATCATTCATCCTGCCAATAGACCAGCTGAAGTCCAGGGAAACGGAAAAGAGGAACACTACATGGAAAGAAAACGCATACTGATAACGGGAGGAGCAGGATTTTTAGGTTCCCACCTGTGTGACCGCCTGATAGAACAGGGAAATGATGTTATATGCCTAGACAACCTGTTTACAGGAAGAAAGGAAAACATCCGGCACCTGATGGGAAACCCGTATTTTGAATTTATCCGCCATGACATTACAGTGCCCATATACATAGAAGTGGATCAGATCTACAACCTGGCCTGTCCCGCCAGTCCCATCCACTACCAATATGACCCCATCAAAACAGGAAAAACCAGCGTCATGGGAGCGCTGCATACATTAGGGCTGGCGAAGCGGGTTCACGGACGTGTCCTGCAGGCCAGCACCAGTGAAATATACGGGGATCCCGAGATGCACCCCCAGCCGGAATCCTACCGGGGCTGCGTGAATACGATAGGTCCCCGCTCCTGCTATGATGAAGGAAAACGCATGGCGGAAACCCTGTTTTTTGACTATCACCGTCAACATGGGGTGGATATTAAGGTAATCCGGATATTTAACACCTATGGTCCCAGAATGAGCGCCAATGATGGACGGGTTGTTTCCAACTTCATCGTTCAGGCCCTGAAGGGAGAAGACATCACCATCTATGGAACAGGGGACCAGACCAGAAGCTTTTGCTACGTAGACGACCTGATCAAGGGGATGATACGGATGATGGAGAGCCGGGATGATTTTACAGGTCCCGTTAACATAGGCAACCCCGAGGAATTCACCATGCTGCAGCTGGCGGAGACAGTTATCCGCCTGACCGGTTCCTCCTCCCGGATTGTCCACAGACCACTGCCCCAGGATGACCCCCAGCAGAGACAACCCAATATCGACCTGGCCGGGAAGGAACTGGGATGGAAACCGGAGGTGCCTTTGGAGGAAGGAATTAAGAAGACGATTGCGTATTTTCGGGAAAGATAAAGCAGACATCACCAATTTACATTTCAAAAACATCATTTACCGTAACACCTTTTTTTATAAATAATGAATATCTTTTCCTGCCAGAAATGCTATAATGCCTCTATCTGACAGGAATCTTTTTTTCAGGACAAGACCAAACGGCATGCTGTTCCTGCCTCGATTTGTATTACATTCTGAATGCAGGAGAATTTCACCCACAATACGCAAAAAGAAAATAACAAAGAAAAACAAAGAAAAATGCACAATTTTATTCTTGAATTTTCATGGATTATGTGATATGTTAATACAAATGTGAATAATAAATTAAAGGGAAAGCAATGACTTTGTAACGATATCTGAGTCATTCTCATTTACATGACAAACATATTTTCTGTACATCAGTACCAAACAGGGTATCTGTTTTGGTTGTATCATTTCTTGCCGTTCCACTGTTCCACGGAACAGAAAGCAAATCACATTATTATGCAGGGCATTTCGCCCATGATACGCAATTTTAAGCAACAAATTTACAATTTACAAATCAAAAAATGAAAAACGAGGAGGTTAGTGTATTATTATTAGCAGGACATGAAAAAATGTAACAAAAAGAGAAGTAAGAATAAATTCCTACTTCCCAATCAAGAAGAATTCCTTTATGATATTAATTGCGAAAAAAATAAAAAAGGAGTCTGCTTGATGAATAATACTATACCTGAAAATCGGAATACATTCAAGGAGTTAGAAAAAAAAATTACGCATGTGCCTGTGAAAGTGCACGAGAAATTACAAAGACAATAATTGAAGAGTACGACAAAGTGTTAATAGGAGGGAGGGATGAGGAAGCATATCGTAACAAAGGCAAAAGGAGAAACTCAATAAAGACGATCTATGGAGAAGTGGAATATGAAAGATACGTATATAAAAGCTTGAAGATGGCCAGACAGCATATATCTACCTTCTGGATAAAGCGTTATCCATGGCTAATTGGCCATGGATAAAACAGGTATGATTTCCACAAATTTTGCAGAAAAGATAGCCATGACAGTAACGGAATCCCCCTACCGTGTAACAGCTGAAACCATAAGCAACATAGGAAGACAGACGATCAGCCATGGAGTAGTATAGAATCTTGTACAGAAGGTGGGCGAGTGGATTTCACAGGAGGAACAGGTGCCGGTACGGGAGATGGAAACAGGAGCCCACCAGGGGAACCGCATTAACGCGCCGTTCCTAAGGCGTAGAGCACATGACCTATGCCGATTACGAGGTGCTGGAATTTACAGGTGATCGCGTAATCGAATATGTCCTTACGAGGCTCATGCTGGACCAGTACAGCCGCTTCCTGATGAAGGACAAGGACGGGATGCTTTTCTACTGTGACCTGGACGAGGGAAATTTGTCGAAGATGAAGAGCCGGTTTACCAATAAAGAGCATCTTGCGGAGCGTTCCATAACCCTTGGACTGGATACCAGGATACGCTTCGGGCAAGCGGATATCAACACAGGCATGAACAAAGCAATAGATCCCAAGGAGGATGTTGTGGAGGCGGTCATCGGGGCGGTGGCAATTGACTGTGGT
>Ga0153947_1000395_pt1 | contig 21440 bp, 16 predicted proteins | sample TSNJ031MetaG_FD_104697 | JGI IMG/M metagenome (GOLD analysis project Ga0153947, IMG submission 104697) | Attine ant fungus gardens microbial communities from New Jersey, USA - TSNJ031 MetaG | ecosystem: Host-associated > Fungi > Mycelium > Unclassified | place: USA: New Jersey, Wharton State... | reverse complement strand
TTCCTGCTGCATGATTCCCCATAGGTATACCGTAATGCACTCCTCGTCTGTAAATTGGGGGCAGAAATTATTGCTTAACCGTTGTGCGCTTGCTGCCAATTTGGTATCATAGGCTTGGCAGACAGTGCAGTATAGTGTGACTAATTCAAGCTTCCATGTTGTTGTGATCATGTCAGCTTGATTATATCATATCTCTACCGTTTGCCGTTTTTAACTCTTGATTCGCATTACTAATGACGCCAGAATTAAGCTGAAACGCTTATACCCTGTTGCTCTTTAATTTATCTCCGGATGGAGTACTACCGCCTACTAAAGTAGGCGGGTCAGCCTGTAGACCACCACTTGAAGTGGTGGTCATGACTTTTTACTCAACCGCAGTTTAGCAATGGATTTTGTGGTGGTTTTGAGAGGCACATCCACCAAACGGCGGTTCAAAAAAAGCTTATAATAACCATCTTTTTGAGGATCCATCTTGCGCTACTAAATGTGAAAACGGTCTTTCGTCTACAGTCTGTACCACCACTTCAGGGGTAGTTATAATTCTTCATCTCATTTTATACCATTCATACCATCAGCTCGTAACGCTCGCCGTTGATTGCCTGGGAGCAAACGTACACAGGCTCGTCGCTCCCGGTGTAGGCAACGCTGCGCACCAGCAGCAGGGGATTGTTTTTGCGCAGTCCCAACAGTCTGCCCTCCTTGGTGGTAGCGCGGCAGATGCTGATTCTTTTGCGGGATTTCTCCACCCGAACCATAGCCTTCCGCCAGAGCACATCAAACAGGGACTGGTCAAGCGTCTCGTCCAGGAGAAAGGCATAGCGGAGCGGGAACCAGCTGGTTTCGATTACCACCGGCTCCCCGTTTACAAACCGCAGGCGGGATATATAAACCGTTTTGGAACCGGGCGCGAGGCCGAGGGAGGCGAGGATCGCCTCCGGCGGTACGACGAGCTTGCTTTCGAGAAGCTTGCTGCCGGGTTGCAGCCCCATTACCCGGCACGATTCGCTAAAGCTGGTGATTTGGGTGAAGTCCCTGCCATACTTCGCCTTAGCGACAAAGGTGCCCTTGCCCTGGCGCTTTTCCACAAGGCCCTGGGCGGCAAGCTCATTCACCGCCTTGCGGACGGTCACGACGCTGACGTCGTTTTGCTTTGCCATCTCCAGCTCGGGAGGGAGCTGATCCCCCGGAGCGTACACTCCGCTGGACAGCTCATTCATCAGCTTATCCATAAGCTGCCGGTACAGCGGGACAATCGTTTTAGCTTCAAACATGAATATTCCTCTTTATATATAGCCTTTATGAACAGTATACCATGAGACCCGGCGGATGCAAAGACCTTGAGGGATATTTTGGCCGAATGGGTATAGTCGCGGGAAATCAGTACTCCACCTTCCACATGTAACGGCGGTAATCCATGGGATGCCCCCGAACCTCCGCCATCTGGCTGACAAAAAAGCGCTCGATGGGAATCATTACGACAGAGTTGAAGTACTCGGCCACGGCAGGGTTTATCCTCTCCTCGATCCCGGTTTCCCCGGCGTCGATGACAATGAAGCGCCCCGCCCAGGTTTTCAGGAACTTAAGCGCCCGCTCGTCCAGGAAGCGGGAGCGGCCGGTGCTCATCAGCAGCACCATCGCCACATCCTTGTCGGTGGTTTCAAAGGGGCCGTGGAAGTACTCGCCGCTATGCACCATAACCGCGTGGCGGGCCTGCATCTCCAGGAAGTGGCAGTTGGCCATGGTGTAGGCGGTACCCGTGAGGGGGCCCGCGGCAAGGACATAAAATACCTCGTCATCCTTGAATTTCTCCGCAAAAGCCCTGGCTGCGGTCAGCATGCTCCGCTTGCCGTTATCTACCAGGCCGTCGATGAAGGCAAACGCCTCCATCGCGGCTTCGTAGTGCCGGTAGCCCTCGAACTGGTGAAGTATCTCAAAGCAAATCCGCAGAACCTGCGCCTGGTTGCCCTGGGAGTACACCTGTTCATCCCCATTGGAATAGGTCACCACATACTGTCCGGCCTCCGCCATGCCGGTATCCGGGGAGCCGGTCATGGCGATTGTGACGGCGCCCGCCTCGTTGGCGGCCTTGACGGCCTCCACGGTTTCGGCGGTAGCCTTGAGGGAACAGCAGATGACGATGCATTGCCTGTCGAGGGCCTTGGGGGTGACATATACAAACTCGTTGCTGTTGTAGATTTTAACCGATAGATTCCGGGACTCGGCGTCCAGCAGGTATTTCCCGGGGTAAATCGCCGCCTGTGACCCGCCGCAGGCCACAAAATAAACCGCTTTCAGTCCGCCTGCCCGATCAAGCTTTTCCTTGATCTCCGCGACTGTTTGTTGAATGTCCATGTTTCCTCCCGATGGTTTGCCGATTTTATTTGCGGATATAGGTATCCTCCAGGCAGATGCCGGAGTTGTAGGTCAGGATGCCTTGCAGGTTATGGAAGCCCTCCACATAGGCGGCGCGGGCAAAGCATTGCTCGCGGAAGTTGATAAATACAAAGGGGGATTGCTCCAGCAGGCGCAGGCGCAGCTTGTCGTAGATTTCGATCCGCTGGGCGTCGCCCAGGGTGGTGCGGCCCTGCACAAGCAGGGAATCCACCTCGGAATCCGAGAAGCCGGGCGCGCTGTTCATGCGGGTTTCGCCGCCCATGAAGTAGTTGGTGCACCAGTCCATATCCACGATGTTTCCGGCGGTGCCGGAAACGAGGATCTCATAATCCCCCACGTTGGAGCGCTCAATGCGGGTGCCCCAGTCCGGCAGGTCAACCTCGGCGTTAATGCCGATCTTTTTGAGGCTGTCCTGCACCACAATGGCGGTCTGCTTGTGGAAGTCGTAGGTGGAGCTGGAGAGGATGGTGACGTCAAAGCCGTCGGGGTAGCCGGCCTCGGCCAGCAGCGCCTTGGCCTTTTCAAGGTCATGGGAGAAATAGCTGTCGTACTTGCCGTCGTAGCCCTGTTGGCCCACCTGGGTGGGGAAGCCGAAGATTTCAGTGCCCCGGCCCATAAAGGCGGTGTCGATAACACCCTTGCGGTCAATGGCGTAGGCGATTGCCTGACGTACCTTGGGATCCGCCAGGGGGCCTTCGGTACAATTGATTTGCAGGCACATGAAGGGAGCCTCGGAGATATCGGTGATGAAGCCGCTTTCGCTCTCCAGCGCGATGATTTCCTTGGCGGGCACATAGTCGATCAGGTCGGCCTCGCCGGTGCGCAGGGCGTTGACGCGGGTGGTGTCGTCGGGGGTGATGACAAAGCGCAGGGTGGGGGTTTCCGGCTTGCCTGGCTTATAGAAGCCGTCAAACGCCTTGACGATGATTTCGCGGCCCTTGTCCCAGCTGTCGAACATATAGGGGCCGCTGCCCATCGGGTTTGCGTCCAGGTTGTTGCCGTTGGCCTCACACCACGCCTTGGAAACGATGACGGCCTCCGGCAGGGTCAGGTAGTCGATGAACGGCGCGCTGGGCTCCTTCAGGGTAATCCGGGCGGTCTTGGCGTCAAGGGCCTCAATGCTGTCCAGCATGCCGGAAAAGTCCGAGCGGAAGGTGGAACCCACGCTCTCGTCCAGCTGGCGCTCAAGGGAGAACTTGACGTCCTCGGCGGTGATATCACTGCCATCGTGGAACTTCGCCTCCGGGCGGATGTGGAACGTGTAGGTCTTGTTGTCGTCGGCAACCTCGTAGCTCTCGGCAATCTCATAGCCGATCTGGCTGTCCGCCTGGTAGGCCAGCAGGCCCCGGTACATGCACATTTTAATCAGGCGCACCGCCTGGCCGGACTGGATCATCGGCTCCAGGGTGGAGGGATCCGCGCTGAGGGCGATGACCAGCTCCTCGGCCTTCTCCGTGGCGGTTGGGGCGGGGGAGGATGCGTCCGCGGCGGGTGCGCTGCTGCCGCTGTCACTGGCCGGGGTAGCGGGAGAACTGCTTCCGCCGCCGCAGCCGGCAAGCGCCGTGAGCAGCATGGCTGTTGCGGCAAGCAGGCTGAGGGCTTTCTTTAAGCTGTGTTTTTTCATAATAACCTCCTGATTTTTTGTTTAAAAGCTCTCTTTAAGCTTGGGGTCTAAAATGTCGCGGAGCGCGTCGCCCATCAGGTTGGCCGCGAGGATGGTCAGGCAGAGGCAGAGGGACGGCCAGAAGATGTACATCGCGTTGACGCTGAGGAAGGAGCGGGCGTCGCCGATCATCTGGCCCCAGGACGGTGCGGGCGGCTGGACGCCAAGCCCCAGGAAGCTGAGGCCGGACTCCAGTAGAATCGCGCTGGAAATGGTCAGGCTGACCTGGATAATCAGCGGTGACAGAACGTTGGGAAAGATGGTACCGGCCAGCACCCGGGGGGTGCTCGCACCGATGGATACCTCGTTCTCCACATACTCCATCTTCCGAACCTTAAGCGTCGAGGAATGGGCGATACGGGCGAAATGGGGGGTGTAGAGGATCGCCACCACGATAATCAGGTTGCGGACGCCCGTGCCGAACAGCGCCACCACCATCATGGCCAGCAGGATGGACGGGAAGCACAGGATGGTCTCGACACACCGCATGATGAGGCTGCCGGCCTTGCCTCCGGCGTAACCCGCGACGATCCCCAGCAGGGATCCTGCGACGAACGCCCCGAGGGTGCCAACGAGGGCGACCTGCATCGACGGCCGCACGCCGTAGAGCAGGCGGGAGAAAATGCAGCGGCCGTATTCATCCGTCCCCATGGGATAAGCCGGGGAGGAACCGGCCAGCGTGTGGCTTGTGTCCATCTCCAGCGGGTCGTGGGGGGCGATCACCGGGCCCAGGAAGATCATCAGTAGGATGGGGATAAGGACAATGGCGCTGAACACGAATTTTTTGTTTTTAACGCACTGGGCCAGCATCTTCATATCGCCCCTCCTATCGCGCTCTCGGGTCGAGGATGCCGTAGAGGACATCCACCACCAGATTCGCCAAAATAAATACCGATGACATCACCAGGATACAGCCCTGAATCAGCGGGTAATCCCGTTGGTTGATCGCCTTAACCAGCAGGGTGGAAAGCCCCGGCCAGTTGAACACCGTTTCACAGAGCACCGTGCCGCCGATCAGGTTGCCGAACTGGAGGCCGATGATGGTGACGACGGGGATAAACGCGTTGCGGATAACGTGGCGGATAATCACCTTGCTCTCCGACAGGCCCTTGGCCCGCAGCGCCCGCACCGACTCGCCGGACAGCGCGTCCAGCATGGAGGAACGGGTCATTCGCATAATAGAGGCGGCGATGCCTAGGGCGAGGGTCAGGGCGGGCAGCACCAGGCGGGTAAAATGGCCGCCGACGCTGCGGGAGATATCCATGTAGCCGCTGGACGGCATGGAGAACCCCAGGCCGAAGCCGTCTAAACAGAAAACGGCGATGAAGATATAGCCCATGACATAGACGGGGATAGAGGTTCCCAGAGACGCGCCGGTGGTCATGACCAGGTCGGAGGTTTTCCCCCGGCGCAGCGCCGACCATACCCCCAGGGGCAGGCCGATGATACAGGCCAGCAGCATGGCGGCTCCCGCCAGCTCAAGCGTCCGGGGCAGGCGGGTTGCGATGGATTGCATGACGGGAATCTTCTCGCTGTAGGAATGTCCCAGGTCGCCGCCCACCGCGCCCAGCACCCAGTCCTTGTATTGAACCGGGAGCGGCTTGTTGAGTCCCAGCTCCTCCCGCAAGACCGCGACGGCGGCGGGGTCGGGGTTGGAGTCGCCGCCCAGCATCATCAGCGCCGGGTCGCCGGGCATCATATGGATCATGAGAAACACGATGGTAGAAACCGCCAGCAGCATAATCAGAGAGATTCCCAGCCGCTTTAGAATAAACCGGGTCATTTCAGCCCCCCCTTGCTTTCATACAGGAAACAGGCCACCTTGTACCCCTCCTCCACATCCAGGAGGCGGGGGCGCTCCGCTCGACACCGCTCCGTCGCGTGGGCGCAGCGGGTGCTGAAGCGGCAGCCCTTGGGCGGATTGACCGGGCTTGGGATGTCGCCTGTGAGGATAATCCGACGGCGTTTGCCCGCGATGCTGGGATCCGGGATGGCGGACAGCAGCGCCTGTGTGTAGGGATGCATCGCGCGCTCGTAGAGGGCGTCGGCCTTCGCGATCTCCACGATGGAGCCCAGGTACATCACCGCGATGCGGTCGGACATGTGGTTGACAACCGACAGGTTGTGGGAGATAAAAATGTAGGTGAGGTTTTGCTTCTGCTGCAAATCCTTGAGCAGGTTGAGAATCTGGGCCTGTATGGATACGTCGAGGGCCGATACAGGCTCGTCGCAAATGATAAGCTCGGGATCCAGCGCGATTGCCCGGGCGATGCCGATGCGCTGCCGCTGGCCGCCGGAAAACTCGTGGGGGTAACGGTCTATGTAGGTGGGGGAAAGCCCCACCTTGTCCATCAGCTCCAGCACCTGTTTTTCCAGCTCTGCCGCGCCGATGCGCCGGTCGTGCACCCGGATGGGCGCGGCGATGATTTCCCGCACGGTTCTGCGGGGATCAAGGGATGTGAAGGGCTTCTGAAAAACCATGCGCATCCGGCTGCGCTGCGTCTGTAGCTCCCGGCCCTTCATGGCCCGCAGATCCCTGCCCTCAAAGAGGATTTCGCCGCTGTCGGCGGAAATCAGCTGGAGCAGCGCGCGGGAGAGGGTGCTTTTGCCGCAGCCTGATTCTCCCACAAGGCCGAAGGTCTCGCCCCGCTCCACCTGGAAGCTGACGTCATCCACCGCGTGCACAAACCCCTTGGAGCGGGAAAACATCCCGCCCTTGACCGGAAAGGTTTTGCTGACGTGATGCACGTCCAGCAGGATATCACCCAACGCGGAACCCCCCCTTCTCCTGTGGAATTGCCCTGTGGCAGCGGACATAGTGATCCGGCTCAATCTCGCGGATCACCGGCTCCTCCTCCCGGCACCCCGCCTCGGCGAAAAGGCAGCGGGTGCTGAAGCGGCAGCCTGACGGCATCTCGCGGATATCCGGCACCATGCCGTCGATGCTGTAAAGGCGCTCGGTTCGCTCCGCCAGCTTGGGCATGGCCCGGATGAGCCCCGCGGTGTAGGGGTGGCTTGGCCGGTTCAGAATGGTATCCGTGGGCGCGCCCTCCATGGATTTGCCCGCGTACATGACGATGACGCGGTTGGCGATGTCCGCCACAACGCCCAGGTCGTGGGTGATGAGTACAATCCCCATCTTGTACTCCGCCTGCACCTGCCTCAGCAGGTCGAGAATCTGCGCCTGCACCGTCACATCCAGCGCGGTGGTGGGCTCGTCGGCGAAAAGGAGCTTGGGGCGGCAGCAGAGGGCAATGGCGATCATCGCCCTCTGGCACATGCCGCCGGACAGCTCAAAGGGATAGGAGGCGAATACCCGCTCCGGGTGGGGGATGCCCACCGACGCCAGCAGCTCCAGCGCCCGCTGCTTCGCGATGGCCTTGGTGGTTTTTTCGTGGGTCAGGATGGCCTCCATGATCTGGTAGCCGACGGTGTATACCTGATCCAGCGACATCATGGGATCCTGGAAGATCATAGCGATCTCGTTGCCTCTGATTTTCCGCATCTCCTTCTCGGTGAGGGAGAGAAGATCCCGCCCCTCGAAGGTGACGCGCCCGCCCGCCACCCTGCCCTGATTGGGCAGCAGCCGCATTACGGACAGGGAGGCCATGGTTTTGCCGCTGCCGCTCTCGCCGACGATGCCGAGGGTTTGGCCTCTTTCCACCTGGAAGCCCAGGTTATCCACCGCCGCGAAGGAGCGGAGCTTATTTTCAAACACCATTTTGAGGTCTTCTACCCGCAACAGGGAATCGGACATTCCATCACCGCTTTTCTCTTAACAATCTGGTCTTCCCTTCATTGATTTGCCAGCTGTGGCCGCTCCGCTCCACGGCGACGCCGTACAGCTCCTCCGCCTGGGCCGGGGACACCTTGCGCTCCACCACGTCTGCAAGCACCCGGGACGGCTCCCGCTGAAACGGGGAGCCGTAGCCGCCGGAGCCGGGGGTCTGCACGCTGATGACGTCGCCCTTTTTGAGGGGGATATCGGTGCACTTGGAGGTGAGGCGCTCGCTTTTTCCGTCCCGCAGGAGGTAATACGCGCCGCCGCCGCCCTCGCCGCCGCCCTCAAGGCCCCATGGCGGGAACTTCTGCCGGTCACCGAGGCCGGTGTAGGCAATACCGTCAAACATCGTTTCATACTCGCGGATAATGCCAAGGCCGCCGCGGTTTTTCCCCGCGCCGCCGCTGTCCTCCCGCAGCTGGTAGCGGCGCACCGTCACCAGCGGGAATTCCAGCTCCAGCGCCTCCACCGGCATGTTGGAGGTGTTGGTCATATGGGTCTGGACGCCGGACAGGCCGTCGGCGTCCCTGCTTGCTCCCGAGCCGCCTGCGACCACCTCAAGGTAAACGAAGAACCTGTCCTTGTGGTTGGGGTCGCTGCCTGAAAAAATGGCGGAGGTGACCGAGCTGTTGCAGCAGGCGATGGCCCGCTCCGGAACCGCCGGGGCCAGAGCGCCGAAGATCACGTCCGCCACCCGCTGGCAGGTGTCGATGCGCTCGCCCACAGGCGCGGGATTCTCTGCATTGATAAGCAGGCCGCTCTCGCACTCCACGCGGAAGGCGCGGTAGATGCCCGCGTTGGACGGCACGAACGGGTCGATGAGCGCCTTGAGGGAATAGAACACCGTGGCCAGCAGGCCGTTGTAGGTGACATTGATGGGGCCCTCCACCTGGGGAGCGCTGCCGCCGAAATCAAGGAGCATATCGTCGCCCTGAATGGTGACCTTAACCTTGATTTTAAGCGGGTCGGGGTGGGCGGTACCGGCGTCGTCCATGTAGTCGGTAAACTCGTAAACGCCGTCCGGGAGCCTTGCGATACCCGCCTTGAGCTTGCGCTCGGCGTAGTCCTGCAACTGGTACATGCTGTCAATCAGCACGTCGCCATAGCGGTGGAAGGCTTCGAGCATCCGGCGGATGCCCACCCGATTGGCCGCCACCTGTGCCTGCAAGTCTCCGGCGCGCTCCCCGGGGATGCGGGAATTGGCCATGATGATTTTGACGATATCCTGGAGGATTTCCCCCTCCCGGCAGACGCGCACAAGCGGGATCTTGGTGCCCTCCTGGAAGATGGATACCGCGTCTCCCGAGGTGGAGCCGGGCACCTTGCCGCCCACATCGCTGTGGTGGGCCAGGTTGGCCACCCAGCCGATCAGCCTTTCGCCGGAGAATACCGGGGCCACCACCGTGATGTCCGGCAGGTGGGTGCCGCCGCCATTGTAGGGGTCGTTGCCGATGAACATATCGCCGTCCCGGATGTCCGCCCGGCCGTAGTGCTTATAGACCTCCTGCACAATGCCCAGAAGGGATCCCAGGTGCATGGCGACATGCTCCGCCTGGGCCACCATATTGCCCTCCGGGTCGAAGGCGGCGGTGGAGATGTCCCGGCGCTCCTTGATATTGGTGGAGTAGGCGCTGCGGATGATGGCAAAGCCCATCTCCTCCGCGATGGAAAGCAGCAGGTTGCCTACGATTTCAACGGTGACCGCGTCTACCTTTTTGCTCATTTCCGCTCACCTCCGGTATAGGTAAGGATAAAGTTCCGGTACTGGTCGTGGCAGGCGTCCCAGTCCGGCGGGATGACAGAGGTCGAGTCCATTTGTTCGATGATGGCGGGGCCGCTGATGGTGCAGCCGCAGGGAATATCCGCCCGGTTGTAGACGCCGGCGCCGGTATAGTCCGAACAGCCCTCGAAGCGCACCCTGCGCGTCTCCACCGGCCGGGGCGGGGGAGCGTCCGCCACAATCTGGCAGGGCGTCATCTCCGGCTTGTCGATTGCTCCTACCGCGCCTGCCCGGAAGTTGACCAGCTGAAGGTTCTTCGCCGGGTCGCAATAGCCATAGGAGCGCTCGTGCTCCCGGTGGAAATCACCGATCAGCCCGGCGAGTACGGCCTCATCCACCTCGCCTGTGGACAGGGGAATGGAGATTTCGTAGTTCTGCCGCTCGTAACGGCAGTCGATGGAATAGAGATAGCTGCGCTTATTTTCAGGGATCCCCTCCTCGTCCAGCATCCGCGCGCCCTCGGCGGTCAGCGCGGCAAACACGCTCCGGATTCTGGAGAGGTTACCGGCGGCCGCCAGCATGATATCGGACTGGCTGAGGTCGAAGCGGGTGTCGGCCATAAGCAGGCCGAGGGAGCAGAGCGTGCCCGGCGCGGGCGGGAGCAAAACCCTGTGGATGCCCAGCTCCTTTGCGACCTCGGCGGCGTGGAGCGGGCCCGCGCCGCCGAAGGCCATGAGGGTGAACTCCCGCACATCGTACCCGCGCTCCACCGATACCACGCGGATGGCCCGGATCATGTTGGAGTTGACCACCGAGATGATGCCTGCCGCCGCTGCCTGCACAGTAAGGTCGGACTTGCGGCAGATATGCGCCTCAATGGCTTTTTCCGCCAGAGCGGCGTCCACCTCCATCCGGCCGCCGAGGATGCGGCTCCGGTTGAGCTTGCCCAGCACGATGTTGGCGTCGGTAACGGTGGGGTTTTCGCCGCCCCGCATGTAGCACGCGGGGCCGGGCATGGCCCCCGCGCTCTTGGGGCCCACCTTGAGGGCACCGCCCTCGTCGATGGCCGCGATGGAGCCTCCGCCCGCGCCGACGGTTATGATGTCGATCATCGGGATTCGGGCGGGGTAACCCTCCACAACCCGTTCGTAGCTGACATTGGCCTCGCCGTTTTCAATGAGGCTGATGTCGGCGCTGGTGCCGCCCATATCGAAGGTGATGATCTTGCCGATGCCCGCCTGCCTGCCGATGTGAATCGCGCCGATGACCCCTGCCGAGGGGCCGGAGACGGCTGTCTTGATGGGACATTCCACCGTCTCGGCGATGGAGATGATGGAGCCGTTGGACTGGGTAATATAGGGAGCGGCCTGGATACCGGCCTCCTTGATGCAGCGCTGAAAGTTTTCCACATACCGCTTCATCACCGGCCCCAGGTAGGCGTTGAGCACGGTGGTGCTCATGCGGGAATACTCCCGGAACTCGCTGACGAGGTCGCTGGAGATGGACACATAAGCCTCCGGAAACTCCTCCAGGATGATCTCCCGGATCCGGCGCTCGTGGATGGGATTGAGGAAGGAAAAAAGGGTGCATACCGCAATGGTGCAGACCTCCTGTGATTTCAGGTAGGCGACCACCTCCCGCACCTCCCCCTCGTTCAGGGGAACCTTGACGCTGCCGTCGTGGAGGATGCGCTCCTCCACCTCGCACTTCATGCCGACGGGAATCAGGCTCTGGGGTTTTTCCTTAAGCAGGTCGTAGAGGGAGGGGCGCTTCTGGTTGCCGATCTCCATCAGATCCTTGAAGCCCTTGGTGGTAATGAGCCCTATCCGCGCGCCCTTTTTCTCAATAAGGGCATTGGTGGCCACCGTGGTTCCGTGGGCGAGGTATTCCACCGCCTTGGGGTCGATACCGCTTGTCTCCAGAATGTGGCGGATACCGTCCACGATGGAGCGGGACGGGTCGTCAGGCGTGGAGCTGTGCTTGAAATGGAACAGGCTGCCGGAGTCTGTGTTGAACACCGAGAAGTCGGTAAAGGTTCCCCCGACGTCTACGCCAATCATGTATCCCATATTTGCTATTCACCTCTGATTTTTCTTACAGCATTTATTTAATATCCGTGCCACAGCCAAAGGCCCCGTATATCATACAGGTTCTGGCCGACAAAGCCGCTCCGTTTTCCATGGCCTGGGTAACCAGCACCTCCATTTCCGGCGAGCCGGGCGCGGGTACCCGCGCCTTGGTACTTTCGATAAAGTCCATCAGGAAGCCCGCCGCGAAGGAATCGCCCGCGCCCAGCGTATCCACCGGCTTAATAAGCTCCGGACGGTGCCGGTAAAATGCCGCGCCGTCATATGCGACCGCGCCTCGTTCGCCGCAGGTGGCGATGAGCATGCCAGCGCCCCAGCCGTGCATCCGTGTGAGCAGGGCATAAATCGCCTCATCCTCCAGACTGGAGCAAGAGAGAAATCCGAAATCTATGTACTGACAGGTGGCTTTAGTCCGATCCCCGTCGGCCCAAGTTCCGGAGAAATCGTAGGACAGCCGCCCGGACAGGGGCGACAGCTTTGCCAATTGGGAGTCAATGTGGCTGTTGTTGCTGGTGTGGATGATGTCAAAGCCCGCCAGGTAGCCAAGATCCTCCTTGCCTAGCACAAGGGGCGAGGTGCGGGATACGCCTCCCTTGTTGCTGGTGACGAACACTCTGTCCCCGTCGGTCAGGGTGACGACGGCACAGCCGTTGCCGCCTTGTACATGGCGGCACATCACGGTTTCAACCCCCAGCTCCTCCAGTGTGCGCCCGATGTGGGCGGCGACCGCGTCACTACCAAACACCCCCATATACGCTGCGTGGTGACCCTCTTGCTTGCAGTAGACGGCAAAATTCAGCGCCTGCCCTCCGGGATACATTTTACCCAGGTTCAGGTATTTGTCGCAGACATTGTCGCCAATCCCGATTGCTTTTATCATTTTAGGCTCCTGTTAAGTATATAAGTTTATATTAGTTATTTATAGTGTAAGGTAATATTAGTGCACTATATTTGAGATGTCAAGCTTTATATGTATATATTGGATATTATTCTAATGATTAAAGGATTTTTTGTTTATTTCAGATAATAATTAGTCGAATAAATAAAATAATAAATATAGAATTTGGCACTATAAATTAATTATTACGGCTTAAAATCAGACAATTTTTGCATGGAAATGAAAAGGTAAAGTAAATAATTTAACAATAAATAATAATACAAAGCAAAAGCACGCTGGATTGAGAGACAGCGTGCTTTTACAAATTATAACATTTTCAGATTTAGTCATACTAAAAATATTCTGTGTCAGAGATTAGTCGTGTTCGGCGTCGGCAATCGCTTTTGTTTCATGAACGGTGCCGTGGGGGTGTTGAGGCGGCGCGTAAATAGAATACAGCTTGATGGGCCTATTGGCTGTATTGATAAGATTATGCCAGATTCCGGCGGGCACAAAAATCGCGTAGCCATCGCATACTTTCTTTTGGTAATTCAGATTGTTCCGGCTGCCGCCCATTTTGACAAGCCCGCGGCCGCTCTCAATGCGCAAGAATTGATCGAGATCTGGATGAGCCTCCAAGCCTATCTCTCCACCGGCAGAAATGCTCATCAAGGTCAGTTGCAGATGGTTACCCGTCCATAAAGCCGCGCGGAAGTTATTGTTTCGCATCGTGGCCTTGTGGATGTTCACCACAAATGGTTCGGGGCCGTAATCCGTCATATTGGCCCTATTATATGTATTCATATTTTGATTACACGCGTTTCTCCTGTTCATATTTTTCACACCTTTTAGAAATTTATATTATTTTCATTATATGCGATATCTTTTGCAAATGTACCAGTTCCCCACAACGAATATGGTTGTTCTTAACTTTTAAATAGAGTATAACTGCATCTGGGAAATAGGGGCAAAGCAATAAGTTCCAATCAAGTGTCACAATTATTAGCAAACAGAATTACCCACAAATAATATTACTAATTTTATGCACAATTATGAAGACCTGCAATCTTATTCGTAAAGGTGTTAAGGGGACAATGGGGAGACGCTATCGGAAGCTATGTTTATTTATTCTAAGTATTTTAATTTTCACTTTGAAGCCGTTGCCCGTCTCCGCAAAAAGCAATGCGCAAGACAATGCCGGTCAATTATATTTGCAAAATAATCTATACGCCGCGCCGGAGTTTACCTCACACCTCCCGCTCATTGTAATAGAATTCAAGGGTAAGGACGACCCTGATTATGTGGCGCTGGAAAGCAATTGGCTTGAAGACAAGTGGTTTAACAATTCCGTGATTTCCGTCTACGATCATACCGACGGGGAGAATACCCTGCAAGACGACCCCAATTTGATGGTCGTCTCTAAAATCCAAATGCTTGCCGATTGGGAAACCGAAAACCGCGAAAAACACGATTACTACATCCGCCTGGAGGACGGCGGCGGCCAACCCCAGGCCCGGGAGCTTCTCGGGCTGCCCGCCGGCAGCGAATATTGGTTATTGGGCAGCATGTACGATAAATCCCTCATCCGCAATTACCTGGGGTATACCATGGCGGCTGAAATCATGGGCAGTGCGCCAAAGGTTCATTTCTGTGAGGTGCTGCTTAATACGGAGGACGGGCAGCTCTATCAAGGGGTTTACCTCCTGGTTGAGCGGGTGCGGGCGGAAACAGGCGTTTATATTAAGCGTCTTACCGAAGAAAAAGGCGGAATACCGCTTTATACGCAGTATACCCAGACCGTCCCCGGACTGGGCGCCCTGGTCATTCCCTTTTACGAACAGGAGCAGACAGGGGAGGCCATTCTCCAGCTGACGCAGGATCTGAGTTATATTGAGGATATCCTGGCCTCCCGGGAAACCGCCCGTTTTTTGCAGTATAAGGATTTAATAGACGAAGACAACTTTATTAATTATTTCATAGCGAATGAATTGCTTGGGAATTCCGACGCTGCCCTGAATACCTTTTATTCCTGGCAAAACACCGATGCGCATCTGCTTCAGGCAGGGCCGGTCTGGAGCTTTGAGCGTTCCCTGGACAATGAGGTGGCTGCGCCCGGGGAGCCGGGCCAAATACCCTTGGCGGAAGCTCCCTTTTATGCGGACTTAATCAAAAGCAAGGACTTTGTGGACGCTCTGAAGAGCCGCTACAATAAATTGGAGGCCGGGGTCATCAGCGCCAACAGGTTGTTGAATTTAATTGATTCCGCTGTGGAATATCTGGGGGCGGCGCAGGCCAGGGATTGGGCCAGATGGAAATATGTCTATCAATACGACCCGCTGATGACCTTGGAGCCTTATCCCGCCGGGGATGCCGGTAATCCCTCCAGGCTGCGCCAAACCGCAAGTTATGAACAGGAGATCATGAAGCTGAAGTATGTCCTGCGGGAGCAAAGCCTGCAAATCGCGGAAGCGATTCCCCTTCTGTACAGTGAGGATAATTTGATAACGAAAGCGGATAATTACCACAGGAACACGATGCTTTTTGTTGTTTTTTTCGCGACATTCCTGGCATTCATTTTGCTCGCCAGAAGGCAAAACCTGCGGTAAAGCGCGAATATAGCCAGTTTTTTGAGGTTAACTGAATAAATAGGGAGTGGGAAAATCATGGAAAGGCCAAAAAGGCTGATAAAAATAGCGAAATCACATACCCTGCTGCTTTGGGCAACGTCCATGAGTATGACGATTTATATTATCTGGCGGCTCCTGTTCACCCTGCCGACCCGCTACGGGCCGGTGACCTTTGTGCTTGGCCTGCTGCTGGTGGCCGCTGAGCTGACGGGCGCCATTGAGGCTTTGATTGAATACCGCCAAATTAATAAGAACCTGGTACCTGAGCTTCCTGATATCCCAGCCGGGTGGTATCCTCATGTTGACGTTTTTATCGCTACCCACAATGAAGCTGTGGATTTGCTTTACAAGACGGTGAACGCGTGCACTTTTTTGAAATATCCCGATAAAAATAAAGTGCATGTTTATCTGTGCGACGACACGAACCGCCCCGAAATGGCGGATTTGGCCCGGGATCTGGGAGTGGGATATTTTGGTTTTTCCGGCAATAAGCAGGCGAAGGCGGGAAACCTTAACAACGCGATGACAAAAACCAACTCCCCTTTGATTGTTACGCTGGATTCGGATATGATTCCCCACAGCGATTTTTTAATGATGACCGTGCCATACTTTTTTTTGCCGGAAGTCAAGAAAAATGAAGAGGGAATATGGGTGGAGCGGACAGAATCCGAAATGGATACCAACTTTAAAATTGGTTTTATTCAAACCCCCCAGAGCTTCTATAACCCGGATCTGTTTCAGTACTACCTCTATTCCGAGCAGCGGATTCCCAACGAGCAGGACTATTTTTTCCGCGAGGTAAATGTTGGCCGCAACGTGGATAACGCCGTCATATATGCCGGATCGAACACCGTGCTGTCCCGCGAGGCCCTGGAGGAAGTCGGCTATATCGCCACCACCAGCATTACCGAGGATTTTCTCACCGGCCTGCGGATCCAAAAGAAGGGATATACCACCTATGCCACGCCGGATCCTCTTGCCCACGGGCTGGCTCCGGATTCCTTTAAAAGCTTGATTAACCAGCGTGAGCGCTGGGGCAGGGGGTGTATCCAGAGCTTAAAACAGGAGCGCATTGTCCTGACGGCAAAGCTTACCCCCCTTCAAAAAGTCAGTTATTTGGCGACGCTGCTGTATTGGGGGGCTTACGCGCGGCGCTTGATTTATATTTTCGCCCCCATCCTGTCCATTCTTTTCAACTTATATATTGTTGAGGCCGACATGTGGCAGATTTTGGTGTTCTGGCTGCCCCACTACCTGCTTTATAACCGCACGCTGCGCTTGTTATCGGGCAATATCCGAAATCAGCACTGGAGCAATGTATGCGATACCATCCTATTTCCCTATCTTATGGGGCCGCTATTATTTGAAACCCTTGGGCTAAAAAAAAGAAAGTTTGTAGTCACGGAAAAAAAGAAGGCCAATTTATCCCCAAAGTCTGCGCGGCGCGCATCCTTCCTGTTTGCCATGCCGCATGTGATGATGTTATGCGCGTCCGTGTGGGCCCTAATTCTTCTGGCTGTTACGAGTGTCAATACCGGAACCATTTATAATCCCATTATCCTGTATTGGCTTATCATTAATATTAAAAATCTGATGTTTGCGGTATTCTTTATGTATGGACGAAGCAATCTGCGTATGACGGAACGGTTTTATGTCAAAATTCCCGCCGTCGTCCGCGCCGGGAGAGAGGACTACGAGGGCAGAACCGGGGATGTGTCTGAAACCGGCCTGTCGGTTTTGTTGGATAAGCCCATCTATGTACCCGCCGACAAACCGTTGTGGATTACTGTCCGCGGTGGGATGTATGAAGCGGAGCTTTCCTGTATTCTGGCAAGCGTGGCCCAGTCCGGTGAGAGCTGGAAATACAGCTTCCGCATTGATTCCATGGATTCGGAGAATAAACGGCAGTATATGCAGATCGTGTATGACAGAGCCCATTCGCTGCCCACGATGCTGGATCCGTCTTTGAGCGTTTTTGACGATTTTAATTTGAACTTCGTGAAACGCACAAAGCGCTATGAGGCGTCCAAACGCAAATTGCCGCGCATTATGCTCCATCTGCCCTTTGTTACAGAGCAGGGAGTCCGGGGACAGCTTATTGACTTCAACTATGAGTTTGCCAAGGTAAGCGCAAATATAAAGCTGGAGGCGGATGAGCGCCTGACAATCACCTATGAACCCGACGCGACATTGGTTCTTTCCGCCGTGAACACCCAGGCGGCCAATCCGCAGGCCGGCCTGTATAAAATTGTTGATTTCTATAAAGTTGTCAACCAGGATGAATTCATTGACAATCCGGATTACGACAGAACCTTGAATATTTGGCTCAAGCTCCAGTCATACCCGGCCAATGAAAGACCGGTTGGAAGGGCGGCCATTTCCATCGCAGACACTATGGAGGGGCAATTCAAAAAAGAGGAATTGAGGGCGTAAGAGCGGATGCTATACTCCAGCCTTATATTTATATTTTATTTTTTCCCGGTTGCCGCAGGCGTTTATTATTTGCTTCGCTTTTCCGGGCGTTTGCAGAATATATGGCTTCTAACTGCCAGTATCCTCTTTTACGCTTGGGGCAGGCCGGTTCAGGCCATTTTTCTGCTGGCGTCCATTGCCGTGAACTATGGCATGGGCGTCATAATAGACCGGCTGCAAAAGAAAGAAGCATCGGCAAAGCCCGCGCTGGCCGCTGCCTGCGCGCTTAACCTCATACCGCTTTTTATTTTTAACTATCTTCCGCCGCTGGCAAGGGGTGCAGGTTCCTGGTTCTACCTGAATATCACAGCTTTTTCTTCCATTCCGGCTCCGCCGGGTATTGTGCTGATAACCCTGCATTCGATCTCCTATCTGGTGGATATTTACCGGCAGGATGTGGAGATGGATAAAAATCCTGTCAATTTTGCGCTTTATATCGCATTCTTCCCGCTGCTGCTTGGGGGCCCGATCCTGCAATACGCGGATGTAGTCCACCAAATCGCGCGGCGTAACGCCACGTGGGAGGATTTTTCCCGGGGTGTTTGCCGTTTTGTTACCGGCTTGGCAAAGAAGGTGCTGATTGCCGATACCATGGCGCTGATTGCCGATCATGTATTTAATCTTTCCGCCATGAGCGGGAGCCTGACAAACGTACCGGCTTCCCTGGCTTTGGTGGGCCTGATTGCCTTCGCCCTGCAAATCTATCATGGTTTATCCGGGTATGCGGATATGGCCCTTGGCCTGGGCCTTATCTTCGGGTTTCATTACAGGGAAAACTTTCACTACCCTTATGCGTCTCTGTCCGTGACAGATTTTTGGTCGCGTTGGTATACGTCGTTGACGTCCTGGTTTCATAACTATGTCCTGGCGCCCCTCTCCGTCCGGAACAGCAGCAATGACCGCATGGTTCGCAATACATTCATTATGTGGCTGCTGATAGGGCTCACGTTGGGATGTGACTGGACATTCCTGCTTTGGGGGATTTGGAATTTTACATTCCTTACCTTTGAACGTGTTATTGAATTTGAAAACATAAATATTCCCCGCATACTGCGGCGGGTTTATGTCCTGGCCTTCATGCTGACGGGGTGGATCTTTTTCCGGACAGGCGATCTCTATCAGCTGTCTGTTTTTGCCGGCAATCTTTTTGGGAGAAATGGCAACGGCTTCTCCAGTGACATAGCGCTTATGCTCATCCGCGAATACTGGGTTATTTTTTTAGCGGGTATTGTGTTTTCAGCTCCGGCCGTGCCTAGCCTGGAGGCGACGCTCCTAGTCAAACAAAATGCGTCGGCCAAGGCATACTCCGTCATCTATCCGCTGCTTATGGCCGCCCTGCTGCTTTTGGTTGTAATCTTTTTAATCAGAAGCAGCTATGATCCGTTTTTGGCGTCCAGCTTATTATAATTGGGAGGCATTGTAATGAAATTTTCCCGCCGGGCACGCGGCGCTTTCGCTACCTTATTTATAACAGTGACAGCGGTTTTTTCGGTATTTAATTTTGCCACCCGTCTGCCGCTATTTCAAATCAAGCTGGGCCAATTGCCCGCAGGCAGCGGGCTGAATGATATGCTTGGCACCGTGGACTATATCGCCAACGGCAGCGTATTGGGGGAAAATGGGCTGATATACGCCCATTCCCTGCTGCAAGCTCTTTTGGGCAAGAGGGAAAGCGGCGGCTTTGAAATTATAAAGGATAACAATGGCGAGCTGGGCTACGGCAACTTCTACCCGGTTCTTACGGCGAACACAGAGGAATATGCCCTTCGCATGAGGCGGTTGCGGGATTATGTGCGCGGCAGGGGCGGCGAGGTTGTTTTTATCAACGCGATTGATTTATTTAGCCGGAATCATTCCAGCTATGCCGCCGATCTTCCGGTCAATGACCTGAATACAATTTCCAACGCAATGCTGTACTATTTGCAGGGCTACGAGGTTGATTACCTGGACAGCCGCAGGGCGCTAAAGGAATCGTCACTGGAGCCGGGACGGTACCGGTATAAAACGGATATCCATTGGACTGTGGAGGCCTGCTTTGAGGTGTTCGCAAGCTTGGTCGGCAAGCTTTCCGGCGACTATGGCCTTAATCTGGATCCAGATTTGTATTATACAGATCCGGGCAACTATCGACAAAGCGTCTTTCCGCAAAGCTATGCGGGGATTTTGGGGCGGCGCGCCGGTACCCCTTTCTCGGGGATGGATGATTTTCTTCTCATAGAGCCTGATTTCCAAACCAAATTTACGCTGAATTATTTGCGGGATAATGTCGAATATTCGGTAACGGGCGATTGGGGTGAGGCTCTCTTCAATCATTCCTATTGGGATAACGGGTATCTTTATGCGTCCTATCTCGGCGGACAGACTCCTTGGAAACGGATTACCAACGAGCTGGCTCAAACCGGCCCCCGGTTTTTGTTCGTATGCGATTCCTTTGTGATGCCGGTGGTCGCCTTCCTCGCTCCCATGGCAAGCGAGATACATGTGATCTGTCCGTTGGCCGGCCGGTCACCGGATCTGGAGCAATATGTGTCGGAGCACAACTTTGATTTTGTGTTTGTGGAATACTATCCGGGAAATATGTCGGGGGAAGCTTTTGACTTCTTCATACGCTAAATACTCATACGGAGGTTTCAAGATGACGGGAAGAAAAAGAATATGGCTGATTATTCCTATTGTTTTATTTGCGGCGGCTGTTCCGGTTATGTATTGTATGGCAAGTCAGAGGACATATGAAGGCGATGCGCTGGACAACGGAAATGGCGTGGGGCGTCATGGCGCATTGCGTGTGGAAGGAACCCGGTTGGTAAACCATTCCGGTGAAGCGGTACAATTACGCGGCTTGAGCAGCCATGGACTTCAGTGGTATCCGGAATACGCAAACTACCGGGCGCTTGTTACCACGAAGGAATATGGAGCAAACCTGTTTCGGGCGGCGATGTATGCCGACGGCAGCCTGAACGGGTATTGTCAGGATAAAGAAAGCGCGGCCTATAATAAAAGGATGCTGTACAGCGCGGTTGAGAATGCGCTGGCCGCCGATATGTATGTGATTGCGGACTGGCATCTGCTGGAAGACGAGAATCCGCTGGCACTGTTTAACGAGGCTATACCTTTTTTTGATGAGTTATCAAGGCTCTATGCGGATGAACCCGGGGTCATTTATGAGATTTGCAACGAACCCAATGGGAGCGCCACATGGGCGGATATCAAGGCTTACGCAGATATGGTGATCCCGGTAATTCGCAAAAACGCGCCTGACGCCGTCATCCTGGTGGGAACACCGGAACACAGCAGCGCGTTGCAGGATGCTATGAACGCCCCTCTTTCCTATCATAATATTATGTATAGCTATCACTATTACACCGGCCTTGCCGGTGACTCCTTTTACGCGACGCTAGACACGGCAAAGGCGCGCGGCCTGCCTGTATTTATTTCGGAATGGGGGATCTGCGCCAATCCGTCTACAGGACAGATGGATTATGCGAATGCCAAGGCGTTTATTGAGTACATCAAAAAAAATCAGCTAAGCTGGACGAACTGGTCGCTCAGCAATAAGGCGGAAGATTATTCGGCAATCCGCCCCGAAGTTACCAAAATAAGCGGTTGGACAGAGGCGGATTTGACTGAGGGCGGAAAGCTCATTTTTGCGGCTTTGGACGGTTAATACTAAACTACCGCCTACTAAAAGTAGGCGGGCAGACTGTAGACGAAAAGGACAACAACCCTCCTGATATGGTATAATAGACCATAATGGAGGGTTGCCTGATGTATCGTAAAAAAGACCGGATGGGACAAAAGGAAATAAAGTTTGTGAGCTTG
>Ga0153947_1000394_pt1 | contig 21444 bp, 19 predicted proteins | sample TSNJ031MetaG_FD_104697 | JGI IMG/M metagenome (GOLD analysis project Ga0153947, IMG submission 104697) | Attine ant fungus gardens microbial communities from New Jersey, USA - TSNJ031 MetaG | ecosystem: Host-associated > Fungi > Mycelium > Unclassified | place: USA: New Jersey, Wharton State... | reverse complement strand
TCCTGTCCCTAGAATAACGCCTTTTTGGGGAGCGGGCGTGCGGATGGAGCACAGCAGGTTGGCGATGGCGCCGTTTTCATACCGAAGCAGGATACCGGCCTGCTCGTCAACGCCGGTGACGCCGGTGTAAGCCGTGGAGCGGATATCCACCGGTTCACAACCCAGGAACATACAGGCCAGCACCAGCCCGTAAATCCCGATATCCAGCAGGGCTCCTCCGCCCAGGGCTTTGCTGAACAGCCTGGATTCCGGATCCAGGGGCGCGCGGAAGAAATAATCCGCGGTTACGGCCCGAATATCCCCGATCTGCCCCTCGGCTACCAGCCCCCGCAGCTTCCGGTAAACCGGCAGGGTTTTTGTCCACAGCCCGTCGCATAGGAACAGGCCTCTTTCCCCGGCCAGCTCCACAAGCTCCCGGGCCTCCCCGGCGGCGGGTACAAAGGGCTTCTCGCACAGCACATTCCGGCCAGCCAGCAGCGCCGCCTTGGTAAGCGGGTAATGGAAGGTATTGGGCGCTGCCAGATAAACGGCGTCCAGCGACCCGTCACCGAAAAGGGCGGCGGTGGATTGATAGACCTTGCCGATGGCGTTCTCCCCGGCAAAGCGTTCCGCGGCCTCCAGGCTTACGTCCGCCACGCCATGGATGCGGATACCCTCCATCCCGGCCACGGCCTCGGCAAACTTTCCGGCAATGGTGCCGCATCCCACAACACCCCAATTAAAATCCTTCAAAGCGATTACCTCCTGACTTTTGACTGTTTTTTTGAGTCATCCCGCCATAGCCTGACTGCGGATATAACAAAAAGCAACGGCATAATTTGTGCATTATTTATCTAATCTATGAATATTATAAACAAAGCATGTATAAAACCGATAATATATATGGCTATTCAGTATTGGACTTGACACCCTTCATCCCCTACAATTAGGGGTGAAAAAATTGCTCGAAGCTCCGGGCGTATCCCAGGGGGGAACCGGGTGGCCGGTGAGCGTATGAAAGGGAGGCTAGATTGAAGGGCATGGGCATTGATTTTGCGGGTGTAATGCGGCCTGCCTGCAAAGAGGCGGCGGTGGAAAGCTTGCGATAACCGGCGGCGCCTTGGGCAAAAGCCCGCAATGTACCGGATGGTCAAGGGAGTCTGAAACGAAAGGGTGAGGAAAATAAGGAACGTATGCATCGGTTTGGTAGGCAGCGGATACGCGGCCTATTTACATGGAAACGGCTATGAAAAGGTTGCCGGAGTTCCCCTGCGTTTTAAAACGGTTGTGGATCTGGACATTTCCAAGGCCGAACAGGTTAAGGCCCGGTATGGCTTTGAGCAGGCAACCACCAGCTTTGACGAGCTGCTGGCCGACCCGGAAATTGACGTGGTGGATCTGGTTACGCCGCCCTTTCTGCATCCGGAAATGATAGAGAAGGCCATGGCCGCCGGCAAGCATGTGATCTGTGAAAAACCGCTGACAGGCTATTTTGGACAAAGCGGCGACCCGGAGGAAATCGGCAAAAACGTCCCCAAGTCCAAAATGTATAACGAGGTTCTTAAGACCATGGACAATCTCCGGAAGGTGGTGAAGTCCAGCGGCAAGAGGTTTTGCTACGCTGAAAACTATGTATATGCCCCTCCCATCCAGAAGGCTGCCGAGATCATAACAAAGCGGAAAAGCAAGGTACTCTTTCTCAAGGGCGAGGAAAGCCTGAAGGGCTCCAGCTCACCGGTAGCGGGTTCGTGGAAGCATACCGGCGGAGGGATCCTGATCCGGGCGGGCTGCCATCCCCTCACCGGCGTTCTCTACCTAAAGCAGGTGGAGGCTAAGGCCCGGGGCGAGGCCGTCACCGTGAAAAGCGTTATGGCCGATACCGGCGTAACCACAGCCTGCCTGTCCCGGCACGAGCACCGGCATATCTCCGCCAGCCCCATAGACGTGGAGGACTTTGCGTCGGTGACCATCACGTTCTCGGATAATACCAAGGCGCTGGTAATCTCGTCAGACACGGTGCTGGGCGGAACAAAGAACTATGTAGAGGTTTATTGCAACGACAACGCGCTGATGTGCACCCTCACCCCCACCGATATCCTCAACACCTATTTCCTGGATGAGGAGGGGATGGAGGATGTGAATATCTCGGAGATGCTGCCTAAGGCGCTGGGCTGGAACAAGGCATTTGTGTCCGATGAGGTTATCCGGGGATTCACCGGGGAGCTACAGGATTTTGCCGAAACCATCTACCACGACCGGGAGCCTGTTTCCGGCTTTGAGCTGGCCTATCTCACCACGCAGGTGATTTATGCGGCTTATCTCTCCGCCGAGGAAGGCCGGAGGGTGGATATCTGACGTTATCTGGACAGGGCGGCGCCGGGAGTGGAATCCATGATGAAATCCCGGAGCTTTTTTACAACCGGGCGCATAAATTCATCCCGGGGCCAGAACATATAAAGAGGCCTGCTAAAAGCGGAATTGATAATTTTAAGCGCCTTTACGTCGTAGAGGCCCAGGCTGTACATTTTGGGCATGATGCCCACACCGACGTTTGTTGACACAAATCCCACCAGCATGGTGTCGGTCTCCACCTCGCAGGCAATCTCCATGGCGATGTCAAACCGCCTCAGGCAGGCGTCTATGTATGGCCTGGTGCCGCTGTGCATGTTGTAGGTGACGAGCTTTTCGTTTTTGAGCTCACGCAGATCCACGCTATCCCGTGCGGCCAAGGGGTGCTGTGTGGAGACAATGACCACCATCTCCTCGTTCATAATGGGGAAAAAGGTCATATTGGTGTTCCCGACAAAGGAACCGAAGCCCAGGTCTACCTGGCGCTCCTGAAAGCTCTCAAGAATCAGCTTGGTTGCTTTCTGCCTCATTGTGATATGAATATCCTTGTGGGCTTCATCCTCGTAAAAGGATTTCAGCATCTGGGGGATATAATAGGGCGTCAGGGTATCCACAAATTCCAGGCGGACCGTGCCGATGTAGGGGTTGACCATTTTTTGGGTAGCGTCGATACCGGCCTCGATGGATTCCAGAGCGTAGGTAACGTATTTGAGAAATTCCAGCCCGTACTCGGATGTTTTTATGTTCCTGCCCGACTTGATGAACAAAGGCACCCCCAGCTCGTTTTCCAGTTCAGAAATGGAGTGGCTTAAGCTGGACTGGGCGATATGCAGCCGTTCCGAGGCTTTTGTATAGCTCTCCAGCTCAGATATTGTTTTAAAATAGGATAGCTGTTGTAAATTCAATAGTTAACCACCTTTCGGCCGTTTTATTTACTTTCAGCTATTATACCCGCAATGACCGGGCTCGTCAACTTGTTTATCCAACTGTTTGCCGTTCTGTCCCATTGGCGGAGAATAGAACCGTTCCGCCGTGGGCAACACAATTCGAGAGAGGAAAGAAGAGGTGGCCTATGAAAGCGTTAAAGAAATTTGATGAAAACTTTGAAGAGGTAATCCTGGTTTGTCTCCTAGTCATTATTTCCTGCATTATGATGGCACAGATCGTGGCGCGTTTGTTAAACAGCGCGTTTTCCTGGTCCGAGGAGGCCGCAAGGTTCCTGTTTGTATGGTCAGGCTTCCTGAGCATCAGCTACTCCATCAAAAAACGGATTTCCATTACAATTGACCAGCTGGTGATATCCATTCCCGCCAAGGCCGGAGATTGCCTGCGTATTCTCGCGCATGTGATCATGCTGTTCTACTTCGTTTATATGGTCAAGTTTGCTTACGGCTATTATGTGGCCGCATTGGTAAGCGGACAGCTCAGCCCCGCCATGCAGCTCCCCATGTCTGTGGTTGCTGCCGCGCCAATGGTTGGCTTCGCTTTTGCAATTATCCGGCTTATTCAGGAACTGGTGATAAAAGTCATGAACTTTGGAAAAGCGTAATAGTTCCAAAAATCACCGAACTTGATTATTGAAAGGAGCTTTTCTCTATGTCAGCTGGAGTAATCTTTGTAATATTTTTTGCGGTCTTGCTCATATCTGTCCCGATTTCTGTCAGCATTGCCTTTACATCCATTGTCCCCACCCTTGTGGATCCGAAATTTGCCGCAAACGGCACCTATTTGGTGCGCGAAATGCTGGGGGGAATCAACAGCTTTCCCCTGCTTGCCATTCCCATGTTTATCCTGTCAGGCGTCCTTATGGCCAGGGGCGGCGTTTCCAAGAAGCTGTTTGACTTCTTTACCTATTTTATAGGCGACAAAACAGCCGGCTTGCCCTGCGCGGCCATCGTTACCTGCCTGTTTTACGGCGCGATCTCCGGGTCGGCGCCCGCCACCGTTGCCGCGGTTGGCAGCATGACCATACCCGTTATGATCGCCTTGGGCTATGACAAGGAGTTCGCTACTGCTACCGTTGCGGTTTCCGGCGGCCTGGGAGTTATTATTCCCCCGTCCATCCCCTTCATCCTCTACTGCATGTCCTCCGGCGCGTCCGTCAGCAAACTCTTTATTGCCGGTATTTTGCCGGGCTTCCTCATCGCGTTCTGCCTGATGGGCTATGCCATATTCTATTGCAAAAAGCATGGCGAGGACAAGGAGAAAATCAACGCCAAGGTGGGCGAACTCCGCGAAAAGGGCTTTGGCGCGATATTAAAGGACAGCTTTTGGGCGCTGCTGACCCCCGTCATCATCCTCGGCGGTATCTACTCCGGTATAGTATCCCCCACGGAAGCCGCCACCGTCTCCGTTTTCTACGCGCTGATCGTCAGCTTATTCATCTATAGATCCCTCAAGGTCAATGAGATTCCCAAAATCCTTATTGAGAGCGTCAGAACCTATGCGCCCCTGCTCTTCATCCTGGCAGCCGCCGTCGGTTTCGGTCGCGTGCTGACACTACTCCGTGTTCCCCAGTCGATAGGCGCTGGAATCGCCGATGTGTTTGGAACCAATAAATTTGCGATCCTGCTTGTCATCAACATCTTCCTTCTGTTCGTGGGCATGGTTATGGATACCAGCCCCGCGATCCTGATTCTGACCCCCATCCTGCTGCCGATCGCCCAGTCGGTGGGCATCGACGAAATTCATTTCGGTATTATCATGGTTGTAAACCTGGCCATCGGCTTTGTTACCCCGCCTATGGGCATCAACCTGTTTGTCGCAAGCTCTTTGAGCGAGGTTCCGGTTATGAAGATCGCAATGAAGGCTCTGCCCTATATACTGTTGTTCCTGGTTGCCCTAGCGCTTATTGTAATCTTCCCGCAGATCAGCTTGGCGCTTGTTTAATCGGCCCGTACCGGCGAGGGCCCCGAATTTTCACGGATCCTGCCGGTTTAACCAAATATACGCATAATAAAGGAGATTTACGTATGATGAAAAAACGCTTAGCTGTAATTATGGCTCTGGCCCTGTCCCTGTCCCTCGCCGCCTGCGGCGGTGGCGGCAGTTCCAGCAGCGCCCCCGCCGCCAGCACGCCGGCTGCCAACAGCACTACCACCGAGGCTGTCGATACCGCGAATGTCGGTGAACACAGCTGGACACTGGGAATGGATTCCCCCAAGGATACCGTTACCTACTTTTACGGCGAAGCCTTCGCCAATGAAATGAGCGCCCTCAGCGGCGGCAAAATGACCGTGGAGGTCTACTCCGACGGCACCTTGGGCGGTGACGTAGCCCTGCTGGAGAGCGTCTATGACGGAAACGTCACCATGGTTGTCCAGACAACCGCTCCCCAGGTAAACTTTATCCCCGAGCTTGCCGTGTTCGACATGCCCATCGTTTATCCTACCATTGAAGGGTTCCGCGACATCTTCAGCGATGAAGACTTCATGGGCAAGATCAGGGGCTACTATGATGCGGCCGGCTACAAGCTGCTTGGCTACGCCGACCAGACTTTCCGCGTCATGTCGTCCAACAAAAAGGTGGAGAGCATGGCCGACTTTAGCGGCATTAAGATCCGCACCATGGAAAACCCCAACCATATGGCCTTCTGGAGCGCGGTTGGCGCCTCCCCCACCCCTATGGCATTTGCAGAGCTTTACACCGGCTTGCAGCAGGGTACTGTAACCGCCCAGGAGAATCCCTATGCCGTTATCGCTGCCAACAAGCTGTATGAGGTTCAGGATTATGTCATCCAGACAAACCACCTGCCCCATATCCTCAGCCTTGTAATGAACCCCGGCGTCTACAATGAACTCAATGCCGAGGAGCAGGCAATTGTTGACCAGGCAGCAGCAAACGCCGTTGCCGCCGCCCGTGCGGAGGCCGACAGGTTTGAGGCTGAGAAGGTTGTTGTCATCACCGATTCCGGCACAGAGATCGTGCCTGTATCCGAGGAGCTCTACGCGGAAATGAAGACAGCCGCCCAGTCGGTATATGACAGCATCGCCGCGAAGGTTGGCCAGGATCTGGTTGACGCTTACCTTGGTAAATAGTCACGGCGCAATATTTAGAATGTAATCGTCCGTAAAAATGCAGCCTGCCCCCGGAATCCGCTTTCAACTGGATTCCGGGGGCAGTTTTTGCGATTTATACAATTGTCCTGCCGTCGGCGGGGTCAAAGAGATGGATTTTATCGGTCTGAAATTTGACCCCCACCCTGTCCCCATATTGCTCCCGGGCCGGTGCCCGCAGGATAAGCTCCTGACCGGCAAACTCCAGATGAAGATAGCATTCCGCGCCCATCAGCTCATTGAGTACAAGTCCGGCTGTCAACGCCTCCTCCCCGTCGGCAAGGGACATATCCTCCGGGCGGATCCCCAACGTAACCTCCCGTCCGGTAAAGCCGTTCAGCGACGGCGTGGCGGGAACGGGAGTCTTAAATCCCCGGATATCCGCCATAAAGCCGTCCCCCCGCTTCTGTATGGCGGCCGGTAAAAAATTCATGGAGGGCGTACCCATAAAGCTGGCCACAAACTGGTTTCGGGGATGGGAATAGATATTCCCCGGGGTATCCACCTGCTGGATAATTCCATCCTTCATTACCACTATGCGGTCGCCCATGGTCATGGCCTCTGTCTGGTCGTGGGTAACGTAAATGAAGGTGGTTCCCGTCCGCTTGTGCAGCTTCGCGATTTCGCCGCGCATGGAAACCCGCAGCTTGGCATCCAGATTGGACAGGGGCTCGTCCAGCAGGAATACCGAGGGGTGGCGCACCACCGCCCTGCCCAGCGCCACCCGCTGGCGCTGACCACCCGATAATGCCTTGGGCTTTCTCGACAGCAGCTCGCCAATCTCCAGCTGTTCCGCGGCCTCCTCCACTCTTTTTCGGATCTCCGGCTTGGGGAGGCCCCGTATTTTAAGGGCAAACGCCATGTTGTCATAGACGCTCATGTGGGGATAAAGGGCATAATTCTGAAATACCATGGCGATATCCCGATCCTTGGGGGCGACCTCGTTGGCCAGCTTATCCCCGATATAGAGCTGCCCCGACGAAATATCCTCCAGCCCCGCTATCATCCGCAGGGTGGTGCTTTTCCCGCAGCCCGACGGCCCCACAAAAACCACAAATTCCCGGTCTGCAATGTCCAAACTGAAATTGTTTACGGCATGAACTCCGCCGGGGTAAGTTTTACAGATATCCTTTAACCTTACGTTTGCCATAGCGTTACCTTCTTCTAACAAATAATGATTTGCTTTCCAGTATAACATAGAAACCGGTATTTATAAAGAAGTTATTTGAGCGGCGGTAATGAGGCTTCCGCCATGGAGGAGGGATATTGACACAGGTGATAAACTAGAAGTAGAAAGCCCGCAAAAAAGCGGGCATTACCGCACTAATAAAGGAGGTCGATTCTTCTGTCGGAAAAACGAAAGCTGAAAATTGCATTGGTACAGACGGAGCTGTCAAATGGCGACACCCAAGCCAATACCCGCCGGGGATGCGAGAAAATCTTACAGGCAGCCGATATGGGCGCGGACATCGTCTGCCTGCCCGAGCTTTTTAACACCGGCTATGAGCTCACCGCCCGGCAGCTCATAAGCCTTGCCCAGCCCAGCGACGGCCCGCATGTACAAACCCTGTGCGCACTGGCCAGGGAGCGGGGCGTTTACATCATCTCCGGCTATGCGGAGTCCTGTCACATTCCCTCCCGGATTTACAATTCAGCCGTCTTTATCAGCGATAAGGGGGAGGTTATCGGCAATATGCGGAAGGTTTACCTTTGGGGCAAGGAAAAACAAAAATTCCGCGCCGGGGGACGTTTCCCGGTTTATGATACGCCGATAGGCAAAATCGGAATTCTGGTCTGCTATGACTGCGAATTCCCGGAGCCGGCGCGTATTCTAGCCCTCAAGGGCGCGGAGCTTGTCTTTGTGCCGGCGCTGTGGAGCAAGGCGGGCGCTCGGCGCTGGGATCTGGATCTTGCCGGAAACGCGCTGTTCAACCAGATGTTTATGGCGGGGGCCAACCCGGTTGGTGAAAACCTCTGCGGCACCTCGCAGGTATACGGCCCGGACGGCGAGCTGGTGGCTGCGGCCTCCAAAACAGAGGAGGAGCTGTTGCTCTGTGATATCGACCTGGATCAAATTCCGGAGGCGCGGGCAAAAATACCCTATTTCAACGATTTTAGGGAGGACACGTTCTCTATGGACGCCCTGCAAAGCTATTAAGCCAAAACCTGAAAGGAGGACACAAGATGTATACCTGCGCCAAATGCGGTGCCGCCGCCTGCTCGATGAATATGCGAGAGAAGATGCCCGACAACTGTCCCATGCGCCAGTCCGAGCTGATTGAGGAGTCCTTTGTAAAATACGGAAGTGAGGACAATCATGAATTCTATGTAACGGCCTCCGAACTGGAGGCCCTGGGGTATGGGGAGTGGGTTCGCCTGCGGGAAATTATGGAGCTTTGCCGGGAAATGAACTACACTCGGGTGGGGATGGCCTTTTGCAAGGGATTGCTCGCGGAAGCCAAAATCATTGACAGGATTATGCAGGGCAATGGCTTTGACCTCATTTCCGTCATATGCAAAACCGGAGGCATCTCCAAGGAAAAGGCGGGAATATCCCGGAAGCTGCGGCCCGAAGGCTTTGAAGCTATGTGTAACCCCATCGCCCAGGCGGAGCTCCTCAACTCCCAGGATACCCAGCTGAACATCGTGGTGGGGCTGTGCGTAGGCCACGATTCCATGTTCTACAAATATTCCAATGCCCTGGTGACCACGCTGATTGTCAAGGACAGGGTGCTGGCCCACAACCCCGCCGGAGCGGTTTATTGTGCCGACGGATTTATGAAGGGAAGGCTAAAGCTCAAATAAAGGCAATTTTCTATTGACAATCCGACGGATGAGGAGTAAGCTGTTCTCATAACAGAATAACAAGTCTTCAGGGTAGGGTGCAATTCCCAGCCGGTGGTATAGCCCACGAGCCGCAAGGTATGATTCGGTTAAATTCCGAAGCCGACAGTAAAGTCTGGATGAAAGAAGATTACAAGCATTTGCCGCGAATGCGTTTACGGTATGTTTGCCGATTTATTCACTCTGAAATGGTTATCATTTCAGAGTTTTTTCGGTGGTTGCCGTATCCGCATTCCGCGCTGATGAAAAGCAGTGCCCTGTTTTTACGTAAGGGCGCTGCTTTTCTTACTGTGAAGGAGGCAGGATGGATTGACAGACCGGGAATACATGGCACTGGCCATAGCGCTTGCTAAAAAAGGGGAGGGCTTTGTAAATCCCAACCCTATGGTGGGCGCCGTTTTGGTGAAGGACAACGAGGTTATCGGAAGGGGATATCATCAGCGTTTCGGCGGAACCCACGCGGAACGCCGCGCCCTCGCTTCCGCGTCGGCGGATCCCCGGGGCGGGACGCTCTATGTCACCCTGGAGCCCTGCTGCCACTATGGAAAAACGCCCCCCTGTACCCAGGCTATCCTGGAAAGCGGTATAAGGCGCGTTGTCGTAGGCTCCGTTGATCCCAACGCGCTGGTTTGCGGCAAGGGGATAGCGGAGCTCCGCGCCGGGGGAGTCGCGGTGGACACCGGCGTTCTGGAGGCGGAATGCGACAGCCTCAATAAGGTATTTTTCCACTATATCAAGCACCGCACTCCCTATGTCGCGTTAAAGTACGCCATGACCCTGGACGGCAAGATCGCGACCCGCAGCGGGAAGTCCCAATGGATTACCGGAGAAAAGGCCCGGGAGCATGTACACCGGCTCCGCCACCGGTATTCCGGCATTATGGCGGGTATCGGCACTGTGCTGGCGGACGACCCCCTGCTTACCTGCCGGATGCCCGGCGGCAGGAACCCTGTGAGAATCCTCTGTGATACCCATCTGCGCGTCCCCGAGGATGCAAGGCTGGTGGCTACCGCCTCTGGGGTTCCCACCATCATCGCCACCGCCAGCCGAGATTCCCCCAAAATCCGGCGGCTTACCGGCTTGGGCTGCAAAATCCTGGAGGTACCTATGGATTCCGGTGGTATCAGCCTCCCCGGCCTGCTGGAAAAGCTGGGCGGGGAGGGACTGGACAGCATCCTGCTGGAGGGGGGCGCATCCCTGTCCGGCAGCGCGCTGGCCGCCGGTGTTGTCCAAAAGGTGTACGCCTATATTTCCCCCAAGATTTTTGGCGGGGCCGGAGCAAAATCGCCTGTCGGCGGCACCGGCGTGGAAGCCCCCTCGGACGCGTTTGGCTTTACATTGGGGGAGGTTACCCGGTTAGGGGACGATATTTTATTGGAATGCGAGGTGGCTGCCGGTGTTTACCGGAATTATTGAGGAGATGGGCACTGTCCTCTCCATTAAAAAGGGAAGCCGGGCCCATGTGCTGCAAATAAAGGGGCAGGTGGTTTTGGGGGATCTGAAAACCGGGGACAGCGTGGCGGTAAACGGGGTTTGCCTCACCGTTTCCGGTTTGGGCGGGAATGCCTTTACCGCCGACATTATGAATGAAACCCTGGGACGCAGCGGATTAGGCGGCCTGCGCCCGGGGGACAGGGTGAACCTGGAGCGCGCCATGGCGGCAAACGGACGGTTTGGCGGGCATATGGTGTCGGGGCATATCGACGGCACCGGCGCTATCGCCCAAATCCGCCGGGACGGCAACGCCTTGTGGTATACCATATCCGCCCCGCCGCAGGTTATGGGCTATATTGTGGAAAAGGGCTCGGTGGCCATAGACGGCATCAGTCTGACGGTAGCCACCCTGGCCCGGGACAGTTTTTCGGTTTCTGTGATTCCCCACACCGCCAAATCCACTGTCTTGGGATGTAAGGCATCCGGCGACAGTGTGAATCTGGAAACGGACATGGTGGCGAAATACATAAAAAAATATTTAGAGGACGGCAGGGACGAGGCTCCGGCCAAAAGCACTATGACGGCGGAGTTTTTAATTGGAGCGGGATTTTAAAAAATTCAGATAGGAACTGTAAGGGAGGAATTTTCATGTTCACATTTCACACCATTGAGCAGGCGCTGGAGGATCTGCGCAAAGGCAGGATCATTCTGGTCACCGATGACCAGGATCGGGAAAACGAAGGGGATTTTGTCTGCGCGGCACAGTTCGCTACCACCGAGAATATAAACTTCATGGCGGTGCACGGCAAGGGGCTTATCTGTATGCCCATGGGCGTGGATCTGGCCCAGAGACTGCGGCTGCCTCCCATGGCTCCGGAGAATACAGACAACCACGAAACCGCCTTTACGGTTTCCATAGACCACAAGGATACCACCACCGGAATCTCTGCGGCGGAGCGCTCGGTCACCGCCTTAAAATGCGTGGATGAAAACGCGCGACCGGAGGATTTCCGCCGCCCGGGGCATATGTTCCCCCTGATTAGCAAAAAAAACGGCGTGCTGGAGCGGGGCGGGCATACCGAGGCCACCGTGGATCTCTGCCGCTTGGCCGGGCTGCGGGAATGCGGGCTCTGCTGTGAAGTCATGGAGGAGGACGGAACCATGATGCGCACCCCCGGCCTGATCCGCCTGGCGGAGAAATTCGGCCTCACCTTTATCACCATCCGGGATCTGCGGGAATACCGCAAGAGGAAGGAGGTGCATGTGCAGAGGGTCAGCACCTCCCAGATGCCCACCAAATACGGCAATTTCACCGCCCATGGCTATGTGAACGGGCTGAATGGCGAGCACCATGTGGCCCTGGTAACGGGGGATATCACCGATGGCCGGGAAATTCTCTGCCGCGTCCATTCCGAGTGCCTCACCGGGGACGCCTTTGGTTCCTCCCGCTGCGACTGTGGGGAACAGCTCTCCGCCGCCATGGCCCAAATCAGCCGGGAGGGTCGGGGAATTCTGCTGTATATGCGCCAGGAGGGCCGGGGTATCGGGCTGATGAACAAGCTCAAAGCCTATGCGCTACAGGATGGGGGGATGGATACGGTGGAGGCCAACCACGCACTGGGGTTTGCCGGAGATTTGCGGGAGTATTACATCGGCGCACAGATTCTGGCCCACCTGGGGGTGAAAACCCTGCGCCTCCTCACCAATAACCCCCAAAAAGTCTACGGGCTTTCGGATTTCGGGTTTGAAATTGTGGAGCGTGTGCCTATAAACATTCCGCCCAATGAATACGACGCCTTTTATCTGGCAACCAAACGCGAGAAAATGGGGCACATGCTCGGCTGAAATAGTTAATCAAACAAAGATAAAAGGGGATTTTGCTGTGAAAATTTACGAGGGACAGCTGGTATCGGAAAATATACGGGTTGGTATTGTGGCCTCCAGGTTTAATGAGTTTATCGTATCCAAGCTGCTCAGCGGCGCTGTGGATGGGCTGAAACGGCATAATGTGCGGGATTCGGATATTGAGGTGGCCTGGGTGCCCGGCGCCTTTGAAATACCTCTCATTGCCGCAAAAATGGCGAAATCAGAGAAATTTGATGCCGTCATCTGCCTGGGGGCGGTTATCCGAGGCTCCACCAGCCATTACGACTATGTTTGCAGCGAGGTGTCAAAGGGCATCGCCAATGTCTCTGTGAACAGCGGCATTCCGGTAATGTTTGGCGTGGTCACCACCGATACGATTGAGCAGGCGGTGGAGCGCGCCGGTACAAAGGCTGGAAATAAGGGCTTTGACAGCGCGGTGGCCGCCATTGAAATGGTCAATCTCATCCGGGAGATCGAAAAGAAATAACCCAAAGAAGCGTATTCCTTGCGCGGCCCCGGGAACAATAAGCAAGCAAAATTGATCCGCGTTTAGGCAAGGCTAAACGCGGATTGTTTTTTGACGGCAGCCACCGCCCCATGTGTGGCCGCAATTTGCCCGCGGCCACAATTTCATCTGTATTTTAATTTTTCTCTGACTATCGTGTTTGGTCAGGGGGTGCCGCTTCGTTTTTCCGCTGCCGCTGTGCGCTTTGGCGGTGCCGCTGTGCCACGGGATGGCATGTCGCTCATGCCGCGACGGGCAGTTACTTTTGGAGGAACAAAAGTAACCAAAATTCCCACGGGGGAGGGCCCCCGTGACCCCCCACAGCCCTGGGTAGCTGTTTTTCGTAATTTTGTAGTAGTTCAGAGGTATCTACGATATTTAAATAAGGGCATCTCTCAATACAACCGCTGCGGCGGGCATTAGGATAGAGGGCTACGGCCCGGCCCCCCCTAAAGGACTAGGAGTGCAAGCACTCCGTCGTAAAACCCCCGCTTAAGACTTCCAGTCCTTAAGAATCCAGTGTTCCTTGGCAGACGCTGTTGGCATTATGAGTAAACACGATAGTCAGATTAATTTTTTTTAGGGAATCGCTTTTTTAAGTAAGATTTAATAAAGCCATCGTATACTCTTATCATCGGGAAGGAAAACACGCTTTCCCCTACACAATTCCCAATAGGAGAAAAAGGAGCATAATTATGGCTAAAATAAAAATAGACGCAAAAGCAGCCTTTGAGCGTCATGAAAAGAAATATTTGCTTTCTTCCGCCCAGTATGCCGCTTTGTCCCGGGCGCTGGAGGAAACCATGCGGCAGGATGCCTACGGCCTGCACACCATCGGCTCGATCTACTACGACACCGACAACTTTGACGTGATCCGCCATTCCCTGGATAAGCCCGACTACAAGGAAAAGCTGCGGCTGCGCACCTACGGCATTCCCCGGTCGGATGACACCGTGTTCATAGAGCTGAAGAAAAAGCTGAATGGCGTTACCTACAAGCGCAGGATTCCCCTGACCCTGCGGGAAGCCACCTATTATCTGAATTTAGGCGTTAAGCCCTCCGAGACAGGCCAGATCTTCGGAGAAATCGACTGGTTTGTTCAGCAGGTGCGGCCCCTGCCCAAGGTAATGCTTTGGTATGACCGCATCGCCCTCTTTGGAAGCGATGACCCGGAGCTGCGCGTCACCTTCGACGCCCGCATCCGCTGGAGGGACAGCGACCTGAACCTGTCCCATGGCGATTACGGCCAAATGCTCATCGGGGAGGGCCAGCGGCTTATGGAGATCAAAACCCTGAAAGCCCTTCCCTGCTGGCTCAGCGGCCTGCTGGCAAGCCTGGAGATTTATCCCGTCTCTTTTTCCAAATACGGCAGGGTTTATCAGGATATGTTGTTGACAGGGGAGGGCATGCGCCATGCTGGGTAGTATCCTCACCACCGCGTCCGACGGAAGCCTCGCCCTGTCCGGGGTGCTTATCAGCACCGCGACCTCGCTGATTCTGGGCATTATCGTGGCGCTGGTATTTATGTACCGCAATGTATACACCAAAAATTTTGTAGTCACCGTTGCCCTCATGCCCGCCCTCATTCAGTGGGTCATCATGGTTGTCAACGGAAACCTGGGGGCCGGCGTCGCCGTCATGGGCGCGTTTAGCCTGGTGCGGTTCCGGTCGGTTCCCGGCAACGCAAGGGAAATCTCCAGCATATTCTTTTCCATGGCGGTGGGTCTTGCCACCGGAATGGGCTATATGGTCTATGCCGTCCTGTTCACCCTGGTTATCAGCGGCATGATGCTGTTATTTTCCGGCACAGGCTTCGGCGAAAAGGACTCGGCGGTAAAGAGCCTGCGGGTGGTGATTCCCGAGGATATGGACTATACCGGGGTTTTCGACGACCTGTTTGCCGAGTACACCCGGAGCGCCTCCCTCACCCGGGTGCGCACCACCAATCTGGGCAGCCTGTTTGAGATTCAGTATACAATCGTCATGAAGGATAACGTCCGTGAAAAGGAAATGCTGGACAAAATCCGCCAGCGCAACGGCAATTTAAGCATCACCTGCGGCAGAATCGCCGCAAGCAAAGACGAGCTTTAGGAGGCTTAGCTTGAAAAATAACGTTAAACCACTATGCGCCAATCGCTCCCCCTTTGGGGAACCGCGATTGATGCACAAAACGCCCCGACGTCTTAATGGCGTTTTGTGCTTGATTTTTACGAAAGGAATGAGCGTTATTATGAAAAAATATAGATTTGCCGCCTTGTGTACCGCTCTTATGCTTGCCATTGCGGGGTGCTCCGGCGGGAGTGGCTCGTCCGGCACAGCGTCCCAAGGTTCGGGGAGCGCCGCCGTCTCATCTTCCCAGGCCCAAGGGCAAGCCCAGCTCGCCTCCTCCATAGAGGTTGCCAGCGCCGAGTACGACGAGTCCTCCGCCACAAAAATTAACTTTAACGGCGACTCCATAGAGGTGTCCGGCTCCGGGGCGACCTTTAGCGGCAGCATTCTCACCATCAACAGCGGGGGAACCTATCTACTCACGGGAACCCTCACCGACGGGCAGGTCATTGTGGACGCCACCAAAAACGACAAGGTTCAGCTGGTGCTGAACGGCGTGAATATCACCAGCTCCCAAAACGCCGCCATCTATTGCCCTCAGGTGAACCACCTGGTCATCACCCTGGCGGACGGCACCCGGAACACCGTCACCGACGCGGCGGATTACACCTATGCCGACGCGGTGGCGGAGGAGCCTGACGCGGCCATCTTCGCCAAGGATGACCTCACCCTCAACGGCACCGGAGCTCTTACGGTAAACGGGAACTTTAACAACGGAATCGGCTCCAAGGACAATCTGGTGATCGGCGGCGGAACCTATACGGTTACCGCGGCAAACCACGGCATCCGGGGCCGGGATTCCCTGGCGATTGTGGACGGCGATTTTACCATCCATGCCGGTGCGGACGGTCTCCAGTCCAACAACGGCGAGGACACCGGCAAGGGTTGGATTCAGCTGACCGGCGGGAGCTTCGACATCACGTCGGGAAATGACGGCATCCAGGCGGAGACCGCCCTTACCATAACCGGCGGCACCTATAGCATTCTGTCCGGCAGCGGCAGCGCGGCGGCTTCCTCTTCCTCCTCCACCGACAGCTTTAAGGGCCTCAAGGCGGGCACGGACATCACCCTTACCGGAGGCAGCTTCACGGCGGACTGCGCGGATGACACCATACACGCCAACGGCGATATCCTCATCAGCGGCGGCGATTTCTCCCTGCAATCAGGGGATGACGGCGTGCACGCCGACGGTGACCTGACCATCAGCGGCGGAAGCATTGAAATTCTGAAATCCTACGAGGGGCTGGAAGCCACCACCATGACCATTCAGGACGGGGTGATCCGGCTTGCCGCCAGCGACGACGGCATCAATGTGGCCGGAGGCAACGATGGGGAAGAACAATTTGGACGCTTCGGCCCCGATTCCTTTAGCGACGGCAGCAGGTGGCTTCATATAACCGGCGGCTCCGTCACGGTGGATGCGGCGGGGGATGGCCTTGACGCCAACGGCGATGTGGAAATCAGCGGCGGAACCACCGTCGTCTATGGCCCCGTAAGCGGCGGAAACGGCGTCCTGGATTACGACGGCACATTTAGTATTACCGGCGGCATCCTGGCTGCCTCCGGCAGCAGCGGCATGGCCCAAACCCCCAGCGCCTCCTCCACCCAGCCCAGCCTGGCTGTGTACTTCACCTCCACCCAGGCCGCGGGAACCGCCTATAGCCTCACCGATGGGGACGGAAACGAGCTTTACAGCTTTACCCCCGCCAAGGATTACCAGTTTGTTATCATCAGCACCCCGGAAATGAAGGACGGTTCCACCTACACGGTGAACGTGGGAGGCGTCAAGGTTGTGGAGGCCACCCTCTCCGGCAGCGTCACCTCCATCTCCGATACCGGCGAAGCTGTTACCGGCGGCATGGGTATGGGCGGCGGCCCCGGTGGTGGCAGAGGCGGCAGGGGAGGCGGCGGTATTCCCGGCCAGCTGCCGGAGGGCATGCCCTCCGGTGACCGTCCTGAAAGACAAGCCGGAGGCCCGGGAGGGGATGTCCAGCCCGCCGGCTCCACCGCCCAGTCATAGATTTTGATCCCCGTTTCCCGGGGAAACCGCTTACGCCTTATATAGGGCAAGGAGTGTATAGACTATGGATATCGTGCTGGTTATACCGGCCCTTAATCCCGATAAAACCTTACTAACGCTAGTGGGGCAGCTCCGCCGCACATCCTCCATCCCCATTGTGGTGGTGAACGACGGCAGCACCCCCTACTATGACAACTTATTTCAAACCCTTGATTTTCAGTACGGCTGCGTCATCTGCAACCACCCTGAAAACCGGGGTAAGGGCGCGGCGCTGAAAACCGGCATCCAGGAGGCGGTCAACCGGTATCCCTCCTGCCTGGGCTTTGTAACCGCCGACGCGGACGGCCAGCACAGCGCCCAGGATATTCTGCGGATCGCCACCACCCTGACCGCCCTCCCCGGCAGCCTGATCCTCGGTGCCCGCAGCTTTTCAGAGGGGCAGGCGCCCTTCCGCAGCCGCTGGGGCAACCGCGTCACCTCCCAGGTTTTCCGGCTGCTTACCGGTATCCGTTGCGGGGACACCCAGACCGGGCTCCGGGGCATACCCGCCAGGTTTACCCGGCGGTGCCTGGAAATCGGCGGCGACCGCTATGAATATGAGATGAATGTACTTATGGCTGCCGCCAGGGAACAGATTCCGCTGGTGGAGATCCCCATCAAAACCATCTATCTGGAGGGGAACCGCTCCTCCCACTTCCATCCGTTGCTGGATTCCCTGCGCATTTACCGGAACCTGCTGAAGTTTGGCCTGTCCTCCGCCGCGTCGGCCCTGGTGGATATTTCCATCTTTACTATATTGGTTCAGGGGGGAGGGGGCGGGTCGTCCCGGGGGATTCTGGCGGCTACCGCCGCTGCCCGCGTATTCTCCGGCTGTATCAATTTCCTCCTCAACAGGGGATGGGTCTTTTCCCACAAGCAGGGGGGCGGGGCGGCGGTTAAATATCTTTTCCTTTTCTCCGCCCAGCTCCTGTGCAGCTGGCTTCTGGTCAACCTGTTCTCCGTCCTGAGGCTGAACCTGACGGTTGCGAAAATGTTGGCGGACAGCGGCCTGTTCCTGATTAGCTACTACCTGCAAAAGCATTTTATCTTCGCCGGAAGAACAACAGGACAGCGAGGTGTTCTCCTGAAATGATTGATTTCCTGAAACGGCCCTGGCGTTGGGCCGTTTGCTTTTCTATCGCGCTGGTTGGGGCTTTTGCCTTTATTCTGCTGGATACCTTTGTCATCCCCAGAGCGCAGGCTCCGGCGGATTCCCCCGGCCCTTCCGCAGAGCAGGAGGAGAGTGGCCCACCAGTTCTTCCGGAGGAGCCGGTTATCACCGAAGCCTCCTACTCGGACGGCGGCGTTACCATCTCCATCGAGACGGCCCGCGCCCATGACACCACCTACTATGTGGCGGATATCCGGGTCACCGACCCGTCCCTCCTCCGCACCGCCCTGGCAGGGGATACCTTTGGCCGCAATATAAAAGAGACCACCTCTGAAATCGCGGAAAAGCACGGCGCGATCCTGGAGGTCAACGGGGATTACTATGGCTTCCGCGACGAGGGTTATGTACTGCGAAACGGCACCCTTTACCGGGACGTCCCCCGGGAACCGGGCGGGGACGCCGCCCTGCTTATTGACGGCGCGGGCGATTTTTCCGTCGCTGGGGAAAATGAGCTGACAGAGCAGCTTCTGGAGGAATGGGGCATCCGGCAGGTGTTTTCCTTCGGGCCCGCCCTGGTGGAGGACGGACAGGTGGCGGTAACCCCCTCCTCCGAGGTGGCTCAGTCCATGCGCAGCAACCCGCGCACAGCCATCGGCCAGATAGCCCCCCTCCACTATGTCATGGTGGTATCCGACGGACGCACCAGGGAAAGCGCGGGGCTTTCACTGGCGGAATTGGCGGAAATACTGGACGGACTGGGCTGCCAAACCGCTTACAACCTGGATGGGGGCGGCTCGTCCACCATGGTGTTTAACGGCCGGGTGGTGAACAATCCCACCAACGGCAGACGCAGCAAGGAGAGGGAGGTGAGCGATATTGTCTATATCGGTTATCGGTAACCGGCGGGGAAATATCCCCAAAACGGTTGTGGCTTATTTGATTCTCACACTGGCCGCCATAGCGTTCAGCCGCGTTTATGCCCTTTTCTCCCACGGCGTCAGCTCCGGCGCCATGACCTGGCTCTTTCTCTATCCCCTGCTGGGTGGCGCGACCTTCTACACCCTCCTGGGGCTGCTTCTTCCCGCCGCGCCCTCCGTCGCAGGTTACCGCCTCTTTTACAACCTTCACAATTCGGGGGTAGCCACCCTGTCCGCCGCCAGCCTCCTCCAGGGGATTCTGGAGATTGCGGGGACTGCCTCCGCCTACACCGCGCCTCTTTCCTATGCGGGGTGGACGTTGGCGGGCGGAGGGCTGGCGGTGCTCCTGACCGGGTTAATCCGGCGGGGCTGCGGGGATTCATTATGACAGATAATTCCGCGCAAACATCCAAATGGTGGTATAATCCACCGCGAGGTTCAGGTTTTGCCCGCTGTCATATCCGGCGGTTATCAGGCCGATTAAACGGCCGTACATATCCAGCAGCGCGCCGCCGGAGCTGCCGCTGGATACAGGCGCGGTGACCTGCACCATCGACTTGTCGTCGATCTGCCGGAAGCCTGCGATAATGCCGTCGGATATGCTGTTAAACAGGCCGAGGGGGCTTCCGATCGCAACCACCCGCTGGCCGCGAACCAATTGCTTTTCCTCGGGCAAAACCGGGATCGCCCTACAGGGCTTATCCACCCGGAGCAGGGCCAAATCATAGTTCGGATGGTATTTGACCAGGGTTTCGGTGAAATATTCCTCCTGTTCATTTTCAAACCGCAGGGAATAGTGGTGGCCTCCGTTGATGACATGATGATTGGTGAGGACATATCCCTTGCTGCCCACCACAACCCCTGAGCCGGTTTTAAAGCAGGTTTCGGCATTGTCGTAGACCTTAATCATTACAACCGAAGGGGAAAGATTGGCCAGCTCCACATAGCTCAATTCGCTGTCTGCCTCCGCAGGGGGAGGATTTGTGTGGGCAGGAGTAGATGCCGGTTGCAAGGCGGCGCTTTGTGCGTTTGCAGCCGCGGCAACGGATTTTATGGCGGGCGGGGCCTGTTCCTGCCGGACGGGGGCGGGCTTGGCAGGGGGCACGGGGGCCTCCGGCGGAGGAATTGTAAGCCCACCGGGACGGTTCGGCCCCAGCGTGTGCAGCTTGGAAAACTGAATAACAGACTGATAAGGGGCTGTAAAATCCCCTTCTGGATTCATGTAAAGGATATCGCATCCCATCAAGGCAAGAAAATACAGAAACAGGCTCTCCTGCTTTTTAATGCTTCCGGTATATACAAGCTTTGGAAATACAGAGATATTCTTTTCCGCCGGGCGAAAAAGCTTTGGCAGGTATGTATCGGCCCAGCAAAGCAGCTTGACCCCAAAATTCCGCGCCATGGAGGCGGTGGTGTTATCGGTTTCCCTTTGATAAACCTCCAGGGTTTTGCCAAAAGCCTGCTTCATGGTCCATTCCATCATATCATCCCCAAAGGAAACCGGAAACCGGTAGGCAAACCGGGCCTCCGGCGGCGCTCCCTCAAGGGCGCTCCAACCGTCATAAATCCGGGTGTATTCCTGGAGCTCGTTTGCCTGGGATATCGCTTTCAACTGGTGCAGCCGGAGATAAGGAGTGTCCGGCTGTTCTTCCCGAAATATCTTGTCGATCTGCCGGATCGCTTCGATATATTCATTATCGCCCCTGTCCATTCCCACCAGGCGATAAAAGCAGACCTGCTTTGTGAATTTTTTGGGGCCGTCACCTTCTGCGGTGAAGGCCCAAAGGGGATCGGGGATATCTTTCGCCGCTACTTTTAAAGACCGAATGGTAAACAATATGGGTTCCTCCCTTGAAAATTACCTGAGAGATATTTGTAGGTTTTATTATAGCATAAAACCGTAATCTTGTATCTGATTTTGTACACGTCCCCACTTGGAAACTTTTTATTTTTCATACGGCGTATCTCAAAAACAGGCATATCGCGCGGCGGCGATATGCCTGTTTTTGAGATTTGAAGACATTTGAGGATTAATAGGTGACTAAAATGATGTTAATTATATATTATATATTGACTAAAGGACAATTATATGAAATAATGACAATATAGAAACGGAGGGGTTCCCGTATGGATAATGAGGTTCTGAATCTTGAACAGGCAATGGAGTTTTTCGGGGCCAGCGAAAGAACCATGATTAAGCTGCTGAGGGAAGAACG
>Ga0153947_1000393_pt1 | contig 21479 bp, 20 predicted proteins | sample TSNJ031MetaG_FD_104697 | JGI IMG/M metagenome (GOLD analysis project Ga0153947, IMG submission 104697) | Attine ant fungus gardens microbial communities from New Jersey, USA - TSNJ031 MetaG | ecosystem: Host-associated > Fungi > Mycelium > Unclassified | place: USA: New Jersey, Wharton State... | reverse complement strand
GTTTTGGCTTACGGCTTAATCTGATTGCCACAATCTGCAATATAAATAGAAGAGCCGCTTGAATCTTCATTATCCGCTTATTTCGTCAACGGGGTTATTCTACTGTTTTTCAGTTCCGCAAGAAGCCTAATATCGCCGTCACGATACACGACCTCCTGATAAGCAAAACCGATGGATTTGGAAGGATTGAGCTTCATGTACACACTCTCTGCAAAACTAACCTTTTTCATCCTACACGCGGCTTCCCTCAAGGACAAACGGCAAGTCTGCCGGAGCCTTATCGACAAGACCCGGCACCGGTTCAATGTATCCGTAGCGGAGGTTGATACACCGGATATGCACCAAACGCTGACCATCGGCGTTGCAGTCGTTTCAGGTGACGCTGCCCATGCACAAAGATCACTGGATGAGGTTGTCCGTTTCATGGAAGAACACGCCGATGCGGAATTGACGGAAGTGGAGAAATTTTAACGAGAGTATGGAGAGCTACAAAAACCCAAACTGCAAAAAGGTCAGGGGCAGTCACGTCTTAGAGGTAAGCTGCGCCTACTGCAAATGTTTCATTGCCAACTATCAGAAGGTCGGCGAAAGCAATCTCGTAAAGATGTACAACGACAGGATTATCGACGGCTCCATCGACTTCTCACAGTACCACGGAGCTATATTCTGCCCGAACTGCGGTGAGCGGATTGCCACCCGGTACATTACCAAAATGGACAGGAAAGAAGCGTACAGGCTTGTCCCATCCGCGTTCCATAAAAGAAAGGTGTAGTCAATATGATCGAAAAAATCAGATGCTTCGGAGATACCCCCATTTACAAGGACTACCACGACAACGAATGGGGGCGGCCTGTGCATGATGACCGAAAGCTGTTTGAAATGCTGATTTTAGAGGGCGCACAGGCAGGACTATCGTGGATCACCGTACTGAAAAAGAGAGAAGCGTACAGGGAAGCTTTTGACGGATTCAATCCGAGCAAGGTAGCTCTGTACGGCGACGCAAAAATCGAGAAACTCATGGCAAACGAGGGGATCATACGCAACCGCCTGAAAATAGGTGCCGCCGTGACCAACGCAAAACTGTTTCTTGAGGTTGCCCAAAAGTACGGCAGCTTTGATACGTTCATATGGGATTATGTGGGTCATAAACCGGTTGTAGGTCATTGGGAGAAGCTTGAGGATATGCCGATAACTACCCCGATCTCCGACAAAATCAGCAAGGATTTGAAAAAGATGGGCTTCAAGTTCGTCGGCTCAACCATCATATATTCATTCATGCAGGCTACGGGCATGGTGAACGACCACTTGAAATCATGCTGTGTTTACGAAGATATACTGAGTGCGAATCTTAGTTGACGCCGACGCCTGCCCGGTCACGCAGATCATTGAGTATATTGACAAATATGACTGCTATACAAGTACGCAGACTATATGATTATTTTAACCGCATTTTATATAACGCGGCAGGTATGGCGTTAAGCACTGCAAATTCCTCCCGCTCCAGATAATCCACCACCTGAATCCCCTTTGCGTGAAATAAATCCGCGGATTCCCGGCTGACCTTTCCAGCCAGCACAACGGTTTCCGGACATAGATATTCCAGATAACTTTCCAGGGTTATGCGCGGGGTACCTGCCGGTGAATTAACATAGCCGTCCGGGCCAAGCAGCGGCAGGGGAAATATTATGATGTCGCTCTGGGGCATTACAAGCTGGATGTCATCGGAAATATGTATGCTGCCGGATAATTTGACACTTGGTTCAAGAAACATTCCATAAATTTTATATCCACTTTCTTTAAAAGCAAGGCTGTTGGTCAGATGTGCCTGACGCATATCCCCGCCAATAATTGTAAAGGTTTTCTTTTTTACCATTCCATTTAACCCCCAATAGGCTCTTATTAATACTCCTGGGTTTCTAATGTTATATATTATGAAAAAGCGTCCGATTTGGTTCGCTCAATTTGAAATGCCATAAGTATGGGTATAGTAATAGTTAAGATTAAATATTAAAAAGCCCATCTATTTTGGGATATTAATCGCGGACTATGGGTTGTTTTTTAAATACCTGTATGGTACTATCAATAAATAGAGGTGATGGAAATGAGAAAAAGCATTGCAATGGCATGCGGGTTTATCTGCGCGCTTGTGCTTGCGGTCAAAATAGACGATATTACAAGCATAAGTGCGTCAGCGCTTGTCTTTACGGACGATCCAAGTATAAAAGAGGAATCCTCCGTGTTTCGTTTTACCGACGACACGAAATCAATCCCCCAAATAGAGGCCGGGGAGACGCAGCAAACCGCAGGAGATGTATCCGGCAATAAAATTGAAACGGAACGCAAATTTCTGGTGGAGGCCGGGGATCTCCCGTCCAATATGAAGGCCATTGCATATAAATTCGACTTTGCGCAAACTTATATCAGCTACCTGCCCGAGATGCGTGTGCGTGCGTTTGACGGGCGGTACTTCTTTACCATGAAACGCCCTGCCGACGACATCGGGCTCTCCCGGGAGGAGATGCAGGTGCAGATCACCAAGGCGGAATATGAATCCTTGCTCACGAAAAAGGTAGGCCAAACCATTCACAAAACCCGCTATCAGTTCTACGTCGGAGACACCTTTGTTTATGTGGATGTTTATACCGGCAATCTGGCCGGGCTGGTGGTGGCGGAGGTAGAGTTTGAAAGCGTGGAGGATGCGGAAAAATTCACACCGCCCAGTTGGTTTGGCAAGGATGTCACATCGGATAAGCGATATAAAAACGCCAGCCTCGCCAAGGATGGCCTGCCCGCGTCCGAATAGTTCAGGCATCTCCGGCGGCCACAAAAGGATTAAAACAGGCCCTCCAACTGAATAAACGGCCCCCTGGTTTATAACGGAGTCCGGGGGCCGTTTATTATGATTTTGCGATTGTTCAGAAAAGAGCGTTCATCTAACGATCTTGCTTCTGCGTACCCTCCGGGTTTGCTTTCTCCTTAGAGTGCTTTGCCTTACCTTGCAGCTCCGGCACCGGTGGGGCGTCATTCTTGGGGAAATTGGGCTTGTGATTGCTTTCCGTGCCGTGGGGCTCCTTTGGATCCGGCCGCCGCATACCTGCTTTTGCCATAGATACTATCCTCCTGAATACTGTTAGCTTAAAAGTATTATTGACGGATACTTCTGATTTATGACGCGGATTTCCGGTGCGGCGGCAGGTACGCCCTGGGTTTGGTTTTGACGGTTGCGGGATCATGGCCTCGCTTCATCAGAATCCATTGCCGCAACAGTTGTTATTGTTATCATTATTGCCACAGCAGAAGAAGATGATAATGATGATAAGGATAAGAAAACAGCAGTTATTGTTTCCAAACATAGATAAAGTACCTCCCAAATTTTTTATTTACTCTATGATATTATATTTTTTAAAAAGTGTTACATTTTCTATAAAGAAAGTTGTATTGGCTTGTTCTTGAGCCCCAAAATTCCGCGTGGAGAGGGCGGACATTCCAATTTAAAGCTTCATCGCCTAAAAATAAGCGAGGGTTGGCTGCCGCCAACCCTCTTTCATTTTTAGCGTTTTTTCCACGGATACACTCTGCCATCCGGTCAAGACTCCCCCGGGTGATCCTGCCGGTATTCCGCCAGCAGCAGGTCTACCATGGCGCCATAGCTTTTCACGCCGTTGGTTTGCCGGTTGGATTTGAGATACGCATCGTTGACCGCGGTGGATACCTGGGCCACCGGGCCCTCGTATTGCTGCCAAAACCTGCTGTTGGCGGCAAGATCATCCCTCACGCCGGGGGAAAGCTGTGCGCTTACCTCCCAGTACAGATCCTTGTTGGTGGAATAAAGGGCATTGGTGCTGTGCATCAGGGCCAGCATGGTACCGCTATAGCGAAACTCGGGGCTATCGCTGTATTTACAGGCGAGATACGCCAGAAAATTCGCGTCCTCCTCGCGCATATAACCCTTGAAGTGGCTGATTTCGTGCATCATGGTCACGGGTATGTAAAAGTCCACAGCGTCCACGTTAACGTTGGGTTCAAAGAGATAAACCACATACACGCCGCTAATCTGCATATGAGACATCACCCAGGAGAACAACGCCGGTTTGGGACGGGCCGCAAAGCCGCCCAGATGGGGATAACGCTCCCCCAGGGCTGGATAATATTCCTGGGCCTGCCGGGCCAACTGATAAGGGGAGGCGGAGAGCTTCACAATACCGTTTTCATCCAGCGGCAGCTCGGCCCGCAGCTGGTTGGCGCTTTCCACCAGCGACCTTGTCAGCGCGGCCAGCTCCTGGGGGGAGGACGGATGCACCTCCAGCCCGCTTTGGCTGGCAAAGGAAAGCCGCTGATAGTTGAGGCCGCTCACCAGAGCAAACAGAAGGTACAGGATACCTGCTGCCCCGCAAAGGGTAGCGAACCAGGAAATCAAATTTGGAAGCGGTGATTTTGGGCGGATGGAGGGCGGTTGCAGCTTCCTTCTATGAAGGCGTCGCAGGATCAAAAAAATAAGAACCGGAAAAATCAGTATAGCGGCCACATTCATGAGGGAGAAGGGAAATATCGAGGAAATTCTGCCGAATATGGCCGCCAGAACCGGATATATGCCCCGGGAATAATATCGCTCCACCGCTTGGGGAAAACGTTCCGCCAGCTCCAAAAGTCCCGCTGTGAACGGAATAAGTAAAATAAGCCAAAATCGTTTCAGTCGCAGCAGAGCCATTAAGCCCATCCCCCTATTTTTTGTATACGAACCCCTATAGAAGCACCATGGTGATGCCGTTATTGCTCCGGGTGAAATCACGGTCCCTGGCCAGGCCGGGATATTTGTCGATCATCCTGCGGGCGTCGGCATGGAAGGGGGAAAAATCCTCCCCGGGGACAAACGCGGTGATTTGCCCGCTCCTCTTGCTTCCCGCCAAAACCGCCTGCACATCCCGTTTAATCGCGCCGCCCCTGCCGCTGGAGCCGTAACCATGGATAATCTTAAGGACACCGGTGCGCCTGGCCTTGGCGGTGCGGAGCGCCTGCTCCAGTCTTTTGCGCGCCACTGCCACCGTCGGCATTCCCGCCTCCAGGTTGATAATTGTATAGTCCACTGTTGTCATTTCACCACCCTGCTGTATTCTGTCAAATATATAGTCAGTAAATTTGAAAACGCTTTGGCGTTTTTAAATTAACCGGCTATAACGCCGCAAGCTGTAATCAGATTATAACATATTTTCACCATTTTGTAATATCTTTTGAGAAAAAAATATGTGGAAATTTGTGTATTTTACCTGACAGGGCATTTTGAGAAATTCGCTATTCCATTGACTTTTGGGGCCTTTTATGGTTCAATTATTAAGGTTTACAAATCACAAACTTCTCAAAACGCCCTGAAGTTGCCCTGGAGCGCCCTGTTTCAGGAACAGAGACACATGAGGTTGCCGGGAATGTCAAAAAGAAAGAAGTCGCCGTCACAACTTAAATTCAAATATAAGGCACGCCGTACGTTTCTGCTGTTGCTTCTTTTTGCATTGGTGGGGGGAGGCGGCTGGTTACTGGGGCAGAAGGGTGTTGGCACGGCGAAAACGGCGGATGCCTCCGCCGCCTCGCAGACGGAACCGCCTCAGGCTTCGGTTTCCTCGGAGGGGGAACCCGAGCCCTCCTCCAAGGAGGAAGCCCCGCCCCAATCGGAAGCGTCCCCCCAGGAGGAGGACAGCACGGACAGCCCGTCCGTGGAGCCATCGGCACAGCCGTCCGGCGGTTCCTGGAGCCTGTTGCTTGTGAATCCCGACAATCCGTTGCCCGACGGCTTCCAGGTAGAGCTGGAAAGTATTTATGACGGCAGCAGGGTAGACAGCCGCATTGCCGGAGACGCGCGACGGATGTTTACCGCCGCCAAGCTCCGGGGCATCAGCCTTTATCCCAAGGGCGGCTACCGGGGCGGGGATGATCCGCCTGCGGCCTGCGGCCATCTGTCCGGGGACGCGGGAGAGACGGGATACCGTACCGATGAACACGGAACCGGGCTGGCCCTGGATATTGCCTCCGCGGATTATGAAACCCTGGACGAAGGCTTCGGGGAAACGGACGCCTATCGGTGGCTCGCCCAAAACGCTTGCCAGTATGGTTTTATACTCCGGTATCCCGCGGGAAAGGAGAGCGTCACCCAAAGCGCCTTCAAACCATGGCATTTTCGCTATGTAGGCCCCGCCGCCGCCCTGACCATGCAGGAAAACGGCATGTGCCTGGAGGAGTATCTTGACTACGTAACCGGGGAGTCCTCCGGCGGGGAGCCGGACGGGGACGGGGAGCCGCCGGAAGCCGCCGGGGAATGATTTTGTCCATTTGAAAGGGAGAATGTTTATGTATGAAATCATGGCAAAAAGACAGTTAAATGCCACTGTTACGCTGTTGGAGATAAACGCCCCCCTCATCGCTAAAAAAGCGCTGCCGGGACAGTTTATCATATTCCGCATTGACGAAAAGGGGGAACGGGTTCCCCTGACCATTGCGGATACCGACCCGGAGAAGGGCACGGTGACCATCATCTTCCAGCTGGTGGGCGCCTCCACAAAGATGCTGGGCGCAATGGAGGTAGGGCAAAGCATTCAGGATTTTGTTGGCCCCCTCGGGGTTGCCAGCCATTTGGAGGGCATCCGGCGCGCGTGTGTTGTGGGCGGCGGCGTTGGCTGCGCCATTGCGTATCCCCAGGCAAAGGCGCTCCACGGAATGGGGGCGAAGGTGGACATTATCGCCGGCTTCCGGAGCAAGGATATTGTGATTTTAGAGGAGGAGATGCGGGCTGTCAGCGATCACCTGTTCATCACCACAGATGACGGAAGCTATGGCGAACAGGGCTTTGTGACAAACAAGCTGGAATCCCTGCTGGATGCCGGGAACCGGTATGATGTTGTTATCGCCATTGGCCCGGTGGTCATGATGAAGTTTATTTGCAGGGTCACCCAGCCCCGCGGGATCAAAACCGTGGTAAGCCTCAATCCCATTATGATAGACGGAACCGGCATGTGCGGATGCTGCCGGGTAACGGTGGATGGAAAAATGCGGTTCGCCTGTGTGGACGGCCCGGATTTCGACGGCCACCTGGTGGATTTTGACGAGCTTATTTCCCGAAATTCCAATTACAAGGAGCAGGAGCAGGCCCACCAGTGCCGCCTGCCGGGGATGGGAGGCGAGGTTCATGCCTAACATGTCTCCCCGAAAGGTGCCGATCCCGGAGCAACCTCCCCAGGTACGCAATAAAAACTTCAGCGAGGTTTCCTTGGGCTATACCAAGGAAATGGCCATGGAGGAGGCGGAGCGCTGCCTCCAGTGCAAGCACCGGCCCTGTGTGGCCGGTTGCCCGGTGAATGTGCAAATACCCGATTTTATCGGCCAGGTGGCCAGGGGCGATCTGGAGGGCGCATACCAAACCATTAAGAGCACCAACGCCCTGCCCGCCATCTGCGGACGGGTCTGCCCCCAGGAAAGCCAGTGCGAGCAGCTCTGTATCCGGAACAGGAAGGGGGCCCCTGTGGGCATCGGCCGCCTGGAGCGTTTTGTAGCCGATTACCATTTACAGCATGAGGATGAAAAATCCCCGCCTCCCCCGTCAGGTGGCCACAAGGTGGCGGTGGTGGGAAGCGGCCCCGCCGGGCTTTCCTGCGCCGGTGACCTTGCGGCCATGGGCTATAAGGTCACCTTGTTTGAGGCGTTTCATACCGCCGGAGGGGTATTGGTTTACGGCATTCCGGAGTTCCGCCTGCCCAAGGCCATTGTGGCCAGGGAAATCGCCGCCTTGAGCGAGGCCGGGGTGGAATTGAAAACCAATTCGGTTATCGGCAAGTCCTCCTTGGTGGATGAGCTGTTTGAGATGGGCTACGAGGCCATTTTTATCGGTTCAGGCGCCGGCCTCCCCACCTTTATGGGCATCGAGGGCGAGTCCCTCCTGGGAGTCTATTCCGCCAATGAGTACCTGACTCGGATCAACCTGATGCGCGCCTATGATGAGAGCTATGACACCCCCCTCCGCCGCCACAAAAGGGTAGCGGTGGTGGGCGGCGGAAACGTCGCCATGGACGCGGCGCGCTCCGCCAAGCGCCTAGGGGCGGATAAGGTATATATTGTTTACCGCCGCTCCATGACCGAGCTGCCCGCCCGCCAGGAGGAGGTGCACCACGCCCAGGAGGAAGGGGTGGAATTCCTGCTTCTCAACAACCCTGTCCGCATTATAGGGGACGAAAACAAGGCGGTCACCGCTATGGAATGCGTCCGTATGGATCTGGGAGAGCCGGACGCGTCAGGCAGGCGCCGCCCGGTGGAAATTGAAGGCTCCAACTTCCGGTTGGAGGTGGACAGCGTCATTATGGCTATCGGAACCTCCCCCAACCCGCTGCTCCACCGCACCACCCCCGGCCTGGAGGTCAACAAGCGGGGCTGCCTGGTGGTGGATGACGGCATGGCCACCACCCGGGAGGGCGTGTTTGCCGGGGGGGACGCGGTGACCGGCGCGGCTACGGTTATCCTGGCCATGGGCGCGGGCAAGACCGCCGCGGCCTCTATCGACGCCTACATCAAAGAGAAAAAAAGATGATACCGGGATAAATTATCAGCGATCCAACAGCTCCCGCGCAGAAGGGCGGGGGCTGTTGGATCGCTTGCTTTCCTCCACGCCCGACAGGAACCGCGAACCGGAGGATATGAATATAACGCTCACCGAAAGCGGCCTCGAAATTGCCTGTTGGGTGTAGGAAAGGCATACGCTGGCAGTCGTTTGAAAAATACGCGATTATGTAAACACTTACGGCAAATATTCCTTAAGTCGCTTAATTACTTCATTTGGGTCTATAGGCTTTCCCAGGTGGCTATTCATTCCGCAGGCAAGGCACCGCTCAATATCCTCGCGAAAAACGTTGGCTGTCATCGCAATAATCGGAATCACATCCGCACCGGGCAGACCGGAGCCGCGTATCCTTCTTGTCGCTTCGTAGCCGTCCATGCCCGGCATATGGATATCCATCAGAATCAAGTCATAGGAACCGGGCGCGGCCGCAAATTTTTCAAATGCCTCCACCCCGTCGTTCGCCGGATCAATCAGGACGCCGGTATGCTCCAGCAGCGCGGCCGCTATTTCCCGGTTGATCTCAACGTCCTCGGCAAGCAAAACCCTGCGGCCTGAAAAAATATTGTCCTCGGAGGCATCGGCATCCTGCTCATTGGGCTCCGGCCCGCCTTTCTCCGGAAGGGTGGGCCGCGGCTGGCCGGAGGCCTCAGTTTCGGCTATTGCCACCGGGATTTCAAAGGCAAAGGAAGAGCCCTTGCCAATTTCCGATTCAACCCGGATATTTCCTCCCATCATCTCGATGATGCGCCTGGAAATGGCAAGGCCAAGCCCTGTGCCACCGAATTTGCGGGAGAAGCCTCCCTCGGCCTGTTCAAAGGGCACAAACAGCCGCTCCTGATGCTCCTCGGAAATTCCGATTCCATTATCCGCCACCGTAATCCGGATTCCCCAGGAATGAATTTCATCGTCCCAGGGGATTTTTTCCGCGGTAAGGGAGATGTCGCCGCCATCTTGGGTAAACTTAACGGCATTGGACAGCAGGTTGGAAATCACCTGTGCAAGCCGCTGCTCATCTGTGTCAACCGCTTCCGGAATATTGGGGTCAATGGTAACCGACAGTCTCTGCCCATGCTCTGTGGCCCTGAACATCACCGATTCGGTAAGCCGCTCAAGCATCCTCCCAAAGTGAAACCGGTTGTAAGAAAGCTCAAATTTGTCAGCCTCTATTTTGGACATATCCAGGATATCATTAATCAAGCCCAGCAAATGCCGGGACGCTTCGCTGATCTTTTTCAGGCAATAATCCTTCCGCTGCGGGTCGTCCGAGGCGCTGCCGATGGTGGTCATCCCGATAATCGCGTTCATCGGCGTTCGCATCTCATGGCTCATGCGGGAAAGAAAATCCGACTTGGCCCGGGACGACTGCTCCGCAAGCTCCCGGGCATGCTCCGCCTCCCGACGCGTCCGCACGAGTTCAGTCGTATCGTGCATGAGCACCATAACCCCTTGATTGTCATCGCCCCCGGCGTCCAGCATCGGCGTCAGCTGCATCTGATAGTGGCGGCATATCCCGTTATTGCTTAAATCAATATCCTGCTCCGTTTTTATTGTGCACTTTTCCTTCAAAACGGTTTCAAACAGGTTTTCCACAGAACAAATGAACTCCTCTGAAGCTGCGGGCGCAAACAGCTCGCGGATTCCTTTGCCCAGAATCTGATCCGCTTCCGAACCTCCAGAGCACTGGAGGTAGGAATTGCTCACATATGCCAGCCTTCCCTGTAGGTTAAACAGCAATATCGGATCCGGGCAGTTGGCAAGCATCAGCTCCACATACAACTTAAGCCTGGACTTTTCATCCAGGCTGAGGATTCTTCTCTCCTCCAGCTGCCTAATCATGTTGTTAAACGCTTCCGAAAAATCGCCCATAAAATCAACATGCTGTTGATAATCGCCATTAGCGACCTGCTGGGCCTGCCAGGTGAGATGCCTGAGGGATGCATGGAGCATTTTCAGCGGAGCCGCAATTTCATTGCTGGGGGAAGGCAGATCGCAATTTAAATTGCCCCCTGCCAATTCCTTTGCCAGCGCAGTCATTTCATACACGATACGGTTATAAAACTGCAGCCCTTTGCCAAAGTCGCGGAATTCCCCGGGCAATTGCTCCAAATCCAGCAAGGCGTTGGATGGATCATAAATGGCGTCGCGCAAATAATCGAATAGGATATCCGCAACCGGTTTCAAAATACCCCTGCTCTCCCCCAGATATTCCACCTGCCCCTTCACAATGCCTGTCCCTTCCTATTTTGCAACCTTGCCGTTAAAACGGCATACCCGGTCGCCGTTTGCCCAGCAATCCACCTCACGCACCTTGTATGGCTTGCCGGTATATAATTCAAGAATGCCGGCAATAAATCCCTCGTCATAATCACAGACGGTATCGTCTGTGACCGGAAGCCCGCTGCAATCCAGATCCTGTCCAACCGTAAGTACAATCTCCCCCGAGTCCTGGTCAAACGCCTCCATCCGGAGGACGCCGATCTTAAATTCCAGCAGCTTCTTTTGCAGGTTGGCGACAAAGGTACTAAAATCCACGGTCAAATCCAGCGTATTCCGGGCAAATTCCGTACCCGCAAGGCGTCCCGCCGCGCGCAGGTAATCGTTTGCCTTATCCTTCCCCATATCCTTGGCTAACACGTCAAGCATGGTATATTGCATCAGCCGGTATACCAGCACCGGCATTTCCTCGCCCAGGTCGCCCCGTCCCTCTTTAATGTCCCCCAGGTTTGCCCACGAAAACACACTATGATCCTTGGCCTTCATAAATACATTTTCCATGCAAATTGCCTCCCTTTTTTTAATAAAACCGTTTTAGGGATTCTCCGGCTGTTATGCGGCTATTCTATAGCCTTTCTTTTCATTATATTGCATCATAATATGTTTGTCAAATATTAGTAAAACGCTTTGATATTAATATTTAGTAAGTCAGCAATTTAGGGTCGCTATCTCCTTGACACCGTATGCACAATAAGCTAAAATTTAGGGGTAACGGCGCTATAGCTGATTAACAAAAAATCCTTTCAGTATTGAGGTGCTGTATGGGCGATTATCTGCCGCTTAACCACAGTGTAAAAGAAAATCTTATGTGCGTTATCAAGGCCGCCGGCCTTGTGGTTTGAGACTGGCACCTGCCTTCCGGTGAGGTTGTTTTCAGCGATCAGTGGGAGAGCATGTCTGGATATTGCGGAGGAAGGCTCCCCCAGAAGGTTTTGATCAATGGAAAATACATCCTTCCGGAGGATGTGGCTGCCGTAACCGAAAACGCCCGGCGCTATATTGCCGGGGAATCCTCTTTTTATGAAGCCGAGTTCCGTCTGCTGCACAAGGATGGCCACACCGTTTGGGTGCAGGCAAAGGGGGCTTCCTCACAAGGGGATCAGCCCGGCGGCGTTCCTGTGCGCATTACGGGGATTTTGCAGGATATCAGCCATATCAAGGATGCGGAACGGGAGCTTCAGGCCGCGCCGCCGGATGCCGAAAGCGAACGGCGGATGCAGGAAACTGTGCAGGCTGATTTGGCGCGCCGGGATCGCCTGCTTAGCGCCGTGAACCAGGTGGCCGCCAAGCTGCTCGCCTCCACCGGGGACGGTTTTTTTGAAACGGTATGGGAATGCCTGGGCGTTCTTGGGAACTGCGTGGAGGTGGATCGGGTTTATGTGTGGGAAAACAACGTTATCGACGGAAAGCTGTGCACCACACAGATATATGAATGGTCCGAGGGAGCGCCCCCCCAGCAAGATCACACGGAGCTGATGGTTGCGGTGCCATATGCCGAGGTTGCGCCCACTTGGGAAGCGCCGTTGTCGGGGAACAACTGCATCAACAGCCTTGTAAGGGATATGCATCCGGCGGAGCAGGAGCAGCTCCTGCCCCAGGGAATTGTTTCCATCCTCATTGTACCCATATTCATGGAAAACACCTTTTGGGGCTTCATCGGCTTTGACGACTGCCATAAGGAGCGCCGATTTCTGGAGGTGGAGGAGAAAATCCTTCGCTCCGGCGGGCTTTTGCTGGCCTCCGCGATGGCGCGGAATCAAATCATGGACAGGCTAATCGCCGCCAAGGAGGAGGCGCTGGCAAGCGCGCGGGCAAAAAGCAGCTTTCTGGCCAACATGAGCCACGAAATCAGAACGCCTATGAACGCCATTATTGGTATGACCACCATCGCCCAAGGCACCGACAGCCTGGAGAAGCTGGCGGATTGCCTCTCAAAAATCGAAGCCGCGTCACGGCATTTGCTGAGCATCATCAACGACGTGCTTGATATGTCCAAGATTGAGGCGCAGAAATTTGAGCTTTCCCCCGTGCGGTTTGATTTCAGGGAGATGGTGGGCAATGTTTGCGCTATTGTCCGCAGCCGTTCCGACGAGAAGCATCAGGAGCTTCTCGTGGATATTTCGGACGACATCCCCCAACTGGTTATCGCTGATGAAATGCGGCTCTTTCAGGTCATTTCAAACCTCTTAAGCAATGCCATCAAATTCACGCCGGATTACGGCGTCGTCAAGCTGGAAGCGTCCCGGCTCTCCAGTGACGGGGATTCCTGTGAGCTTCAGTTTGCCGTCGAGGACAACGGGATCGGCATTTCCGCCGAACAAAAGGAAACCATATTCCGTGCTTTTGAGCAGGCGGATACCGGAATCTCCCGGCGCTTTTCCGGAACCGGCCTTGGGCTTGCCATCAGCAAAAATGTCATCAACCTGATGGGCGGCAATATTGATGTGGAAAGCGAGCCCGGCACCGGCAGCCGCTTTGTATTCACCGTGCGGGTGCGGATTGGAACGGAGGCCACCCCTGATGAAGCATCCGAAGGGGAGGCCCCGCCGCTTGATTTTACAGGCCGCACAGTTTTGCTGGCGGAGGACGTGGAGATCAATCGCGAGATCGTGCTGGCTCTGCTGGAGGATACGGGGGTTACCATTGAATGCGCGGAAAACGGAAGAATCGCGCTGGAAATGGTTATGGCGGCCCCCGCGCGGTATAACCTTATTTTCATGGACATCCAGATGCCCGAAATGAGCGGCTTTGAGGCTACTGAAAAAATAAGGGCGCTCCCCCACCCGGAGGCAAGGGCGATTCCCATCATCGCCATGACGGCCAACGCCTTTGACGAGGATGTTCAAAAATGCAAGGCGTGCGGTATGAACGATCACATTGCCAAGCCCATTGATATGGATAAGCTGTTTGAAAAGACCGCGTATTACTTACAAGGGGAATGATCCGGCTTCACTTTAACCATATATAGCAAGAGGCCGGCAAGCGGATCTCGCTTGCCGGCCTTTATAATTTATGAGTCGGGCTTTACGCGCCGGCGTCCACCCGTCCGCCGGAATACTGGTAGGCCTTCTTTTTGGTTTTGGGGCCTCGATTTCCGCTCCAGAAGGATTGTTTAGAGCGGTGGGCAACCTTGCTGCCCTGTCCGCCTTCACCGGCAGCGGGATAAGAGCGGCGGCTGGAGGACTTGGAGGCACCGGAAGTGAGGGGAAGACCGGCAATACCCTCAATGGCCATGGGCTGAATTTTAGCCTTGGTGGAAAGCATGATCTGCTGGAGCCTGCCCCGCTCCCGGGGATAGACAAAGGAGTAGGCGACGCCGGTTTTGTTGGCGCGTCCGGTTCGGCCGATACGGTGCACATAGCTGTCGCTGTCCTGCGGGAGGTCGTAGTTGATGACGGCGTCAATGTTGTGCACATCTATGCCCCGGGCGGCCACGTCGGTGGCCACCAATATGTCTATCCGGCGGCTGCGGTACTGATCCATTACGATATCCCGCTGGCGCTGGCGGAGATCGCCGTGAAGGGCCGCGGCGCGGAAGCCGCCCTGGGAAAGCTGTCCCGCCAATTCATCCGCCATGGATTTCGTGCCCACGAACACAAGGGAAAGGCCGAATTTTTTGTCCTGCAACAGCTTTACAAGCGCGGGAGTTTTTGCCTTTCCGCGAATCTCCGCGTAGTACTGCTCCACGCAGTCCACAGTGAGGGTTTCCTGCTTGATTTGGATATGCCGGGCATTCACCTGGTACTCCCGGGCAATGCGCTTGATCTCCTCGGAGAGGGTTGCGGAAAAGAGCACGGTTTGGCGCTCCTTGGGCACGCTTTCCAGGATGGTGTCCATATCCTCGCGGAAGCCCATGTCCAGCATGCGGTCGGCCTCGTCCAGAACCACCAGGCTGACACTCTTGAGCCGGGCGGTGCGGCGGCGGATGTGATCCATCATGCGGCCGGGGGTGGCGACGACGATCTGAGGACGGCGGCGCAGGGCGGTCATCTGGCGCTCAATGCGCTCGCCGCCATATAGCGCTACAATGCGGACGCCCGGTTTAAAGGCGGTCAGCCTCTTGAGGACGGTGGCGGTTTGAATTGCCAGCTCCCGGGTTGGGCAAAGAATAACGGACTGAATGTTGGAATTTCTGGTGTCCACCGCTTCTATCACGGGGATGCCGAAGGCGCAGGTCTTGCCTGTACCGGTGGGCGCCTGCACCATGAGGTCGTGCTTTTCCATCATGGGGACAATGGATTTTTCCTGCACCTCTGTGGCAGCTTCAAATCCCATCTTGTCCAGCCCGCGTAAAATCTCCGGTGAAATGTCGAACTGATTAAATGTTATTGTATTCATATTCTCCCAATTTCTAATTATATTTCCGTACATGCGGAAGCGTTGTGTTTGTGGCGGAAGCCGTCTCCCTCCAATGCCTCTATTACATAAAAAATCACACGCTTTTGTAAACCATTTACCACAATGACTTACAAAACACATGTGAGACAATGTACTTACAGGATACTTATCACATGATACCATGGAATACATAAAGTGTCAAGGGCTCTCTAAAGGGAATTTATGTTTTAAACCCTATGTTTCTATGGTATAATAACAGAAAAGCAAAAATGGAAAGGGGTTACGGCAATGAAATACAACAAGATTGAGGATTTGCCAAGGGAGAAGCTTATCGAGCTTTGCGGAAATTATGCCAAGAACTGGCTGGCCATGGATGGCGTGTGGTTTCAGTCCGTTGAAAAAAAGCTGGGCATGGACGAGGCGATGGAACACGACATTGCGGCCTGGAGGAGCTTCACCGTTATTGAGGCCAAGCGGATCAAGGAATTCTTAGGGCTGCCGGAGCGGGCGGGGCTGGAGGGATTAAAGCGGGCGCTGGAGTTCCGGATGTACGCGCCCCTCAACAAGGCGGAGACCATCATCCAGGGGAATACGCTTACATACCGGGTGCTATCCTGCCGGGTGCAGCAGGCGAGAGCCCGGAAGGGAATGGAGTTTCATCCCTGCAAGCCGGTGGGACTGGTGGAGTATGGCGGCTTTGCCAAAACCATTGACGACCGGTTCACCCTGGATGAGGTGAGCTGTTATCCCGAGATGACCGACGACACCGGCAACTGCATGTGGAAATTCACCCTGCATGAAGAATAGAAGATTTTCTATTCCACAGTCCCGGCGACCTCAATATTTTCCAAATGCTCCTCGTAGGTTTCCGCGTAATAATATTTTTTCTGTGCGTCGGTGACAAAATAGAGGTAGTCTGTGTCCGCTGGGGCTAAAGCCGCCTGGACAGCGTCCAAGCCGGGGTTGCAAATAGCGCCCGGGGGAACCCCATCCCTTTTGTAGGTGTTGTAAAAACTGTTGTAACGGTCCTTATCCCCGGTGATAAAGGGCTTGATGGCGCCTTCCACATATACGATGGTCACATCGCACTGCAAGCGGATGCTGTTATTCAGGCGGTTGTGCAGCACCGAGGAAATATAGGGCATCTGCTCATGGCCAAAAGCCTCCTTTTCAATGATGGAGGCCAGTGCCAGAATCTGATCCATGGTATATCCACTCTCCTTCACCCGGGCCCGCAGGCTGTCCGTGATCTTCGTTTCGGTGTGGGAAAGCATGCGTCGGATAATCTCATCCGGGGTGGCGGTGAAATAGATCTCGTAGGTGTCGGGGAACAGATATCCCTCCAGAACAAAGCACCGGTTGGGATCCGCTTCCTGGGCGGCGACCAGTGGAAATTCGCTGAAATCCCCCTCCTGGGCAGCCTGGATAAACTCCTCGGGGGTGCAGACGCCCTTCTCCTCCAGCAGCATCCCGATACGGGGCAGGGTATAACCCTCGGGCACGGTAATCGTCAGGGTTACCGGCTCTTCCGGCGTTCCCTCCCCCTCGGAAGCGTCGGGCGACACGGCCTGCGCCTCCAGGCCGGCCGCTTCCTCCTCCGCGGCCAGCGGCGAGGCGGGCAGCTCCGCCTGGGAAGATTCCTCCGAGGCGGATAATTCCACCTGGGAGGATTCCTCCGGCGCGGACGCCGACGAACCGCCCCGGTCACCGCCATTGCCGCAGCCTGCCAGCAGCAGCACCGCTATGCATGCCCCCAATAACCTTTTCATCATTCATTTCCTCCCCGGCTCATTGCCGCCCGCGCGTTCCGGCTATTCTTTATCACTCCGGCGGTTTGTGGCTCATAAAAAAACGTTTTACTCCACCGCGTTACCCGGTGGAACAAAACGTGAAAATGTGTTTATTCACTGTTCGCCGCTTGCAACAAGTATATATACACATATTATAGCTGAAAAAAGGAAATAGTCAATTATAAAACTGATACTAAAAGTCAATTATAAAGTCGACAAGCGATTTTTAGTTGAATATGCGTCGCTAACGCGCCGCGCCGCTGCGCGGCCACGTCTCATACAATCTTCTATCAAAGTGTTTCCTGCCGCTCCAGCAGGCCAAGGGCGCAAAGATAGTTGGCGGCGACAAATTCCTTGGGGGATACCGCTGTCAGCGGCCATAGCGCCTCGGGAACCGGGCCGGAAACCCCCGCCTCCAGCATATCCACCATGCTGCACATGGCGGCGCGGCTCAGCTTCCCTTTCCGTGAGACCAGCGCGGGGGCCGGGAGCTGTTTTTCCTCCCGGATTCGCTGAAACCGCTCCCGGAGAAGGGCGTTAAAGGAAGGGAAGTCGTACACCTCCTCCGGAGGCATGCCCAGCAGCTCCCCCGTGATCTCCGCCGCTGTGGTCAGCGCCCGGCCAAAGGTCGGGTTTTCGGCCCCGCCCCCCGCAATCCATCTCCCAATCCGGGGCTCCGCCAGGAGGGGCAGGCGTTTCCGCTTGTCAAAAACCGATACGCCCATGGTACGGTGCATATAGGCAAGTACCTTCCCCATATCCCTGGCGTTCCGGCTGCTCTCCCCCAATTTAAAGGCGTAGGCGCAGCCCTCCAGGCGGTGAAACGCCTTGAGGCCGTCCAGGTACCCCAGCCGGAGGTTGTACCGGGCAGTCTCCGCCTGAAACCGGAGCAATTGTCCCAGATCCCAATGGCTGCGGATATAGGTCACAGGCACATTTATCCTGTTGTTATGCACAACGCCCGCGCTGCCGAGATCCACCGCGATAATTTCCTCCGCGCCGCACCGAACCGCCAGCTGGATGGGCATGTTGTCGGAAAGCGCGCCGTCCACATAGGCGTCCTCCCCAATGGTGCGCCGCTGAAAAAACGGAAAGAAGGAGGCGGAAGCCAGCAGATAATCCACTAGGCTCCCGGGCGGAATCTCCTCCTTGGTGAGCTGTACGGCCTTGAGGGACGGAAAGCGCACGGTAACCAGCCCAAACTGGACAGGCGACGCCCGCAGTACTTCCTCTTTTACCGCCCTGCGGACAACGGCCTCCAAGGGCGAGGTGTCAAGGCCGCCCTTTTCCACCATCTGCCGGACGAAATCAGCCATCATCCTGCCCCTGCCCGGCAGGGTGGCGGGATCGGCCTGGGTGAATTCCGCTATGACGTCCTTCTGCTCCAGGCTTTCCCACATTTCCTTGGCCAGGTCAAAGGAATCTTGTACCATGAGGGCGCCGTTGAGGGCGCCTACCGAGGTGCCGGTGACAATCTGGTAATCCATCCCCAACTGGCGCATGGCCTGCCACACGCCCACCTCATAGGGGCCCCGGGCGCCGCCCCCGCCAAGCACAATCCCCCGTTCCGGCATATTTCCCGCCCCCTCTATTTTACAATAAGTTATATTTCAGATCATTTATACAATATTCTGATGGAATTCAGCACGCAGAGCAGGGATACCCCGGTATCGGCAAACACCGCCATCCACATGGATGCAAACCCCATCAATCCCAGCGCCATTACGATCACCTTGACGGTCAGAGCCAGTATAACATTTTGCGCGGCGATTCTGCAAGTGGCCCGGGCTATGGCAAATGACTGGGGCACTGCCTGGAGGCTGGAGGTCATAAACACCACATCGGCCACCTCGATAGCCGCGTCCGCGCCGGTTCCCATCGCCGCGCCCACATCCGCCGACGCAAGTACCGGAGCGTCGTTGATGCCGTCGCCTACAAACATCACCCCGCCGCGGGAGGCTCGAATCGCGCCCAGCCTCTCCACCTTATCCTCGGGAAGCAGCCCTGCGTGCACCTCGTCAACCCCCACCTCATCCGCCACGGCCCCGGCCCGGCCCGGGCTGTCCCCGGTAAGCATGGCTGTGAAAATGCCCTGGCGCTTCATTTCCGCCACCGCGTCCCGGGCGTCCTCCTTAACGGTATCCGCGATGATAAGATATCCGGCGAATATGCCGTTTAACGCCATCAGAACTACGGTGTCCGCTCCCACGTCCACATCCGTCGGTACCGCCACCCCCCTGCCCTCCAGCAGCTCACGGTTGCCGCAAAGCGCCTCGCCCTGTGGCAGCCGGGCGGAAACGCCATGACCGGCAATCTCCTCCGCTCCGGTGGGACGGCGAAGCTCCAAGCCCCTGGCCCTGGCCTCCTCCACCACACTGCCCGCAATGGGGTGGGTGGAGCTGAGCTCACAGGACGCCGCAAGTGCCAGCAGTTCGGATTCTCTGATTTCGCTATAGGGAACCACTTCCTGCACCGCGAAATTGCCCTTTGTAATGGTTCCGGTTTTATCCATCACCACCGCGCGCACGTTTTTCAGGCTCTCCAGCGTAACGCCGCCCTTAAAGAGAATCCCCTTCTTGGAGCCTGCGCCAATACCGGAGAAAAAGGCCAGGGGCACGCTGAGAACAAGCGCGCAGGGACAGCTGATTACCAAAAAGGTCAGCGCGGTGTAAATCCAATATTGCCAGTTCCCCGACACAAGGGATGGAATCACCGCGACGCACAGGGCCAACGCCAGCACAATGGGGGTGTAAATCCGCGCGAACCGGGTAATAAACCGATCCATTTTGGGCTTTTGGGCAGCGGCGTTTTCCACACTGTCCAATATCCGGGTGACCATGGATTCCTCCAGAACCTTCTCCACCCGCATTTTCAGCACTCCCGAGGTATTGAGGCATCCGGACAGCACCTCGCTGCCCAATCCCACCCTCACCGGAACCGGCTCGCCGGTGACAGGCGACGTGTCAATGCGGCTTTCCCCGTCCACCACCACGCCGTCCAGGGGGATGCGGTCGCCGGGCCTCACCAGCAGGATATCCCCTGCCCGGGCGTCCCGGGCGTCCATCACCTGAACCTCCTCCCCCAGCATCAGGTTCACCACGTCAGGCCGCAGATCCACCGCGCCCATGATCTGGCCCCGGCTTTTTTCCACCGCCTTGGCCTCGAAATACTCGCCCACCCGGTAAAATAGTATAACCCCCACCGCCTCGGGAAATTCCCCGATAGCCAACGCTCCCAGGGTGGCCACGCTCATAAGGAAATTTTCATCAAAAATATGGCCGTTTAAAAGATTCTTCCCTGCCTTCCGCAAAATTCCGAAGGCCAGTAGCAGATATCCCGCCAGATAGACAAAGGGCGCGGCGGCGGGCAGCATGCCCTCGCACACCTTGCCGCCGATGAACAGCAGCCCCCCGGCACAGATGGCCGCCAGGTCTTTTTGTTGTCCGGCCTTGTTCTCCTCCGCCTCCGCCTTCACCTTCACCTTTCCTTCTTCTTTTTTTACCACCCGGACGCTCGGCTCGATAGCGCCGCAAATCTCCTGTATCCGGGGGATCAATCCGTCGGGATCCGCCGCTGTAACCCGCAGCTGCTTTGTCGCAAAGGTAATGGTACAGCCGGAAACCCCGGGCAGCCGGGAAATCTGGCTCTCCATCTTGCCCGCGCAGTTGGCGCAGCCCAAATTCTCCAGCAGGTAAGCACCCATCCTGCCGGAACCGGGGGACTGTACCCGGGGTACTACCTTAACGCCTGGCTCAATAGCGTCGCAGATTTTTTCAATGGCGGGAAGGAGGCCGCCGTGGTTATCGGCGGACAGCCGCAACTGCTTCGTCGCGTAAGTAATAGAGCAATCGCGCACCCCCTCCAGCTCCCTGATCTTGGCCTCCATTTTAGCGGCACAGTTGGCGCATCCCAAATTCTCCAGGATATACACCTGTTTTTCACCGCCTTCGCCGGGTATGGCGCTGTTCCCGCTATGCGGAACCTCCTGATAAAATATATCGTTCGTGGTTGTTATTTTCTTCGGCTCAAGCACATGCACCCTACTGGACATGATGACTCCTCCTAAATTTTATATATGAATGTTTGCTCATATGTTTATTTAATCATACATCATCAGGCCCGGTTTGTCAATAGATTTATTATCAGTTTCTGACTATCGTGTTCAGTCAGGCGTTGCCGTTAATGTTTTTGCTTCATGCTGCGCACTATGCCTGCCGCTGTGCAGCGGGCTGGCATGTCGCTCATGCCGCGACGGGCAGTTTTTGGAGGAACAAAAGTAACCAAAATTCCCACGGGGGAGGCCCCCCGTGACCCCCCTGCACTTTGGGTAGCTGTCTTTGGTAATCTTGTAGTAGTTTATAGGTATCTACGATATTTAAATAGGGGCACCGGCCCCTAAAACCCCCGCTTAAGGACTTCCAGTCCTTAAGAATCCAGTATTCCTTGGCAAACGCTGTTGGCGCGGTGCCACGGGGTGCGCCGTC
>Ga0153947_1000390_pt1 | contig 21554 bp, 20 predicted proteins | sample TSNJ031MetaG_FD_104697 | JGI IMG/M metagenome (GOLD analysis project Ga0153947, IMG submission 104697) | Attine ant fungus gardens microbial communities from New Jersey, USA - TSNJ031 MetaG | ecosystem: Host-associated > Fungi > Mycelium > Unclassified | place: USA: New Jersey, Wharton State... | reverse complement strand
TGAGCCCCCTGACTATATATTAATGTATGTTATTCCATTGACCATGCAAGGAGCAGAAAACACCTACCTATATCCGGACATCACAATCTGTGTGTCAGGGCACAAGTTGGCGGCCGAAGTCACATCGGCGGCCATCGTACGTGCACCTGCAGGATCACCTCCTTCCAGATAACCAATGATGGAAGCCGGGTATTCAACACCTATAAAATTCGATGACTTTGAACCTAACGCACGCCGTAGTGCGGCGTCGAAGTATGGGCCAACAAATACACCAATTGATTCAGGTTCACCTGTACCTCGAGCGAACATAGTCATTACATCAGGACAGGCCTGGCGCAACTTAATGGAGGCTGCATATGTGAGCGCGGGGAGGACGACGGCCAGGAGACTGGCTTTGAACAACATATCCGAGTTGACCGATCCGGTTAAATTATGGGTATGACCAGTCTTAAGTATGAAAATCTATCAAGCTCTCGAACAAAGGCTTTTGCCATTTCGGCACGGCTTCTACTAATGATGGAACTTGTTCAATATACTACTGTGTCACAGTCAGTTCATTCTGCTCGCTTCCCTCTCCCCTTCCTGTGGGTTTGTTGTATTGTACTGCTCACTTCTTGCTATTCAAGTATTTCTAATTCTTAATTTTGTAGAATAAAACTGGAGACTTAACTATACTATTTTTTTTTGATTTGTTACAAGAACATAAGTGAGCTGCTTATGAGCTGCTTGAGGTAATTTATGACTAAAGTTCTAGTTAAGCATCAGCTAGAAGCACAGAAATTCTCCACACCTTTCAAGGCAAAATCATCTGACTAATGTTTCCCAGACTAGAATCTCATTTGCATTGGATATGATCTGAGCTATGTGCTCACCTGCAACCTTGAGGACTTTTTGATCTGTGAGCGCCAGTTTCAACTAATTGAGAATCTGCTACTCCAAAAACATATGTGACTTGATGCTTCGATCTTCCATTTGCCAGATCTGTACAGGATTCCTATTCAATAAGTCCTTCATCTTATCTCGACGTTCATCTGCTTTGTCTTACACCACAACACAAACCAATATGTCATACCCTCCGATTGAACCATTTGAAACTGGGACCTTGAAAGTTTCCAGCGTCCACACTCTCTAGTAGGCAATCGAATCTTTTTTCTTTTGGAAGGGAGACTCGACGAGGTAATTCTTTTTTCATTCAAAGCTACGAGATCTCGGGTAACAAGGTCGGAAATCCTGGTTCGTTGCTCCCAAGTACATGCAGTATGCGTCCGGGCTGACATCTCTGGTTCTACAGTCGTTTTCGTTCATGGTTTGTGCATCGATGACATGTAGTCCATACCTGCTTTGACTTTGCAAGACAGGTGGACCGGGAGGAGGTGTTGATGTCGCCGATCGTACTTTCTTCAATCCACAAAAGTACAAGGTCTTATCTATTTACGTTATCTTGAAATCACGAAAAAAGGCTCAATGTGTCGACTCAGATCGTCTTATTTGATCAGCGAGGCGCTGGAAAGTCGACACCGTACGTTCGGGGGGTTTATTTACTTTAATGTCCGTCTGAACTGAAGGCCAATCTAGGAGCGCATGCTTGGATGAAAACACTACATGGGATCTTGTGAGGGACATGGAAAAATTAAGGGAAAAACTTGGAATCGAGAAATGGCACGTCTTTGGCGGATCTTGGGTACGGTTTTTGATTCTCAGGAGGAAAAAAAAACTCGGTGGTAAATGATCTGCTCATCTCAAGGGCTCGACGCTTTCTCTGGCATATGCTCAAGTAAGTCGACTCCATCTTTGATTTCTGATAATCGTCACTCAAGACAATTTTTTTTCCCATAGACACATCCCGATAGAGTCAAATCACTCACGCTTCGGTCTGCTGACGCTTTCTCTGACTCACTTTGTGATTCCTGACTGCCAATATCTATCAGTGGAATCTTTACTTTACGAAAGAGGCATGCTTTTCTCTATCTCAAGTCTCTCCAAAGCCTGATTCCGATTCTCCACCCAAGTGAACTTCAATTCTTTTACCAAGATGGTGCCTCCCACCTCTTCCCTGAAGCATGGTGAGTTCCCAACAATTGTTCGAATTAGGCTGATTCAGCTATCGGTTTCTGGAATTAGGGAAGAGTACCTTGCACCCATTCCTGAGAATGATCGTAGCGACTTGATAAAAGCTTACCATAAACTCCTTCACTCACCGGAGGAAACCGTCCGTTTAAAGGCAGCCAAAGCATGGGCCAAGTGGGAGTGAGCATTTGAACTCCTGTCTGTTTGTTTTTTGCATGTGACAATTGGCTGACGCTTTTTTTTCTCAATGCCAGGATGTCGACATCTAGGTTGTATGTTGATCCGAAACACATTGCTCACGCTGAAGAAGATAGATTTGCTCTGTGAGCAGGACCCTTCGTCCTCGTCCTCGATGAATATTTATCTACCATGTCTAGCGCCTTTGCCCGTATTGAAAACCATTTCTTCATCAATGAGGTCCGAGACTTTTCCAATATACTGCGCTACTATTATTGTACTAATCCGAGGACTGAACTTGTCTAGGGATTCATGCGTGACGGTCAACTACTAGAGAGTCAATCAATCGACAAAATGTAAGCACGCAACTGAATGCGTCGTGAAATAATGTTTAAGCGCTCATTTGTGTATCTAGTCGTCATATCCCGACTTGTATCGTCCAGGGCCGGTACGATGTGGTTTGTCCTGTGAGATTGCATTCCTTTTTTTCTATCATCATCATCTTTCATTTTTTTAAAAAAAAAGAAAGGCACTGATTGGTTTTCAAGGCTACGACTGCGTATGCTCTGAAGAAGGTATGTAATGGGAAAAAAAACTTACTTTGTGCGCAATGATTTTTTCGACAAATAAAACAGGCTTTCCCTGAAGCTACATTCCACATCGTCCCTGATGCCGGCCACTCCTCGAGAGAGATAGGCACTACAAAGCTTCTTGTTGAAGTAAGCATTACTCCAAGGTCTTTTTTGATCTTCACAAATTATGGCTGACGCTGGTGCTTCAAGGCTACAGACAAATTTGCAGATATTTGAAGAGATGTGATGGCGTTCTAGCTCGTTTTTCTTTCTCTTGTCTACAGCATAACATCTTATGTTCATGAGCTTTGTATAAGAGGGAGCCATCAATTTTAGTCAGCGATACGCAGACTTTGCGGAACGCCTTTTGTATGGATACGTCAAGTATTTAGCGGATCACGCCTCTGTCTCTGTCTCTGTCTGTCTCTCTTTTTTTCACAGCGTTGCTGGTGTAGGAGATCATAGAAAACAAGTGGTCTCGAAGAAAGGTTTACCTTGACCAAGTCAAAAGATGACTCCAAAAAACCAATCACCAGCCGTGCATATCTATGCCTTCATACACAAGTGGATGAGCTATTGTGTTGAGAATCACATTTGCAGCACTTAGACAAATACACAATTATACAACCCCAAAAGAGAAAGAGACCATAACAGATTATAGCAACAACAACAAAAAACCAACAAATGCTCAAGCAAGCGGCTGGGGCCAATCCGGAAGACTCTGCAACGCCGCGTTCGTTGCTTCCCGGACTCGCCTCTTACTCGCCCAATCCCCTGATTGCCTATAATGTTGAAAAACTTCCCGCATCTGGAACGTTGAAGCAGCCACCGAATCTAAGGTACAGGACTTCATCAAATGATAATCTTCGAAGACTAGAACAGAGTCCACGCACCAAAATTTGACGACGCCAGTTCGAGAAGCTAATCAAGAAGAATTTGTAAAAATCAGCCATCTCAATCACGCTCCGCAATAACGTTTAGGAAAACCCCTCAACGCTAGCACTCACCTCTTGAATTCTCGAAGCCTCCTGCTGGTACTGCTGCACTTGCAAATACCCCGCATACCCAAGTGACCCCGCAGCTTCCGTTTGCATCTGTAACGTCGACACTTGTGTATTCAACACACCCATCCTAACCTCCAACTCCCTCTTCCTCGCCTCCCAAGTATTCTTCAATCTCTCAAACAAATCCAAAAACGTATTCCATGTCAACTTGTCCCAGGACTCGATCAACATCTTGTGTGTACTGATGTAATCTCTCGGATGTTGATCTCCAGCCGCAGAAAGCGACGTCGATTGAGTAGGCACAGGCGTATTAATATTAGAAGATGAAAAGTATTGGGTGCCACTAGGCCGTGTTGTGGATGGAAAATTCGTCGTGATTGTTGTCGTTGTCGTCTCGCCCCAACCCTTTTGGATTCCTACATAGGGATCCAACTGAGAGATGTAGCCTGGATTCTGTAATTGCTGCTGGACAGGATGGTACGACGTCTGTAGCTGTTGCTGTTGGATCGATGGTTGTCCTGTCCCGGTGAGATAGCTATAACTGGTCCCAGTGGGTGTACCCTGCCCAAAAGAACCCTGCATCTGGAACCCAGTCGGCTGGGGCTGTTGAGCAGGAACCATGGGCATCCCAGTAGCGTTCGTCATGTTTGGCTGCAATGGGAGTGGCTGTTGGAGCAGGTGCATCTGATTCTGAAACTGCGACGGCTGCTGCGGAAATTGCTGGGCGCTACCATTTCCCCAGCCCGTTGATTGATTAGGGACCACAACATGAGGAGGTTGTGAAATATCAGGAAATCGCTGCGTAGTCGATGCTGTATGGTCGATGAATGGATTATTGGTTAGTGATGAACTTGCGACGCCTGCGGATCCATAATTGTTGAACATTAGAGATCAGAGGAAATAGAAACAAGCTTGGGAAAACCCAAATGATTAGAGATAGACAAAGAGGATGGGAAGAATGTGTTGTGTTTGGCTCCCTGTGTACCGCAGGAACGGTGTCAGTATGCTTATCGTCATACACACGTGATCGTGATCGTGTATCAGACAATGAAACAAGAAATAAAACAAACAAAATATAAATAAAATATAAATATAAAGGACAGGGTATATCTGAATGGGTGTATACGAGTGTGAGTAGGCGAGCAGCGAGGTGAGATCCCGTGAAGTCATATCTATCAGATTATCTCACATTGTATAGGAACTTAGCCTTTTGAGTTGATAGAGTTCGCAGGTCTCGTAGATGGCTGAGGGAGGGACTAACACTAGCTGAGATTCTATGTATACTAAGCTAGAAGATAGAAAGGGTACCCTACAGGTGAGGACCTCGTTAGAGATGATGAACTAGCTATAAGGGTACCACATCAGTGTTGTCGAGCGTCATACTAAAGTAGGTTTGTTTCATCTCTTAGTTACTGACTGTTTTATGTGTCATGTTGTGATAGTAGATAGGTATAAATTGAGACGAGACTCGTTGCGCGTTTGCAACGAGTCTCCACTTTTGTCCTACATCGTCTGAACTCAACAATCAGTTGCCTGTGTGGCCCATTGTTGTGGGGGCAGCTGCCCATTCCAACACAAGTCTCTATCATTAGGAATTCGAAAAGCAGATGCAGAAGTTCAGTCGGGGGAATACATAGAGATGATTGCAAGACAGAGAGATAGACAGAGGAATTTTTGCAAGATTGATACAGCTGTATTACAATTGTGATGGTCAAAATATCAGAAAATAGATTGATATGATTCGGACTGCGACCGAGCACCATGTAATAGATTGCTGATCTCCAAAGAAGAAAAAGCACTACTCGATTCAGTCCTAATGGTCGGAATTTGAGCGAGCCTGTGAGGCACATGTCTCAGATTGATTTATTGTTCTATAATATTTAATGACTTAATGTACATTTCAAACGAGGTACAATACAAATACATCGAGTCTAATCCTCCTATGACTGTTGTCCTCTGTTAATCCATACGCCTGTCCATTTCTCCTTGATACTAGAACCTCATATTCTTGTGCGTGACTTCTCGTATCAGAGAGCCAAGGATTTTGACCTAGTGATTTGCGAGTACTGTCTAGAGCGGGTGGGCAACACTTGGAAAGCTAATTCTGTTCTGCACTCATTGTAGACCAAGTGAGACGTCTACCTTCACCAGTTACGGCCTCACGTACATTAAAACCCAAGGTCCGGAAGTGACATTTATGACACGGAAGGATATCTATCTATCTATGAATAATGAGTGACTACAAATATAGAGTCGATTAATTACTAATTAAGATGCCCGCTCTGCGACTAAAAATCCAACAAGACATGCATCCAACATCATATCAGCACTGACCCAAGCATGCGTCAACGCTAGAAAAACATCAAATTCACTATCAGAATCCACCGAAATTGTGAAAGCTGTCCACACAACACACCAAATAATTTCGTACCATCTCTCCCTGCTACTCTCATCAGTTCTTTCTCTCCTCCAGGGTGAAATGCAAGGTATGGTGTCACGTTATACACTTTTCCATTGATTGCTGTCCAAGCATCTTGGCGAGTGTTGTGCTGTTTTAGCATTGAAGGTGTCACCCGTAATAACGTTGGTACACCCTTGGAAGTATCAATGTGGAAAGACACACATACAAGGAAATGATCATTTTATGCTGAATTAGAAAGAACAAAAACATACCCTAAGATCTTGTCCCGATATCTTCAGATTAGCCCAGTCCATGGGACTATGACCCGGTGCCAAAGCAACCTTTTCCCGTTTCTTCGATGGGCGTTTTACTGTACTCGGGGGAACAGTAAGCGATCCAGGGCCAGCACGATGTAATGACGATAATGGTATAGACGGTGAGGGAGGCATCATCTGTGCATCTGTAAGACGCCTAGAACCTTGGTCCAACGCATCAGTAGTAGTAATTCGGACGCGCTGTGCGCTGTCGAGGCTTGGAAATGCAGGTGGTACATCATTGTTATCGCGGTCTCCTTCAGTCTCTGTTGTCGAGCCTTCATCGTCTTCATCTAGTGTCGATGGCGGCGGTGGTGGTGGAGAGTTATGAGTAACAGTTGATACGGCGTCTGATGAGATTCCTGGTGAAAACCAGCCACGCAGGTACGATGTCATGGAAGAAAGTTGGTAGAAAGTTGGTTAGCTGATACGGCGGACAAATAGATGTCAACCGAGGTTTGTCAACTGAGCGTACCTGTCAACTGATATCACCGATCTACAATGTCCCAAGTTATCTGCACTTGCGCCACGTGTGACACCTCAAGTTTCGGCTGACTAATCATTTGACGTCAAACACTTGACAGCTATTTGTCCGCCGTGTGAATAAGACTATGGGGCAACAAGGAACCTTGCACCTTGCAACGGGGCCAAGCAAGGACAGGTAAGCAATAAGTAAACAATGTAAGCAATGTGCAAAGCAAATAGATGATTACAAACGTTAAACACAGACAATAAAATAAGGGAGCACCCATATCACTACCTGGACAGTTGAATTCACTACTCTTTCCAAAGCATTCACCCCTACAGACCAACCTCTACAGACCAACCTCTACAGACCAACATCCTCAACAGGCTCCGGGATCTGCATCGGTACCAACCTCTCACCATGCACTCTGAACCTATACAAACATGTATAAGCCTCCATCCCCCAATTGTCCAAAACCCTCAACACCACGATCCCAAAATCCATCTTCTTCTCTTTCACATCCTCATCAACAATAAACGTCTGAACATTCTTCGTCGCGGCGATATCATATGTAAAATTGGCAATCCGGAGGAACGGCAGGTCATGTATCAATGTTTGAGGATACTCTTCTTCCACGCTTCCTTCCTCGATTTCTCTTGGCCCCGCCACTTTCTTCCGCGCTTCAATAACTTCCTGATATTTCTTCGCATTCTCTTCACCTTCAACCATTCCCCAAACTTCACATCGTCTCGGCGCACTACCAACATCGAGTGCCACCTCTTTCGCAACATGATCAATAGTCACTTCGTCAATAACCACAGGAGCGGCAAGGCTGACACCCAGTTGACCTTGAGATCCAGCAAATGGCCAACAATAACCAGAGTGTGATTCATGATGTAGAGCTGTCACTGGCGGCCGACCAACAGCAGATCCATACCCTGAGAAAAAGCCGAGGATCTGACCCTTCAGATCGCGAGGTTGAAGGTCAAAAGAAGTAGAAGTGAGGGATGGGATGACTCGAGCACCGCTAGAGTGCATTGCATAGTCAGTTCTGGCGATGGTGTCTTTGCTGAAGAGGGAAATCGCATCATCAACGATCTCGGTAACAAAAGTCTTGAGATCTTGTCCTCCAGGCACTCTCACCGTCGGTATCTTGGTATTAACGCTGGTGGAGATTGCTTTCTTTCCGAGTTCAATGGCTTCTTTGACTCCACCCTCAATACCTCCAATCCGATCCTCCAACACTCGCAATTTGACACGCGCCTCTTCGTCACTGATATGTTCCACACGATGTTGTCGGTGTTCTTGCTGCCGCTGCCTTTCTTGTGCCTTCAGCTGCATTTCAAGGGACTCGATGTCAAGCTTAACCGAGTTCACACTTCTCCCAAGCAAAAGTGCATCTTTAATCTTTACTTCTGATTCTACAAGACGCCTACTCTCAGCTGTCACACGACTCTCGAGGGCTCCAAGTCGGTCCATAAGCTCTGAATGCGACCGAGCGCCGTCTTCTGTCTTTTCTCGTGTCTGTTCTGAGTCTTGCAAGAATTCAGAGAGAGCGTGTTCTAGCCGCTGCAACCGTTCTGCAAGTTCAGTGATATCACCAGCTAGGGCTTCTGGAGGGACAAAGATAGGCCGTGGCGATGGTTGGAAGAGTGACAGTGATGGGAAATGAGATTTACTGTCTGTTTCTATTAGACCATACCAAACCCCAAACAAGAGTGCCCCAATTGTGAGGATAACAACCACCGACAGGTTGGATGACCGCAACCATAGGACTGGTCTAATAAATGCGCCGTCGTAGATGATCCCAAATATACGACCACAGACGAAAAAGAGACTCGTGACAAGAGATATCGAGAGTTTCACAATCATCAGAAGACTCTTAATGATACCACGGACTAAATGGCCAAGAAGACTGCCGACAGAAAACTTGTTCGACTCTCTTGAAGACCGTGACGATGATCTCGGCCGGCGTCGCGACACAGGTTTCTCATGACTTCGTGCGTGCCTCTGGGATGAGAGGTCCAAGAGTGCTTCCTCCGGGACCTCGGATATTGAGGTGAGGCCTTGCTCCGCTGTCTTGTACGAGACATCCTGTATGGATGCGTCTTGGGCCCCTTCAAAAATGAGGGGTACTGAGAGGCGTGAGGATTGAGGCATGGAACGTGGGACAGACAAGCGCCGCTGAGCTTGAGTCAATTCCTAATTTCATGAGCATATACTTACTCATAAGCAGTACATGAAACGTACAAGTTCAATGCTGGATTCTTCAGCACTTTCACTTTCTTCATCATCTTGACCAGTGACATTCGACATGGTCCCTCGGTTCTTCCGCTTCTTTTTCTTGTCTGTGGAAAGCACTGGTAGAGTCGTCAGAGGCCCTCCAACTAAGTCATTCTTCTTTTTCTTTCGTCTCTTTCTACGTTTGTCGTCGTCAGAATAATCTTCGTCAGCGCTTTCTATTTCAGATACAGGAGGCTCGTAAGCTCGGTTATCCAAAGGTATTCGACCACGTCTCTGGATTGGAACAGGGCCACGAGGCTGTTGAGAGTCTTCAAATTCTCGCTCCTCCGTTGAATAGTCATAGCTTATGTTATTAACGGTATTTCCGTTTGATGAATTAGAACGGTCTTCTAGTTCAAGTGATAACTGCCGCACGTAGTAAGTTGCGGGTTCAAGTATGTTCTTTGCAGCATCCACGGCGTGTTCAAAAGGGCTTTTCCCTCGTCGGGTCGCTGATGCAGAAGTGTTTGCAGCGTTTTCGCCTTCCGAATCGGGAGCCGAAAGATTTTTTGAAGTTGGTCTCCTCGAGAGAGGTGGACGTGAAGAAGGACGCGGGTGTGCAAAACGCCGAAGATATGTCGTTTGAGTTTCTTTCTCATATTCCACTGAGGTGCTCCGAGGAAGATTTCGGCGTGTGGTACCAGAAGCCCACGCATTGTTGGGATTAGAGGCAGGGATCATGTTGTTTGTAGCAGCGAGATGAAGAACGTTGGCAAGATTGACGGAGGTACCGTGCACTGACCACTTTTCGGGCTGTGGAAGCTCAGTAGTGATCTGTGAACCTCCTGCACGATTGATGATGGCCTCGCGCTGATTGATCTTTGCAAAGTGGTCAGGGTCCTGGATGGAGGTACCTGGAATGGAGCGCTGATGAGGTAGAAAGTGAGATTCTGCAGTTGGTGCGCTGAGGAACGATCAATTATGGTCAAGTTGGAAGAAAAAATAACGAACCTGTGAGAGCTAGAAGTTGATAGACTGGGATGTTGAGATGGGTTTTTTCCAAGAAAAGTGTTGTGATCGAGACGTCTACCCTGGCCGAGAGGTGTTCCTTCAAATGACATGTAACTGTTCTTGTAGAACAGCAAACGCTCTCGTTGGTTCAAAGCAAGATAGATGAAGCAGTGTTGCACACGGCATTTGTTTATATCCCACGCTATTCACGTGCTCATCTCCATCTATCTGCCTTGCGATCATGCAGTAGTCATATGCACAACGCTCCTGTCTCGATGCTGGTCATTGTGTAATTTGGTTCCTGTGTTGATTCTGTTTCATCGTTCCAGAAAATAAAGAGAAATAGAAAACATATGTGATGAATTAGTGTGACAGGGCTGTTAATTTTCGGTCATAGTCCTGACTATTACAACATTGGTACCCCGTTACTTGTAACAATGCCATTCAAAGTGGTCAACTGGATTTGCTTACGCGATGGATTTTAATGCAATCAAAGTGATGCATCCGTGACTTTTTCAATGCCCACCTCGATGGAAAATTGGATACATATATAACTACGACTGGAGGTGGCTCAGAAAGAATATTTATCCCCCTGATCCTGCACAAGATCTATTTTTGTTGAAAATCTACCCAGTCCATTTCTGCAGATTGTTAGGTATACTCCACCAGGACGACAATTCGTTTCTGAGCTATAGTCTTCAATGCTGGGCCTAAAACCAGGAACTAACTGATTTTCTTGATCGGATACCTCTTGAGTGATAATATGTCAGGTATCACGCTCACTGTGCTGCTTAACTCCAGTAGCATCAACTACCACAACTCAATCGGACGCGGATGCGGCATCTTGCTTGCGATCACGCACAAATAGTGACAACAGATCCGCACAAAAGATACTTCTTCAGTACAAGGCGGACTTGAACCTCGAGCCAATCTCTTTCTTCCGACCAGCCTGCGCTGAATATGCCACTATACAGGACAATCTATTTGGTCTTTAGATACAAACCTGCTGCGACCCATTGATAAGCTCAGAAATATTTGCACCATAGCTATTTCCATTCAGCCGTGGACGTTCAGGCAAGGTCACTTCCGTTGAAAAATCTACCAACAAGGACTTTGTGGTTCATCTACTCCTAAACCTCGATGTTCGCCTTCAACTTCTTGCCAACTCAACTGCTGCCCTGATTTTGCTTCTCAAGCTCAGATGTCTTGGACATCTGCCTTCGACCCTCGTACAACATCCCCACAGTCATAGTCATGGCCTTCGCTTCCCAGGTCAAGCTTAGGCCCATCAGCTACTGGAGCGGCTACTCCAGCTTTTTTTCCTTTCTTTGCTTTGGTTTTAGTGGGCTCCTGTTGCACCTCGTTCCCCCCGAACCGCACTTTCCAACCATCAATTAACTCCTTAGGGATCCTCTGGAACAAATGAGACGTTGTCCCTATCTGATGACCTGCAAGAATATCGTTCGATAATCTCGATGGAACAGTTCGATCTGGAGCGTTTAGTTGCCTGAGGATAGACTCAGAGGTGGCAGGCATGAAGGGATATATAAGGACGGAAAGAACGTATATGAGATTGGTAGCTCTTGAGATGACCTGTGCGCATCGTATAGGGTTTTCGGTCATCAACTGTTTATTGAGACCGGAGGACTGGAGGTAACTATTTCCGCGCATGGATATCAGCATGACGGTTTGTAGACCTAGGCGTAATTTCACAGCCTCCATGGCATTAATATAGTCATTTAAGAGACTGTTGACGTTTTCAATAAATTCTGAACCAAAAGCGTCACTGGAAGAATATGGACCAGGTGCGTCCTTGCTATCGGGGATAATGCCCTCGTACTGTGATGAGACGAATCTGAGGGTACGATTGACAAAATTTCCGAAACTGAAACAATATTGTAAGCGTCATAAAATGTCTCTATGATAGTATTTACTGACTTGTTCAACAGGACATTGTTGTTCGCAGCAACCTGAAGCAAAGAGGTTACATTATGGGAATGGAAGACAAAAATTTCTTACACAATCATCCCAGGAAAACATAGCATCAGCTGTTTCTGGCCGTGTGGACAACAGATAATACCTCCAAACAGACGAAGGAATTCCGGTTTCCTTTGCGCCAGGACCAAACACACCACGGTTCTTGCTCTTTGAAAACTTACCACCTTCATAGTTGAGGTATTCTGTTCAGCGGTCGGAAACTCTGACTCATTACATTCCCAAATTTCGTTCATTTAGCTTACCCGTCGTTGAGAGATGATGCAACTTCGTCCAGTCACGGCCATCTCCTATTTGGATTGACGGCCAATAAACGGTGTGAAAGTAAACGTTATCCTTGCCCATGAATTGATAGAGTTTGACATTTTGCGGGTTGAACCACCAATGTTTCCATTGGGGTGTAAGATTCGCAGTTATACTTGGGTATCCAATAGGAGCGTCGAACTAATGAGTATAAGAGATATTGACGAGACCATAAGGGTTCGTGACGCACCCAAACATCTGGCAACTATTTAGCAATGTGGGAGGCTTTACTGATTTTGGGACGTACAAAGAACCTTTCCCCTCATTCCATGCTCGTCTTCTCCTTCTACAGGAACAGGAACCCCCCATGAAAGGTCGCGAGTCAGAGGAGTAGGTAACAAGCCACTCTTGAGGCGAGCATCGATAATCTCTCCTTCATGATTGACAACGGCATTCTGTGACCACTTGCCGACTTTGGATGATTGCTTAATCCACTCCTCAGTGCGTGATTGTATGACATCAAGTTTTAGGTACATGTGGACGGATATCTTTGTCGTAACTTTGTGTGTCTTGTCAATCAAGCAGCGCGGTTCCTTCAACTCAACAGCGTCGAGCGTTCTACTGCAACTGTCGCATTGGTCGCCGCGAGCATCCTGGATTTCATGAGAATTACATAACCTCACTTGAAGTTGACTCACCTCATATCTACAATGGGGACAGATACCCTCTACGAAACGATCAGCGAGAAACCTAGAAGGATCTTCAGATCAAGATTATCCGCGAAAGTCTCATGATGGAATGAAATTACTTTGAACAGCCCTCGCAATATGTTTGCTCCTTTTCGAGCTTTTCGAGTAGCCCATGATGGCCCAGGTTCAGGAATATCTCCTGCGAGATTCTGAGGTGACATTAGTGCAAGTCTGACATAAGATCAGACGAATAATTTGACTCAGTATGCTGTGGTGTTGAAGTGCGACCAAAGTAATCAAATCTGATAGTAGATTCAACATCACGGCATATCAATGAGAACAAGAGGCGCACCCAATGTCAAACCAATCATATGTGTCTTTGTGAAGAGCATGGTACTTGTCACATAGTACTTTTGGTGTGAGGCCCTCTTTGAGCGCTTGTGTTTCTGTCGCTGTCCCGTATTCATCTGTCCCACAGATGTAGAGAGTCCTACGATTTCTCGTCCCTGAGAAAAGAGTATCAATAGATTTCTATGATGACCAGCATGTACGAACGGCTATATCTACACGAGATTTGAGATCGGGTGACCAACAGCGTAGTGCCGACACATACCTACTATAAACGTCTGCACTGAGCAAACTGCCAATGATATTTCCTGTAGGTACCATGAGCGTGCTTGATGTAGTATGAAAATTCGGATCATTGACCAAGATGTGGTACATTGTTACAGTATGGTAGGGCAGAAGTAACAAGCACGTTTTCTTCGCCCTCTTTCGGCAATCTGGATTGGTGCTTTAAAAATTCGCAAACCAGGAGTCATAGCGGAAAGCATACTCGGCGGATTGACCGGGCGGAGCCACTGTCCGAAGAACATCCTGTGTGATTGTGTGAGCCATGAATGCCAGCGCAAAGCTTGTGAGTGAAATTTTGAAGGCAGAGATATCGAGAAAGATAAAAGGTCTGATTCGGGGTCCTCATCACATGTATCACTCAATTATCTAATTTTCTGAACTCACTGTGATATCGTTGGCACACGATGAATAGTGTGGATGCAGCTTGAGCTGGTATATCAGATATGTGGATTTTCTGAATTGTATCGGCTCAAGCTGCATCACTTGGCATACAGTTTGGTTAACTGTCGATAGAAGATTTCTTATTTCTCCATTTTCTTGTACATATTTAAAAACGAATATTAGATGTTTGACAATTGAAGTGCACCTGAGAGTACAAACATATTTCAATTGAAGAAAACTCAATCGAAGACTTTGGATAGTGATCTAATCACTCGCGTCACGGGCGTTAATGGGACTCGTACCATTTGCGGACGTTACAACAGCATGCATAAATCCGAGCGCTTTTAATTGACACTTTACTCGTTCTTCTTCACTTCACCCCGTCCATGTCGTGGCTTAGGTATGTAAACTCCATCTTCATGGTTTGTCTTTTTTAAAGCAGACGCAGAAGTGCTATTGGGAGTCTCTCTCGCCCATTCTCGGGCACGCAGCCTGAACTTACTCCCAGAGCAGTCATGATCGGGCTTGCAATTGGTTGTGTCGTTTGTTTCACGAATCTAAGCTTGGGGCTTCAGTCTGGCTGGATTTCCATGTGGGCAGCTCTTTTCCGCCCACTTCTTTTAGCCAAACTCACATTCATCCCTCAGGATGTCCATTCAGTCTGCGCTAATTGGTTTCCTTATTTCCCGAATGCTTAGGACACCACTGACACCCCAAGAGATCATCGTTGTCCAGACGACATCCGTCGCAACTGGAACTATGCCTTTGGCCGCCGGTTTTGTTGGTATATTACCAGCTCTCGGATTGCTCTCGGAGGAGAGAGATGGGACACCACCTATTCATTTGTCCTGGCTTGCAGCTGTAGGATGGTCATGTTCAATAGCCTATTTTGGGTGCGTCCAGAGCCTCCCTTTTGACAATCGTCTGACCCATTGTTTCACAGAGTATTCCTCTCTCCTCCCATCCGCAAACAAGTGGTATATCACCTATTAAAGCCATAAGCTGCAGGATAACTGATTTTCGAACCAGGTGATTGAGGAACAGTTACCGTTCCCATCGGGCACTGCAACAGCGCAACTGATCAACGTATTACACCGACTCCCCCCACCAGACACATCAATAAGACGAAGACGCGGGTATCGTGAGTTGGACACGGAGGCAGAGAACGAGGAAGTGGAAAACGTAGAGGCTACTTCACCCCATGCTCCTGGTCACGACGAAGAGCGAGTGATGGTCGAACAGGACGGATGGCATACGCTGATTTGGAGCTTTACTTTTGCTGCATTGGTTAGCGTAAGTACCCCATTGTGTTCCTTGGAAGACACGCCTCATCATGACCAGCTCGCAGCCTACTTCTTCCCAGTCTTGTTCGCCATACCGCTTTTCGGGGGTTACCTAGCGAAACAATGGCTCTGGTACTTCACCCCGAGTCTGTCATACGTCGGTCAAGGCGAGCCTTTTGTCTAGTAATACTTGAATTATCTGGCTTATGCCGTGTCCAGGTATCATTATGGGATTTCCTACCACCTTGAGCATGAATCTAGTATGTCTTGAATTAAATACGACGCATTGGCCCAGCTGATTCTCACGTAGGGCATGTTTGTTGGCTGGGGTATCCTTTCTCCCCTTTCAAAATACTCGGGCTGGGCCCCGGGCCCTACAGGAGATATGTCATACGGTGCTCGTGGATGGATACTGTGGACAGCTCTTGGCATTATGTGCGCTGATAGTCTGATATCTTTGCTCCCGGTGGCAGTAGAGTATATTTTCGACCTTGTTCGGCAGCGTCGAATTCGTCTTTTGGAGAATGGCGATACACAAAGAGTAGACAGCGAAACTGAAACCGAAGATCGACTAGTGCCAACAGATTGGGTCGTTTGCGGCGTTTTGGGCAGCATCATTATCGGAACTATTCTAGTCTGGCTGGTGTTTGGAAACGAAGGTATTAAACCTTGGGCCACTGTTCTCGGGTTCATGCTCGGAACGCTGTTGAGCATCATTGGGTAAATTCTGCTGATCATGATGATAATCATCCGGCTGACTCGGTAACACCAGCGTTCGTGCTCTCGGAGAAACAGATCTGAATCCCGTTTCCGGCCTTGGAAAGGTCTCACAGCTCTTCTTCGCGTGGATTCAACCGGGCAATGTTGTTGCAAACATTATCGCAGGTGGTGTAACAGAAGCTGGTGCACAGCAGTACGCCATCCCTTCTCGTTCTTCCAAGAGTATTGCTGATTCTTTCTCCAGAGCCGGTGACTTAATGCAAGATCTCAAAACGGGACATTTATGTCATGCGTCACCACGAGCGCAATTCTATGGACAACTCATTGGCTCTTCTGTATCAATTATCGTGACCGCAACGGCGTTTATCTTGTACAATCATGCCTATACTATACCTGGACCATCTTTCCCCGCGCCCACTGCATATGTCTGGTTAAGTCTTGCAAGACTTTTGCGTACGTGTGTTATGATAAGTTATTGTATATTGCCAATTGATTGATCTAAATGATAGGTGACGGTCATTTACCGGAGAAGAGTACCCTATTTATGGCCGTGTTTGCTTCTGTATTCGCGGCTCTAGCGATGCTGAAAGTTTATGCTGTCCGCCGTCAGTCGTATTGGGCGAAATGGATCCCATCTGGGGTTGCATTCGCTGTCGGTTTCTTGAATACGCCGTCGTTCTCAATCGCCAGATTGATCGGCGGTATCCTAGAGTATGTCTACCGAACTCGGTATGCGAAGGACAAACATGATATCTGGTTGATTGTGATAGCCAGTGGGTTTGTCCTTGGTGAGGGAGTTATCAGTATTGTCAACTTGGCTTTGAAGCTTCTGGGTGTCGGGGTTGCCAGTTGTTGGGGCTGTGGACATGGACTTTGTGGAGGTTGTCCAGTTCCTGTGTGATTCTGTACCTATCAAAATTAACATTGTAGAAACAGCCTAGTCATTTTTGGGTAGCAAGTACACGTTAGGCCACGTTTGCACTTGATGGTGATGGCCCAGTGCGGTAATGGACTCTGCATCCTTGTACCATGTCCCGAGTTCCCCTCGCAAGTATTCCTGCGCTGACATTCTACAAGGATTCATGGACGGAATCACGGCGGACGAGTCCGATTTCTCAATTGACCTGCATAGGCAAACCTTGCCAACTCTATCAACCAGAAGTCGTTCGCTGCGTGAACCTTGCGGGATTTGAAACGGATGTAGTTTGGAAGGTATATTTTATTGCAGCTGCTACGTTGTATATCTACGAAGTCTACCCTCTTGAGCAAGTGCGAAGCAGATTTACCGGAGGCCCTTAGGTTTGGGAAGGTGGAAGTCTCGTGTGAAGGTTGGTCAAGGTCTGGTGATCCATACGTCCTCAAAGGTCTGTGATGTTCATGTTTTGCTTCTTGATATTCGTTCTGATGACACCCCAGGTTCGTGTGGATTGCAGTACAAACTCGTTGAAGTCCCTGGCGCTCTTTGGAATAAAGGAGCAGGTTCGTATTTCTCATCTCTCAAAGGTAAGGGATCTACACGCAGCTCGGACTGATGGGACTACACATTCTCACTTTCGTCCAAAGGATACAATTGGGGAGATGTCATATTCTATTGTGTCTGGGTCGGGTTTCTGTTGTTCATCGCCTACAATATCTTGAAGTCATGCTTTCGCCGAAACAACTGGGGGTTTTCTCGCAGAAGTGAGTCAGGTTCTCGACCTGGAGGCGGTGGAGGATGGTTCCCTGGAGACTATCGTCGCCCTGATCCCCCACCACCCTATGCCAAAAACCCTTCAGATAACGGCGCATATGGTGGATGGACGCCTGGTTTCTGGTCAGGTGCTGCCCTCGGTGGACTGGCGACTCAATACTGGAACAATCAGCGGCGGAATGAGCCAGCGGCATATTGGAATCAATGGAACCAAATTCCTATGCAAAATCCAGGACCAAGCATGTTCAGATCTAGTCGACAGCCGGCGCATTTCAATGATAATGATCGTGATCTTGGACGAATGAGGTCGAGTACGGGGATAGGAGGATCTAATGTTCGATGAAACCTGAGATGTTCGGTCAGAATCATGGGTGCATATTTGAAGGGACTTTATCGGAATGGACTTTAAGCCACAAGAAGTGTTGCAACCACCGAGTAATTTCCAACGGCGTAAATGACATGTATTATTTGATGGTAGTGTCATATAATTCTAGCAAATCTGTTTGTTTGCAGCCCAGATACTTAGGATTTTCTCGCTCAAATGGCACACGCTCAAAGATGGTCCTTTCGACAAGGATACACTCCCTGTTGAGTGACTTCATTGGTTGGTGAGTTTGCTCGGTACATGTGTTTGTTACAACCGTGAAGGAAACGAAAAAAGGGATAACCATCCCAAGCGTTGACAGTCACGGTCCGATGCGCTATCCCAAAGCCCGCCCTAGTAACCGTTGGTAGTTGAACCTCCAAGATGATCACGATGGTTGCAGTGAAATTTGAGAGCAAGAATTGACATCTGCTCGTGGTTGGAGAGCGCTAGATTTGGGTCGGTTAGTTAGCCACTTCTGAAGCCGAGATTCCTGGCTGCAAATATAACCTATGCAGTAACTAATGGGTCCTCAACATGTTCGTATCTTGGTACGTTGAAAGGAGACTTGGACTTGGCCTTCATAGTAGTGTCAGTCCCCTTCTATGACCGAACTGTCTTCAAGGGCACGAGGATAAAATGATCCATATAACTTTGTTCTATTGTTGCAAAATTGATGAATCCCTAGATGATTGTCATGGATATCGGGACTGACAGGACACTGTTCATGTTTGTCGATCTTGCGGTGGCATCAGGCAGTCCAACTGTAGCCAAGGTCCGGTCGTCATATACACGATCAGTCAGGAAGATAGCCTTTGAGATTTTGTGTCATGTGCTGAGCCAATCCCGTAGTTTGGATCTGAAGACTTCTGCAATATCATGACCTCGGCTCTGTGTGTGTTTGACTGTTTTGAATGAAGCTTTTCACCCTCTTCATTTTGAGATGCCACCTCTGAATTGTATTAACAGCCCAGAGTGTTCAACGAGATCATAGCTTTCCCAATGCTTGTTCTTCATGAACCAGATCAGTCGGCACTGCCGGTGTTCTTGATCAAGAAGTGATGGCCTAAAGTGTTTGACCAGATAGTAAAATGTGCAAGATCCCAAAAATTCCCACAATACTGGAGAAACCCAGGAATATTCAAGATCTTCCCTTTGGCATCGATCAAAGAAACAATGTCGTCAAGAACTTTTGGCATATTTCCTCGGAGATATGCATCGAAACGACAGAAGCCATGGTCTCTTATGTGGGAAGGAAAGGCTTGTCCATGTGACAGCGCTGGTCGGGGAGATATTCGGGTATTCAACGGACGACGCAATGCTCCGCGTATTCAAAAGACTTAAAAGGTGGGTGGAACACAACGACCCAACCGCAAAATTTGGGATTCAAAATGAGGTATACTATCACCTCCTTGATTGCAGCTACAGTATTCTTTATACCCACTGTCAAGGGTGCCCAACCCCTCTACGCTCAATGTGGTGTACGCCTTCTTTTTGACCGAGTCCCCGGATTAGTTCATGTACCCCATTGGTGACTAGGGTATTGGCTGGAGCGGTGATACCACCTGTGTATCAGGTTCTGTTTGTACCGAGTTGAACGACTGTGAGCAGGTTCATGTTTCCTAAGCTGAACAATACTGACGTTGTATATAGACTATTATCAGTGCTTACCTGGAACACCTTCGACGACCAGCAACCCTGGTGGTGGCACATCGACTACTACCGCACCCAGCAATGGATCTACAGATACCCTTTGCGGTGCAACGAGGACCAAATTCACTTACTTTGGTGTAAACCAATCTGGGGCGGAGTTTGGTGATGGCAAGATTCCCGTACGTTTATTACTGCAAAAGCGGGTATCTGTCATTGACCACCTTTCAAGGGTGTCCTCGGAACTGATTACACCTGGCCTAGCCCGACTTCTGTTGACTATTTCGTTGGGCAGGGCTTCAACGCTTTCCGAATCCCATTCATGTTGGAGCGTCTTGCTCCTCCCGCATCGGGAATGACTGGCACTTTCGATAGTGCCTACTTGAATGGTTTGAAGACTGTGAGTTTGTTCAGCTCATCTATTTTGAAGATATCTCACCTCCCAGCTTTAGATCGTTAGCTACATCACAGGAAAGGGCGCTTTTGCCATCATTGAACCCCACAACTACATGAGATATAATGGCGCTATCATCTCAGACAACAATGCGTATGCCTTTCAGCTTGAGCAACTTCTTCACCTATCTGATCATGCTTGTCTAGATTCGCCACTTGTAAGTTTCTACTGTGATGCAAATGGATTGGTTGCTCAATCCGTCTACCTTGCCAGTCTGGACGAACCTTGCTAACCAATTCAAGTCGGACAATCATGTCATTTTTGACCTCATGAATGAACCCAATGGCATTGATGCTGGCGTCGTATATCAATCGGTGTGCTAGCTCCCAATAACCTATTTTTCATGACTCATAGACATTACAGATGCAAGCAGCTGTCAATGCTATCCGTGCTACTGGTGCTACCCAGCTCATTCTTGTCGAGGGCACCTGTGAGTAATGCTCAATCTTCTATTGCTGCTTAGTGACACTCTCAAAAGCCTGGACTGGGGCGTGGACTTGGTCTTCTTCGGGCAATGCCGCTGCCTTCGCTGCCCTCTCTGACCCAATGGATAACATCGCAATCGAAATGCATCAGTACCTTGACTCTGACGGCTCTGGCACCTCTGACACGTGTGTCTCCTCGACTATTGGTGCTGAGCGGCTGCAGGATGCTACCCAGTGGCTAAAGAGCAATAACAAGAAGGGCTTCCTTGGTGAGATGGGTGCTGGCTCAAATGACGTATGTATTGCTGCCGTCAAAAGTGCTCTGTGCACTCTGCAAACTGGTGGTGGTGTTTGGATTGGCGCCTTGTGGTGGGCAGCGGGTCCCTGGTGGGGTACCGTAAGTGTATCTCTTGTTCATACGACTGAAAACTGATCCGACGTCCCTGTCTAGTACTTCCAATCTATTGAACCCCCCAATGGCGCTGCTATCGCTCGCATTCTTCCCGAGGCTCTTAAGCCCTTCCTGTGAATGAGATCAAAATCGTTGTGATCATTTATTCCAGAGCACTACAGGCTACGTTGTTTGCTCTAATATAGATAGGTACATTCCAATATTAAGATCTAACCCCAAATGCATGAATATGTATTTGGAACCAGTCAATCTGATGAATATTTTGGACCTGAAAAATAAGAATAATTAACTAGCACACATCTAAGGCTAATCAGGGATGGATGAATAGCCACTGTGATCTGTCTCCCAGTTACAGTTATCTTTATCCTGACAACATCAAG
>Ga0153947_1000386_pt1 | contig 21596 bp, 24 predicted proteins | sample TSNJ031MetaG_FD_104697 | JGI IMG/M metagenome (GOLD analysis project Ga0153947, IMG submission 104697) | Attine ant fungus gardens microbial communities from New Jersey, USA - TSNJ031 MetaG | ecosystem: Host-associated > Fungi > Mycelium > Unclassified | place: USA: New Jersey, Wharton State... | reverse complement strand
ATGTACCAGTAAATACCGATACACCTCTAATATACTTTCTATCATAATTCTAATTTGTGAGTTGTTTATGTGAGTTACTTGTGAGTTCTATGTGAGCTACACACCAATTTTCACAACATTTCAACAAATCTCACAACGTCTATAATCCTTATAAACACTGGATTTCTTATAAATTACCAGCCTTCGCAGCTTCCTCGATCGAAACCGCTACAGCCACAGTAGCACCTACCATCGGATTATTCCCCATCCCGATCAATCCCATCATTTCCACATGAGCCGGTACGGAAGATGATCCTGCAAACTGCGCATCGCTATGCATCCGTCCCATAGTATCGGTCATACCATAAGAAGCCGGGCCGGCCGCCATATTGTCCGGATGCAGCGTCCGTCCGGTGCCGCCGCCGGAAGCCACTGAAAAGTATTTCTTGCCCTGCTCCAGACATTCTTTCTTATATGTTCCGGCAACCGGATGCTGGAATCTGGTCGGATTGGTAGAGTTCCCGGTAATCGAAACATCTACTCCTTCCTTATGCATGATCGCAACCCCTTCGGTCACGTCATTGGCGCCATAGCAGTTAACCTTTGCCCGCAGGCCTTCCGAATAAGATTTCCGGAACACTTCCTTCACTTCGCCGGCAGCATAATCCATATCGGTCTCAACAAAGGTAAATCCATTGATCCGGGAAATGATCTGTGCCGCATCCTTACCAAGTCCATTGAGGATAACACGAAGCGGATTCTTGCGCACTTTATTTGCTTTTTCAGCAATACCGATCGCACCCTCAGCCGCCGCAAATGATTCGTGGCCGGCAAGGAAAGCGAAACATTCGGTTTCTTCTTCCAACAGCATTTTTCCTAAATTACCATGTCCCAGGCCAACCTTCCGCTGATCTGCAACCGAACCGGGAATGCAGAAAGCCTGAAGGCCTTCGCCGATTGCTGCTGCCGCATCGGCTGCACGTTTGCAGTCTTTCTTAATCGCAATTGCTGCCCCTACTACATACGCCCAACAGGCATTTTCAAAACAAATCGGCTGAATTCCTTTTACCTGGTCATATACATTAAGACCGGCATCTTTAGTAATCTTTTCTGCTTCTTCGATAGAAGCGATACCATAACTGTTCAGCACACTATTGATCTTATCTATTCTTCTTTCATATGATTCAAATAAAGCCATTGTATGTCTCCTCCTTCTATCTCTACTCTGCTCTCGGGTCGATAATTTTCACAGCATCAGCAACACGGCCATACTGACCTTTTGCCTTTTCATATGCTGTCGTCGGGTCATCGCCTTTTTTAATGAAATCGGTCATCTTACCAAGACTTACAAACTGGTATCCGATGATCTCATCGTCCGCATCCAAAGCGATGCCGGTTACATAACCTTCTGCCATTTCAAGATATCTAGGGCCTTTCGCCAAAGTACCGTACATTGTACCAACCTGAGATCTTAAGCCTTTACCCAGATCCTCAAGTCCCGCACCGATAGCCAGTCCATCTTCTGAAAATGCACTCTGTGTACGACCGTATACAATCTGCAGGAATAATTCCCTCATTGCAGTATTGATCGCATCACAGACCAGATCGGTATTAAGTGCTTCCAGAATTGTCTTGCCCGGAAGAATTTCTGATGCCATAGCCGCAGAATGGGTCATACCGGAGCATCCTATCGTTTCTATCAGCGCCTCCTGAATGATCCCGTCTTTTACATTCAAGGTCAGCTTACAAGCGCCCTGCTGCGGTGCGCACCAACCCACTCCATGGGTCAGACCGGAGATGTCGGTTACTTGTTTTGCCTTCACCCATTTCGCTTCTTCCGGGATTGGAGCAGGCCCGTGATTAACACCTTGTGCTACAGGGCACATTGTTTGTACTTCGTGGGAATAAATCATGTGAAAACTCCTTTCAATGCTGTCACTTGCGTTCGCTTTTACAAGTTTGACAATAGTTTAACTCATACTCTGTTATATTTTCTCACAACACAGGACATCCGTCAATCGTTACTTTTAACAATCTTCCACATGCCATTATCGGTTTTATAGGGTGCAATTTCATCCCAGGTAAACGGTGCCGTCATCCATCCTCTCGCGATCTGACCATTGTCACCATGATGATAAGAAAGTCCTATTTCCAGTCCGCCGTCTTTCAGGAAAAACGCATTTGAATAACGGTTTTCCACAAACTCACCTTCAAATACCTGTTTAAAAGTATCCAGTGAGAGCAGGTCAGTCACTTCGATATCAGGCGCCTCTTCTTTCATACTGGTGTACCAGGCATCCATGAAATCATCATCGAGAGTAACAATATCTTTGATTTCATAAATCGTACCATCTTTCAAATTAATGGTCCTGGTTCGGAGATCACAGAATTCCGCATATCTACTGCCCCAGAAATAATGATCTTCAAATACGACACTAATAATATCCTCACTCAGATATGTTACTTTATAGCGTACCTTACTTCCAATATAAACACTCTCCTGTTCCAACAGATAACCTTTAACTTCATCAGTGGGATTCAGATACAGCGCATCAGCCGTTTCCATTGCACATTCTTTTAATATCTGATTGATCTTATCCGACTGCTTGCTATCAAGTCCATCAATCTGTGGATACTCAACATCCATGCACATCTGAGCGCTGCTGCCATCGTTATCTTCATAGTACTCGTTGGATTCAATGGTGTAACTGAGATCTGCTGCTTCATATGCCGGGATCGACTCAATGCCGGAATTTCCGGCCTCGTCACCATAATCATAGGAATCATCCCCGTAGCTGTCATCCCAGCTGTTATCGTAGTTCTCTTCCCATTGATTCTGAATCCTTTGATTTGAAATCACATTCATGACCGACCGGTAAAATAATACGGCGGCGATGATCAAAATAACCACTACTACTACGGTGATTCCGATAACCAGACCGGTCTGCGACTTTTTAGGGCGCCGGACATCTGCGGGTGAAATCAGAAAATCCATCGGTACATAACGAATTCCATTTTGAATCTGTTCATGGGCATTGACCTGAAAGCCAAAACTCCGATAACGTTCCACTGCATTAGGTGCTGAATTTACCGTCATCCGCATAAGTCCCAGAGATTGGGCACAAAACTGCTTCATCGTTTCAAACAGTGCCCTGCCGATCCCCTGATTCTGATAAGCCGTCCGCACATCTAAGAGGGAAATGTGACCGCTTTTATACATTGCGGATACCCCCTGCAATTCATCACCTTCAAAAGCCCCCCAGAAAAACATTTCCCGACGGTTGTAAAGATCGGTAATCTGCTCGATTTTGATAAACTTCTGAAACTCAGCCACACCTTCCGACGAATAGAGCGGTGCTGTATTTTCTACAAAAACATCCCATACCAAATGCATGGCGCTCAGCAATTCTCTTTGTTCTAACATCCGTATGTTCATTTTCTTATCTCCTTTCCAATCTTTCTTTCAACATCATTAATGCCTGTTCCACTGCATTTTCCCGGTTCTCTCTGCGGCTGCCCTGAAAGCGGAATTCCTTCACTGTCACCTCCCCTGCCAGATAACAGCCAATGTATATAAGTCCAACCGGTTTTTCTTTTGAACCGCCGTCCGGCCCGGCGATTCCGGTGGTTGCCAGCGCAGCATCACTGCCGGCTTTTTCAGCTGCTCCGGCAGCCATTTCCCGGGCCGTCTGTTCACTGACCGCACCATAGGTATTCAAGGTCTCCCCGGCTACACCCAGCAAGCGCTCTTTGGCTTCATTTGAATAGGTAATATAGCCTTCATAAAACACATCGGATGCTCCTGATACATTTACGATACGTCCGGCCAGCAGACCGCCTGTACATGACTCCGCAGTGGTCACCCTGAAATTCTTTTCCGCAAGCAGTTCCACAACTTTATTCTCCAAAGCTTCTCCTGTCATCTGCTACAGTCCTCCCTGTGTCAATACCTGTCTATTCTTAGTAATATATTCAATCAGCGATACAATCGTAAAGATCAATGCCAGCCACATCAGAACCTGTTCTGCAATCACGAATTTACCACCCAGATCGGCGATTATCAGAATCACCATAAACATCTGAAAGACCGTTTTGAACTTGCCCCAGTAACTGGCGGCGATCACGATGCCGCTGTCTGATGCCACTAAACGAAATCCGCTAATGATAAATTCACGGGCAATAATAATGATTACCACGATGACGTTCAGGCGATTCATCGCCACCAGACAGATCATCGCTGTACATACCAGGAGCTTATCCGCAAGAGGATCCATAAATTTCCCGAAGTTGGTGACCAGATTATTTTTCCGGGCCAGATAACCATCAAGGAAATCTGTGAAACCGGCCACACAAAAAATCACCAGGGCAATCCATTTATCTGCCGCTCCCAAAATATCACACAGCATAAATACAACAAAAAACGGGATCATTATCACTCTTAAAACAGTTAGTTTATTCGGTAAATTCATTCACTATCTCTCCTATCAAATCATATTCTAATGCACCGGTAATCCTTACCCGTGTAAAATCGCCGGAAACCAGTTCCACAGTTGTATTAACGAATATCAGACCATCTACATTCGGTGCGTCTTTATAGGTCCGGCCTACATAGACATTCTCATCAGCGACTTTCCCTTCAATCATGACCAGTACTTCCCGGCCGACCATATCTTCAGCCAGTGCAAAGGACAGCTCTTGCTGAAGCGCCATGATTTCCGCCTGGCGGTCTGATTTTACCGTTTCGTCAATCTGGTTATCCATGACCGCCGCCGGTGTATCTTCTTCCGGTGAATAAGTGAACACCCCCAGCCGGTCAAACTCTATCTCGTCTACAAAATCCAACAATTCCTGGTGCTGTTCCTGCGTCTCTCCCGGAAAGCCGGTGATTAGTGTCGTCCGCAAGGTAATATCGGGAATCTCCTGCCGCAGCCGGGCAATAATCTCAAGCTGCTGCTGCTTTGAAGTCCTTCGACCCATCCGCCGCAGTATGTCATCGCTGGCATGCTGAATCGGCAGATCGAGATAGTGGCAGACCTTCGGCTCGTCTCTGATCACCTGGATCAGTTCTTCAGTAATCTCTTCCGGATAACAGTACAAAATGCGGATCCATCTGATACCGCTAATACCGCATAACTCCCGGATCAACTTCGGCAGGCTTTTTTCGCCATAGAGGTCTTTCCCGTAAAGGGTCGTTTCCTGAGCCACCAGGATCAGCTCCTTTACTCCCTGTTCAGCCATATCGCGGGCTTCCTTAACCAGCCGCTCAATCGGAACACTGCGGAAATCACCGCGAACCTTTGGGATAATACAATAAGTACAGTGCTTATCACAGCCCTCAGCAATCTTCAGATAAGCGAAATGCCCGCCGGTCGTTACCATGCGCCTGACTTCCGGCAGCGGCAGATCATTGATATCAGCAATAGTTACACCGCCATTTCCAGCCGCCGCTTCTTCCACAGCGGTGATGATCCGGTCATAAGATGTAGTCCCCAGGACAATATCCACTTCCGGTATTTCATCGATAATCTCCTGCTGGTAACGCTGGGCCAGGCATCCGGTCACGACCAGTGCTTTAATTTTATCAGCCTTTTTCAGTTCTGCGATTTCCAGTATGTTCTGAATGCTTTCCTCTTTGGCATCATGGATGAAGCAACAGGTATTGATCACCACTGCCTCGGCCTCTTCTTCCGCATCCACGATCCGATGACCGCCGGATGCCAGCAGCCCCAGCATCTGTTCCGTATCGACCAGATTCTTATCGCAGCCCAGGGAAATAAATAGTATATTCATAAAATTTCTCCAATACTTTTTAAGGCAGGATACACTTGTGTACCTGCCTCAATAATTATAAAGTCAAAACGGATACTCGGAATCCGCTTCTCTGCTTCTTCGTAACCTTAATTTTTTGAATCTTCGGCAATAATCTTCATCTTACCGTTGCTCAATTCATCAATTGCAATTGACAGCGGTTTCTCTCCTTCTTTGGTCGCTACCAGTGCATCTTCGCCGTCAATCAGATCTCTTGCTCTTTTTGCTGTTGCCAGAACGATGGAATAACGGCTGCTGACGATATTGGTCTCGCCCTCTTCAACATCTTTGTTGACAACTTTCATTAAGTCTGTGTACGATGGATGTAACATATTATATCATACTCCTTTCAAATCTTCTTCCAATTCTCTTTTTATCTGTGTAATGAACCCTGCATTGCGTGCGACTCTGCTGTGCTCACCCTGAATGATCTGATGGATATGCCGCACACTCCGATCCAGGTAGTCGTTCACGATCAAATAATCATATTTGTACAATACTTCAGCTTCCTTTAAAGCCTGTTCCATCCGGCAGCGGATAACTTCTTCTGATTCGGTCCCCCGCCCCTTAAGCCGCTTCTTCAGATCGGCAATACTGTTAGGCGTAACGAACAACAGAAGGGTCTCGGGAATCTGCTCCTTCACCTTGAGTGCACCCTGCATCTCAATTTCCAGAATCACATCCCGGCCTGCCGCCAGCTGCTCTTCAACGTAAGCCTTCGGTGTTCCGTAGTAATTATCCACATAATTAGCATACTCTATTAATTCTTCTTGCGCAATCATTTTTTCAAATTGCTCTACCGTTTTAAAAAAATATGCAATACCTTCTTCTTCTCCCCGCCGCGGCTTTCTCGTCGTGGCTGAGACCGATAACGCATAATTATCATACCGATTCAGCAATTCCCGCATCAGAGTTCCTTTTCCCGCTCCGGAAAAGCCGGATACAATAATCAAAATTCCTTTATTATTCATTTCTTTCCTCTTTACTGTTATTCAATATTTTGGATCTGTTCCCGCACCTTCTCAATGTGAGTTTTAAGGTCTATAGCGCGGTTGGATACTTCCAGATTATTGGCTTTAGATAATATAGTATTGGCTTCCCGGTTCATCTCCTGTGCGATAAAATCCAGCTTTCTGCCGATCCCGTCACTACTGTTTAAGGTCGTCCGCATATTTTCAATATGACTTTTCAGCCGCACGATTTCTTCATCGGTACAGATCTTATCGGCAAATATCACCACTTCTGCGGCAATCCGGTTTTCATCCAGTTGGGGATTCGCGAGCACTTCTTTTACCTTATCCTCCAGCTTGACCCGGTACTCCGCAACGATGGCCGGGCTGCGTTCCTCGATATAGGCCACGGCCGCCAGCATTTCATCCAGCTTAGCGATGATATCGGTCTTCAGATTCTCCCCTTCGGTGATTCGTGTTTCAACAAATTGGGTAAACGCACCTTCCAGAGCTTTTTTCAAAGCATTCCACAATTCTTCTTCATCCAGAACCTGCTCTTCCATGGTCAATACTTCAGGATAACGCGACAAAGATGATACACGGATATCATTTTCCAGAGAAAAGAGCTCTGCCATCCTCTTGAAATAATCCATATATTCAGCCGCCAGAGTCTCGTTATATTTCAGTGAAACCTGATTCTCGGTCATGTCCTCATAAGATACAAAAATATCTATCTTACCCCGCTGCGCATACTGCTTTAATAAATTGCGGATTGACGTTTCAAAGAAATTGAGCTTTTTGGGCATCCGGATGCTGACATCAAAGTACCGATGATTCACACTTTTCATCTCAACGGTAAACTTGCGATTCTCATCTGATATCTCACACCGGCCGAATCCTGTCATACTTTTTATCATTGTAATATTGTCCTCTTTCCATTTAAACTGTGTTAATTATAATTCATTTGGAAAACACCGTCAACCGCTTTTCCGGCATCCGGCTAAAAATAACGCTCCGCAGAAAAACTCTCTGCGGAGCGCATCGGTTCATATTTTATTCAACTACTGTCCAGCCCTGTTCTTCCAGGTTGGTCCTGGTTGCTTTCAAAGAAATCTTTGAAGTGCTTCCTTGAATCGGAAGAAGGTTTTTACTGGATAACTGATCCAAAGAATCAGAATCGGTCATATCAATGGTAATCGTTTCTTTCAGTTCGGTATCACCAAATTCATAGGTATACTCTGCTCCCTTGATATCGGCGAAATTAGCTTCTGCTTTCTTGATCTCATCTTCCACCAATGTCTTCTGTTCATCAGTCAGTTCTCCTACTTCCACAGTCGATGTCTGGGTCATGGTATGAATCGTATCCCCTTTAGCCTCAAGCTGCATTTCCACTTTTACTCCTGAAGTATCAGTCGTCAATTTAACCGTTTCTTCTTGTCCGCCGCAGCCTCCTAACATCAATACACTGATGCATACTGCCGCCAGTCTCCACACTTTCCTCATTACACTAATTCTCCTTTTAAGATATTTAAAACAATATATCCATTATATACTATTTGTCTATTCTTTGCTATACCAAAACTTATAATGTTTCGAAACAGATTCACAATTGATACTACGGAGGTATTAAAATGGCGTTTGATGGGATTACCATTGCAAATATTACACAAGAATTAAAAAATGAACTGACGGACGGACGGATCGCAAAGATTTCTCAGCCTGAACATGATGAATTACTGCTGACCATCAAATCACCAGCCGGTCAAAAGCGCCTGTATATATCAGCCAGTGCATCATTGCCTTTGATATACTTAACTGCTGAAAATAAGCCGGGGCCCATGACCGCTCCGAATTTCTGCATGCTCCTGCGCAAGCATTTAGGCAACGGACGGATCGTGGATATCCGGCAGCCCGGTCTGGAACGGATCATTCATTTGGAAATTGAACATTTGGATGAACTCGGTGATCCCCGCCGCAAAATTCTGACGGTTGAGATTATGGGAAAGCACAGCAACATCATTTTCTGTACCGCTGACGACATTATTATCGACAGTATCAAACATGTCTCCGCTAATATGAGTTCGGTGCGGGAAGTACTTCCCGGCCGGGAATATTTCATTCCCGATACGATGGGAAAGGCTGATCCGCTTACAGTGTCGCTTGAAGACTTTACCGCTCATCTGCAGAAGAAGCCAATGCCTCTTTCCAAAGCGCTTTATACCGGATTTACCGGAATCAGTCCGGTGGTTGCCGAGGAAATCTGCTATCTGAGCGGAATTGATTCCGATCTGCCGGCCAATGACCGGTCAGAATCAATTATATTGCACTTATATACTACCTTTACACATTTTATTGAGGCGGTGAAAGACGGCAATTTCTCACCGGCTATATATTATAGCGGCGAACTCCCGCAGGAATTTGCCTCTCTCCCCCTGGAGCATATGAGCCATCTGCGTAAAGAATCGTTTACTTCGATTTCTTCATTGCTTAAGACCTATTATGCTTCCCGTAATACGATTACCCGGATTCGGCAGAAATCGGTTGATTTAAGGAGGGTCGTCCAGACTGCTCTGGAACGAAACCGCAAAAAATACAACCTCCAGAACCGGCAGCTGAAAGACACACAAAATCGGGATAAATTCAGGGTTTACGGTGAATTGATCAATACTTATGGATACAATCTTGAGCCGGAGGCCAAAAAGCTGGAAGCCCTGAACTATTATACCAATGAAATGGTCACCATTCCTCTGGATGAACATAAGACGCCGCAGGAAAATGCCCAACGGTATTTTGATAAATATAATAAACAGAAACGGACCTTTGAAGCACTGACCGGACTAATCCGTGAAACCGCTGACGATGTTACCTATCTGGAGTCGGTCGGTACGGCTCTGGATATCGCCCGTTCTGAAGCCGATCTCGCGCAGATTAAGGAAGAATTGACAGAAAGCGGATATATCCGCCGCAAACCCTCTAAGCATAAGGGGAAAATTGTTAATAAACCTCTGCACTATATTTCCAGCGATGGATTTCATATGTATGTCGGCAAAAATAACACCCAGAATGACTGGCTGACCTTTGATTTTGCCGCCGGCAATGACTGGTGGTTTCATGCCAAGGGTATGCCCGGCTCCCACGTTATCGTTCGAACCGAAGGCAGGGAACTGCCCGACCGGACCTTTGAAGAGGCCGGTAAACTGGCCGCCCATTATTCAAAAGGAAGCGGCAGCAAAAAAGTCGAAATCGACTATGTTGAAAAGAAACAGGTCAAGAAACCCAAGGGCAGCAATCCGGGCTTCGTCGTGTACTATACGAATTATTCGCTGATGATCGATGGTGATATCTCTGCTATTAAAGAAATAATTGATTAGAACAATATAGTGTGCTGCAGGGTCTTTATTCTGCAGCACACTATTTATTTGACATAAAAACGCCAGGGATACTCTTTGGCCTCTTCCGCATAGTCTATACCGATCCGCGGTGATGCGCCGATTTCTAATTCCTCATTGATACACCCTGGAAATGTATCGGTAATATAGAATCCTGCACTGCATAAATCGACCCGGTTCTGTTCCCTGGAAATAGCCATTGCCTTACACAATTTCCCGGGACCATCAGCAAAATTCTGCAGCTGTCTCCTGGTCAGTTCTTCGTATTCCCGGCCGTAACGCAGCCTGGCTGAGACTTCCAGTCCATGTATCATTTCCACACCACGAAGCAGGACTGCTGCCGCAGTTCCTTCCGGCTCGGTAACCACATTCATACAGTGATACATTCCATAAATGAAATACACATAAGCAGTTCCCTCCGGCTCATAAAGGGTCCGGGTTCGTTCGGTTTTGCGGCCGCCGTATGCATGACACGCTTTATCGATCGCCCCTATATACGCTTCGGTCTCCGTGATCCGGCCGGCCAGCAGCGTTCCTTCATATTCCCGCACCAGGTACTTCCCTATCAGTTCTTTTGCTACCGTCAGTGTGTCGCGACGGTAAAACTCCCGCTCCAGATAATGCATTACCGCCCTCCTTCTGCGAAAACATGGTTTAGCAATGCTTCGCACCCTTCGTATACATAGGTATAGGTCTGTTCAAAATTGCCGGTATACCAGGGATCTGCAATATCGCCGGGGCGGTCGGTAAAATCAAGCAATCGCTGAATCTTCCCCTCCGGATCACCGCCGCTTATACGGTGCATGTTTTTGATATTCCATTGATCCATGCCAATTAGATAATCGTACAGCGGATAATCGTCGCTGGTCAGTTTGACCGCATATTTACCAGCCGTGTCGATGCCAAATTCACGCAGCTTTGCCCGGGTCCCCCGGTGGGGAGGATTGCCCAGTTCTTCGGAACTGGTAGCCGCCGAAGCGATTTCGAAATTATCACCGAATCCCTGCTCGTTCACGATATCACGCATAACAAATTCTGCCATTGGTGAACGGCATATGTTCCCGTGGCAGACGAATAGTATTTTAGTCATATTTTAATTCCTTTCTGTCCCACCTGTTTTAGCCGCATCTTAGGGGCTTGGTGGGGTTTTTGTTTTATTTGGATGATTCATTTCTCCTCGTTTATGATGGGGATGTGTATACCAATCCATCGTCATAGAAATGGATGAATGTCCAATAATCTTTTGAAGAGTCTTTGGGTTCATTCCCTCGTGTGCACGGCAGGAACAATAGGTGTGTCTGGCCACGTGTGGAGAATTTATGAAAATGGGCGTGTGAAGATGGACATTTGGCAGGGTATTTGCGGTCGAGCCACCAAGAAGGGCCGCTATTTTCGCAGTGCGGAGAATAATTACGTTATAAATTGCTTCATGTGAACAGATGTTTTTGCAGCCATAATATGGGCGAATAATGGTTTTAATCTGGTCGTTTAGCGGCACTTCTTTGGTCTCAAAACAATCATTTATAGTTAACCGTTGTTTTTTAGAATCTATGACCCCAATATGGGCATTTCAATGACCACTTTATAGTCTGCTTCGACACAAATTATGATTCGCACCTTCAAAATAAACCTCGTTAAAATGAACACCAGTCTTATGGTAACTTCACCTTATTATAGACAATAAATCATCCTATTTATAGCTGATTTTTTCGTTTATATGAGGTAACTACTGCTTTTGCAATATTATCTAAGTCTCCATATACCGTTCCTAAATTAATCCCCATAGTATCTAAGTTATCAAGAATTTCAGAACAATTATCAATTTCTATACATATTTGCGGATTTATATTTTGAGTGCTTAACACATTAAAATCATACACTTGTTCGCGCGCATAGATATAAGGTTGAAAGACGAATAAACCACGTTGCACATTTATTCTATCAAACATATTTGCAGGTTGATATGTAAAATATATATGTAAATTTAAATCTAGTTTTTCTGTTCCGTTCATGTCATTGTCAAATATTTGAATCAAATTCGCCAATAAAAGAATATATATAGTTGCTGCCACTTGCTGAGTATTGTATCCCTCTGGATAACTATCGACAAAATTGCTTTCATAAGGAATGCGTTCATCTTCCATTGTGTTAAATACATACCAGTAAAAGTCGGAAATCACATCCTTTAGTGGTGACTCCTGCAATTTCACTTGATACATTATCAAATCGCTCGCCTCATCATTTTTGTTATCAATATCATATCCATAAATATCCGCATTATTATCTTTATAGCATTGTATTAGTTCTACTAAGTAAGCTGAAATTTCGTCATCTGTAAGTTCAGCAAATAAAACAGAAAGCTTTTCCATAAGTATTATTCGAACCTGTCCATTGCTGTAAAGGCCTTTAGTGAAATCCGTAGCTTGCATTTCTGCAAGAATTTCAGTGATGTCTATCAATCGGCACTTTTCAATCAGATACACTTGTGCAAATTCAGATATTGTTTCTTTTTCTAAAGAGTTAATAAGATTATGTACTAACATTTGTTGCATTGGAGTATCCTTTTTTAATTCATCAACTGAAATATCTCCAACCAATTCTTGAACTGAAAAACGAGGAGATTGTTTCCCTTGACAGGCAAAAAATAATGCAATTAATGGTGAATAGGAAAAATCAATAAGATTTGTTGGAATACCATGGTGTTGGCAAAATGCTAAAAAATACTGTTTTTCCTCTGTAGCTAGTTTTGAAATTATTTGATTATAATACGCCTTAGAAATAGTATTAATGTTAAATATTTTATCAGTGTACCAACCACCTTGATATGTGCGGAAACCGTTAGCGTTAATACCCCAATATGGTTCATTTTGCCCTCTGTAAATATACTTATTAATACCTATTTTTTCAAGTATCTGCAAATACTCAGAAATTGAAATTGCTTTAAAAGTTTGCATAAATCGACTCTCACCCCAGTTTTATATCTTTTCTAATATTCTGATATAGCCATAACTCTAAATTATTAAATTTTATTTTCAATAATTATATCAGAGAATCTACAAAAATACAAAGTGCTGCATATTTATTTTCATAATACGCAATGCTTCAAAATATAAATCACATGATTACAAAATATAATGCCTATTAACTTTGCTACCTTTTTAACTCTCTCCATAATAATGAATCTGTATCTCTTCCTTCGTACATAATACGAATTATCGTAACCATCTTCGTTTCTTGTTCCACAAGATAAAGTACAAGAAAATTATCTACCGGCATTTGTCGTAAGCCCCGGCTAAACCAAGGCTCTTTATCATAAGATTTGTATTGCTCCGGCAATGATTCTAATGTTAGTATCTGGCTTTCTAAACGATTGATTTGGCCTGCTGCATATTGAGGTTCCAAAAGGCTAAATGCAATATGCTCATAAATTACTCCTAAATCCGCCTCGGCTTGTTCTGTCATTGCTATGTTATATTTCATAAATTGTAATCCTTACGAATATTAGCAAAGACCTGTTCTGCCGATTTTGTCTTCCCTTCTATAAAATCCGTATACCCTTTCTCCAATTCAGTATTCATCTGCGCCTCGGTCAGTTTGCCCATCTCCACTGGATGTTCTGCTGTGAGCTTAACTTCAAAAGGCAATCCTCTCTGCATAACCACTTGTTTTAAAAAGATATTCACCGCACTAGAAACCGGAATGCCTAATTGCTCTAATACCAATTCAGCCTGCTCCTTTAACCCCGGCTCAAGTCGTACATATATATTTGATGTTTTTGCCATAATAATCGCTCCTAACTTTTTATTTGTATTATACTCTTTTGTACGCACATTAGCAATACATTTGCGTTCTTTCTGAATCTCAATAAAAAAATACAATCAGCATATTCTTTCGGTACCTCGATGGCTTGAATAGCATGTGATGTTCGCGTATTAGAGAATAGCTGTAATTCAGTCTTCTTGCGGAACCTGATTTCAATCGGCAATTTCGTGTTGATACTTACTTTAATTTCTCCGGCAATATATGTGAATTCAACAATTGGAATGGGTTTGTCATCAGAGTAAATAATGATTCCCTATTAACTCGGTAGCAAATATCCATTTATTGCAGTACAACTCCCCATTTCTTTGTATCAAAAAAGTAGTAAACCTTAAAAGTCTACTACTAAATTGGAAAGTAACAAACATATTATTTGTTATACATTTCAACACGTAAATCTTAATAACTTTGCCTTTAACTTCGTATTCGCTGCGGAATCAATCTACTATATCCGCCACCTCAAACTCTAATACTTTTTTCAGATTTTCGAGAGTCACTTCAACCATATAACCGACCATTCCCGCATTTATTAATATTGTCTCATAGTTTTGTGAACCAATATCAATTATTGTCCTAAACTTTTTTCGCATCTTTAACGGAGAACAGCCACCATGAACATACCCTGTTAAAGGTTGCAGTTCTTTTCCTTTAACCATTTCAATCGCTTTTTCATCTAAATAGCTTGCGGCTTTCTTTTGATCTAATTTATGGTTTACCGAAATGAGAAAAACGTAGATCTTTTTAGATGTTCCTCGCATTACTAGTGTTTTAAACACCTTTCCAGGTTCTTGACCGAGTGCTGCTGCCGCATCCGTTCCGCTCACAGCCCCGGACTCCGCGTAAGAATGATAACCATAGCGAATACTGTTTCTATCCAAAAACCTCATAACATTTGTCTTATCCATATAATTCACCTCATATATTTTTTATTAAAATGAAATTTTCCTGCTAACGCTAATATACTCTGAAGATAAGCATCTGACTACGCAAGATTTTTGGAGTTTTTGTAGATGTCCAATATTAACCTTACAGGTCAAACACTTAACAAACTACAACTTTTGGGGGTTGCCTTTTCATAATTTTCCTCCTTTGCATCGTTTCGTACTGAATTTCTATTTTCTAGCAATAATTATATCACATTTTCGGCTATCTGCCACTGAGTTTTCTTTTTTCACCAGCACATTCAACCATTTCTCCCCTTCCCTGCCAGCTCTCACATCCCCTGTAATGAACCAATCCCGAATCTTCCATCCATCTTCTCTCGAAAACAATGCATCCAATGCATCTTCCGTATAATCACTGAAGAGTCTCCCATCCTTTTCGCGTTCTTCGATCCCATACTTATATGACACATATAATATTCCATCCTGCTTTAGCGCCTGGTATAACCTTCTTATCAAGTCACTCATTTCATTTTTCCCAACATGCAGCAAGGAAGCACAGGCCCAGATTCCATCAAATTCTTTTGAATAATCTATCTCAGCAAAAAGCATATGTATCACAGTTTGTCCTATATATTCTGATGCCATTTTGCACATTCTTTGCGAACCATCTATGGCGGTTACTTTATAACCTTGTTGCAGAAAATGACGGCTGTCTCTTCCGGTGCCGCATCCGAAATCAAGGATATGACCTCCATTCGGAACTTCTCTTAAAAATGCCTGATATTGCCCGGACATATCAGCATTCACTGTATTTTCGAAGAAACTTTCTGCGTTATCATCATAATATTTCACTGAATTATTTTTCATAGACCCATTCCTTAAATCCCATGCTCTGTGCTGACTGGTATACCGGAAAAACTACCTGTTCCAAGTGCTCCGAAAACTCCTTTTTCGAAAGTCCTTTTCGGTATAGTTGACGCATAACGTCCTCATTGTTAATATGCTCCTTCCGGCAGGATTCAAATTCTTTCCGAATTATCTCATATTTCCATATCGCCTGATAGGATTGATATTCAATCGTACACAATTTAGGAAAATACAGCTGCCACTCCGGAATAAGATTGCTCTTACTGCTGTTAGCACTTTTCGTTGTTGGATTCAGATTCCAAAGTTCATCATGAGCCACATAGGACCATGGCACAAAATGATCAATAGATATTTCACTCACATCCAGCAATTTATCCTCATAAATATCCCTTACAGAAACGACTTGAACGATTGATTTCCAGTACTTCTTAACCTTTTCCAGCTTACGCTCTTGTGGCGGATAAAGCTTGTTAATGATTCCCGGCACGCTGGGATTTCTCCTCTGCAGATATGCAACCATATTGTACCGGATCCACCCCCGCAAAATCTCCTGATTTTCTATAATATACTCTTTCCACTTCTCAGTCACTCTAATCACTGATTTCAACCCGGATATTTCTATAAAATAATAAATCAGATGTTTTTCACGATTAATCTTCTCGGCCAGTCTTTTCTCCGATACATTCCACTCCTTCCCCTTCACCTCTTTCATGAAAGGTGCCTGCAGACGATACGGAACATTTAAAGTAAGGGTTCTTTTCTTCTTTTTCAGCTCCGAATCCTCGCATGTCTTTAAATAATCCAGAAGGGTATCTTTTTTCTCACTGGATTTCAGTCCGCTAAGTCGATATACATAATGAACCAACGCTTCCAACGTATCTGCGGGTCCTAGATTCAGCCTGTATTCTGCCACCATATACCAGGCATCTGTTATCATTTCATTTATTAAATCATCATATGTGATTTTGTCCTGAGTTCGGCTAACCAAATTCACGATTGCCTGAAACCAGAATAGTTTGTAGCTTTCACTCATATTGTTGAACAAATGTGATAGATATGCAATTTCCAAATGCTCTGCCTGTGGTAACGGCCATAATGTTTGATCTGTCATATTTTCATCCCCTGCAGATTTCCTACCCGGTGTGTAAAATGAATATCAATCGGCGGACATTATCCATGCGGCCAGCTCATCCTTTGATAAATGATTATTCATCATTCTTGGTTCCTTCCATATCGCCGAATCAGAAACAGAAGGTTTGAGGTTCTCAACGGTCTTTCCAAATCCACTGCCTCCGGATGTTGCAAACGGTACAATTATCTTTCCCGAAAAATCGGAGCTTTCTAAGAATGTATTGATAATAGTCGGAGCTACATACCACCAGATGGGGAATCCCAGAAATATCACATCATAAGATGCAATATTTGCACTCTTGTCTGCAAGGGGCGGACGAAAGGCTGGATCGTTCATTTCCAGAGTGCTTCGCGATTGCTTATCCATCCAATCCAAATCTGCCTTGGCATATGGCACTTCCGGCTTAATTTCATAAAAATCTGCTGATGCTGCTTTTGCTAAAATCTTTGCTGCTTTTTCTGTTACACCACTTGCCGAAAAATATGTTACTAATTTTTTGTTCATTTTGCCCAATCCTTCCTTTATAAATTAGGTTATAATGCATCTAAATCATCATGTCCACATACTTTTATCTACAAACTCGCTTTTAAGATTGTGACAATCTCGTCTTGTGACAGAATCTTATATCCGCCTTCCAGCACAAAAGAGCCTTTTGCGATATCACCCAGCATTTCTTCTGTTACTCCCAGTTTACCGATGTTCATGACCAGACCGATTTCATTCATCCAGTCCTTCATGCATTGTAATCCTTCCAATGCAATTTCTTCATCGGTTTTTCCTGCAGGACTAACATCCCACACATTCACGGCATATCTTTTAAACTTATGAAGACCATAAGGCATAATATGATGATAGTATGCCATGGAAATCGCCGATAATGTCATGCCATGAGTCGCATCTGTATACGCTCCAATAGACTGTCCAATCATGTGAACCATCCAGTCTGTCGATTTTCCTTTTGCCACAAGGGTATTCAGCGCCCATGTTGCTGTCCACATTATATTACTGCGCGCTTCATAATTCGTTGGCTCTTTTACTGCAGTGCGTGAAGCATGAATCAATGAACGGAGCAGACCCTCACTAATGTAATCCGATGTATTATCATCTTCACCAGAAAAATATTGCTCTAATATATGTGACATAATGTCATAAATCCCTGCTGCCATCTGATATTCCGGAACTGAATAGGTGAATACCGGATTTAGTATCGAAAACTTTGGAAATACATTCTCACCAAATACATGCCCGATTTTCAACTTCTGTTCATGATTCGTAATAACAGCCCCACCGTTCATTTCTGAACCGGTCCCGACCATTGTCAGTACACATCCCACCGGGATAATCTGATTGTCTGCATCCTCCATGCGCAGATAATATTTTTCCCATGGATCGGTTTTACAATGAGCAGAGACAGATACTGCTTTGGCATAATCACAGACCGAACCGCCGCCCACAGCCAGAATTAAATCAATATTATTATTTTTAGCAATTTCACAGCCTTCATATAATTTTTCAACAGTGGGGTTCGGCATTACACCTGCATCTTCAAAAACATGCTTTTTGTTCGCTTTCAGAATTGCTGTTACTTCATCGTATATACCATTTTTCTTTATTGATTCACCACCATAAACCAACATTATATTTGCTCCGTACTTTGGCAGCTCTTCATGAAGATAATCCAATGATTTCTCCCCGAAATAAAGTCTGGTAGGATTTGAATAACTAAAATTTCCCAACATAATATAATCCTCCTTATTGTTTTGATTTGTTATTGACATTACATATTCAATTCAATAAGATAAGTGTAGTACCTAAACTTCACTTTAGGTCAATACTTTTTTCAGGTTTTTAAATTTTATGTCGAGAGGAGATATTTATGCTCTATTCTATTGGTAAGGTCGCAAGCATGACTGGTATCACCATTTCTGCATTACGCTATTATGACCGCGAAGGTTTATTTCCTAATATGGAACGAACTACCGGAAAAGTTCGTGTGTTTTCAGATGCAGAAATTGAGATACTGCAAATGATTGAATGCTTAAAAACATCCGGACTGTCAATCAAGGAAATCAAGCAGTTCTTAGATTGGTGTCAAGAAGGTGACAGCTCTATAAAGCAGCGCCGCGATCTGTTCTACGGGCGTCTGGACGCCGTAAAAAAGCAAATGGATGAACTGCAAAAAACGATGAATCTCATCAAATTTAAGTGCTGGTATTATGACACTGCACTGGCTGCCGGAACTGAAGATGCGCCGAAAAGCATTTGTCCTGAAGACAGGCCTGCAGAAATAAAGGATTTACAAATCTCTTAGAAATCCGCCTATGCATCTATAAATACTTATTTTGCGTATTTCTCCGTAAGTAAGCTGCCCGTCCCGTCTCGTAAAGGTTATTCCCCTCACGATCAATGATTACCACCAACGGCATCTCTTCGACATAAAGTCTTCTAAGTGCTTCCGCACCCAGATCTTCATATGCGACCAGTTCCGAACTTTTAATGCATCTTGCCAGCAGCGCTCCGGCACCGCCAATCGCTCCGAAATAGACTCCGCCATACTCCTTCATGGCCGCGATCACCTCTGCTGACCGGGCTCCTTTACCGATCATCCCCCGGGCTCCGGCTGCCATTATCGCCGGTGCATAAGCATCCATCCGGCCGCTGGTTGTCGGCCCCGCCGAGCCGATCACCTGTCCCGGCCTGGCCGGTGTCGGACCAACATAGTAAATAGTCGCATCCCGGGGATCAAAGGGAAGCGCTTCCCCTCTTTCCAAAGCTTCACACATGCGCTTATGACCGGCATCACGGGAGGTGTAGACCTCACCGGTCAGATATACGGTATCACCGGCCTGCAGTGTCTTGGCCAGCTCTTGTGTAAGTGGCAGATTGATATGTTTTTCCATCCTAAAGTACCTCCGTTTTATGCCGGGTTACATGGCAGTTGATATTTACCGCACACGGCATTCCGGCTATATGGGTCGGCAAAGTCTCAATATTCACTCCGATAGCCGTGGTCTTTCCGCCGAATCCCTGGGGTCCGATTCCCAGCTTATTTATCTTTTCCAGCATTTCCGCTTCCAGTTCCGCATAATAGGGATCTCCATTCGTTGAATCAAGCGGGCGCATCAAGGCTTTCTTGGCCAACAGGGCCGCCTTATCAAATGTTCCGCCAATACCCACTCCGACGACGATCGGCGGGCATGGATTAGGTCCGGCAGTTTCCACCACTTCAAGAATAAAATCTTTAATTCCCTGCAGACCGGCCGACGGTTTAAACATCCGGATCATGCTCATATTTTCACTGCCGAATCCTTTCGGTCCAACCGTGACTTTAATCTGCTCGCCCGGTATGATCTCTGTATAGATCATTGCCGGGGTATTGTCGCCGGTATTTCCCCGGCGGATCGGATCTTTCACAACCGACTTCCGCAGATATCCCCGGTCATAACCACGCCTTACTCCTTCATTCACCGCTGCGGTTAAATCACCGCCGGTAATATGGACATCTTGCCCAATTTCTAAAAATACGCAGGCCATCCCGGTATCCTGACAGATTGGAACCTGCCGGGCATCAGCAATCTCATAATTCTCAATAATCTGATCCAGAACCCCCCGGGCGAACTGCCAATCCTCACCGGCCCGGCAGTTCTGAATGGCTGCTTTGACATCTTCCGGTAAATGTTCATTGGCTTCAATGCAGAGTCTTTCCACAACACCGGTAATCTGGCTCACCTGTATTTCACGCATCTGTCTTCCTCCTGACCTGTTATGCATTACCTCGCTTGTTATTACATAGTATACTTGAAGCACCGGTTTACTGTCAATAAAACAGCCTGACTGCAAACCAATTGAACTGACCTCCAAAAGTTAGACCTAAAAATCTAATAAAGGAGAAAAAGCAATCAATGATTGTCAAAAAAAACACAATATTTTCCCTACATATATTTTTATTAATCAAGGCAAAATAATATAAATAAGTTTAACAAACAGAATCTAATTCTAATTGAGGTATAGATATGAAATATATGTATAAATCGGTTCATAGAAAACCAAGAAAATTCATTGCAACGCTGGTTGCAATGATCATGTTGTCCGGCCTGGCACCGGGAATTACGCTTCCGGTCAGCGCGGCGGCGGATTATGAGGCAAGCAATCAGACTGAGCTGCAAAATGCGCTTAATAGCGCCGTTACAGGTGATGTTATCGCTCTAAAGAACGATATCTATATTACGTCTGCACTGACAATCAAGGCGAGCAAAACGATCACCATCTCTACAGCGGACGGAAACGAATATTCCATTATATCATCAAACGCCGTTCGTCATTTGGATATTTCAACAGCCAATATCACGGTTGATCTGACTTTCGACAAGGTCATTTTAGACGGGGGGAGCTATACAACTTCAACGTACGGCGGTATTTATTTAAACTCCGCCACTGCCACCCTTACCCTAAATAATCCAATCATTCAAAATTGTTATGCCGACAGTGCTGGTGCCGGCATATATATAAACTCCGGTACGTTGATCATGAACAGCGGGATAGTCAGCGGAAATACGGCACACGGCAACAACCAGGCCGGCGGCGGCGTGTTTGTAAAGGGTACCTTCTATATGTACGGCGGTGAAATCAGCAGCAACAATGCCAGCGGCGGTGGAGGGGGCGCCGGTGTGTGTGTATATACCGCGGGGAAATTTATTATGGGTGACCCCGCCGGAACCACGAATCCCATTATTAGCGGAAACATAACTTCCGGTTTCGGCTGCGGCGT
>Ga0153947_1000384_pt1 | contig 21688 bp, 15 predicted proteins | sample TSNJ031MetaG_FD_104697 | JGI IMG/M metagenome (GOLD analysis project Ga0153947, IMG submission 104697) | Attine ant fungus gardens microbial communities from New Jersey, USA - TSNJ031 MetaG | ecosystem: Host-associated > Fungi > Mycelium > Unclassified | place: USA: New Jersey, Wharton State... | reverse complement strand
TCTTTGCCTGTACGTCGCTCAACCGTGCCAACGAGTCCAGGATTGAAAAGCTCAAAGCTGAAATTAAGGGCGTTAAGGAGCAGAACAGGAGTTTGCTGCAAGTTATGGCAAAATACCCTGAGCGAAGCGACGATGTTAACGAAATGATGAATACGAATGATGCCATGCTCAAAGAACTCGAACAAAAGATAGAGCGTTATCAAAACATGGAAATCTTAGATCAGAAAACACAGGACAAGCTGAAAACATCCATCGATCTGCTGGATGATATCATCGAAAATCGTACACTGAGCAATGGAACAATCCGACTCTTAGTTGACAAAATCATCGTGCATCAGGTAGATAAAGATAATCTTGATATCCACTTCAAAATGAAAGGCCCATATGAGACTCATGTAAATCTATGGAATCAATTTGAAGCGATGGATCGAAAAACAGGCAAAGACCAACAGGAAGAAGCCTTGGTTAAACTGGTAGAAGCATTGCAGAAAACCACAGCATAGCATAACCAAATATCACAATAAAAAACCGTCAGCTTCTACTGGAAGCTGACGGTTTTTGGTGCGCCCGAGAGGACTTGAACCTCCACCCACTTGCATGGACTAGAACCTGAATCTAGCGCGTCTGCCGATTCCGCCACGAGCGCATATTTAATTTTGGCATCCCTAGCACCACTAAGTTGCGCGTCTGCCAGTGATAAACTTGATTTTTCACGTACATGGCGTTAGCTGAATCTGGCGCGTCTGCCGATTCCGCCATAGCCGCATATATGGTTCCCTATAATTTTTACACGGGCAGGAAACCGAACCCGAGGCGGAGCGCAAGGCTTAATCCACTGGTATAAAAACAGGCGTAAACCTGATTTTATCAAAAAAGAGTTCTCTATCCCGAAGGTGGTATTGGCTGAATCTAGCGCGTCTGTGATTCCGCCATAGCTGCATACCTAGAAGCAAATAATAACTGCCTCCTTGGTCACCCGACCAACGTAAAGTATTCTATCATAAGTGAATTGCTTTGTCAATACAGCAAATCATTATTTTTAAGGCAACGCATAAAAGATTAGAGCGCGATTTGTGAAGAAAGCACATTAGCGGCGAAACCGCCGCCTCCCCGATTAACAAGAAAAAATCTTCACCCTTTCACTCCATCCTTGACTATTGGCAATCGTCATACCAAAATGACAGTCAAATGTCAAATCCTCTTTGAGTTTCACTGAAATTGCACCTGATTTGAGCACAAATGAGCCTGAATATTCCGCGACCTGTGGACTTTTTGGCTTTTTTATATTTACCTTTGGTGGGATTCCTGCTATAATAGAGCGACAATAATCTATTATGCCATATGGGGTGAACGCCAGTGCCTATTAAAATTCCCAATGATCTGCCTGCCTGGCAGGTGCTTCACAAAGAGAATATATTTATTATGGACGAGCATCGCGCCACGGAACAGGATATCCGGCCGCTGAGAATCGCCATCCTTAATCTAATGCCGAAAAAGATTGAAACAGAGACCCAGCTATTGCGCATGCTGGGAAATACCCCGATACAGTTAGAAATTGAGCTGCTGCAAACAGCTACCTATATATCCCGAAACACATCCCAGGAGCATTTGCTGAAATTCTACAAGACGTTTGAGGATGTGAAGGATCAGAAGTTCGACGGCCTGATTATTACAGGCGCGCCGGTGGAACAGATGTCCTTTGAATCCGTTGACTATTGGAGTGAAATCAGCCGGATTATGGAATGGTCTAAAACCAACGTATTTTCCACCTTTCACATTTGCTGGGGGGCGCAGGCGGCGCTGTATTACCACTACGGCGTCCCCAAATATCCGCTGAAGGAGAAAATGTTCGGCGTGTTTCAGCATATGCCCGCCAATAAAAGTCACCACCTGCTCTATGGCTTTGACGATGTGTTTTACGCTCCCCATTCCAGGCATACCGAGGTTCGGGAGGAGGACATTGCGGCGGTACCCGAGCTGGAAGTGCTCAGCACCTCCCCCCAAGCCGGTGTGTATATTGCGGCAAGCCGGGATGGCAAGAACTTTTTTATCACCGGCCACTCGGAATATGAAAGGGATACCCTGGCACAGGAATATTTCCGCGATTTGGATGCCGGACTGCCTATTTCCCTGCCACAGAATTATTTTTTGAACGATAACCCTGCCAATCCGCCGATGAAGCGCTGGCGTTCCCACTCCCATTTGCTTTACTCCAACTGGATCAACTATTTTGTGTATCAGAAAACTCCCTATGATTTTCTTATAACGTAATTAACAAAGCAGTGGCCCTGGCATATCGGCGCACAGAAGCACCCGGTCTGATTTCTGACCGGGTGCTTTTTGTCCTTTAAATACTGTTTTCTAGTTGGGCCGCTCGCCCACAGCACGGATCATTGCTCCCACAGATCGGGACAAGGTTGCGGTTTCCGGTTTGGACAGGGTAGGGTCACGGGACAGGATGTCCGCCGCGCATTCTTGGGCAGACTGCATTACCTCCAGGTCGTCGGCCAGACTGGCAACCTTGAGCTCGGGCAGACCGTGCTGCCGGTATCCAAAAAAATCGCCCGGACCCCGGAGCTTTAGATCAAATTCCGCCACGGCAAAGCCATCGTTTGTTTTTTTCATGGTTTCCAGGCGCTGCCGTGTGACTCCGCCCCGGTAGTCGCTGATTAAAATGCAGTGGGACTGGTGGACTCCGCGGCCCACCCGGCCACGAAGCTGGTGGAGCTGGCTAAGGCCAAAGCGCTCCGCGTTTTCGATGAGGATAATGGTGGCGTTGGGGACGTCCACCCCCACCTCCACCACAGTGGTGGATACCAGCACCTGGATTTCACCCGACTGAAAGCGGCGCATGGCGGCCTCCTTTTCTCCGGGCTTCATCCGGCCATGGAGCAACCCCACCCGGTAGCCCTTCAAATCCTTCCGGGAGAGCCATAGGGCGTAGTCGGCGGCGGGCTTCAGGCCGGTGTCCGACTCCCCCTGCTCAATGAGGGGGCAGACGATATAGGCCTGCTGTCCCTGATCCAAGGCCCGCTTAATGAAGTTCAGCGCCCGTGCGCGCTTGGATCCGCTTATCACATAGGTGGCAACCGGCTGCCGCCCGGGGGGCAGCTCGTCAATGGTGGACAGCCTGAGATCGCCGTAGATAATCAGGGACAGGGTGCGGGGAATGGGGGTGGCGGAAAGCACCATGACATGGCATCCCTCGCTTTTTTGGGAGAGCTTGGCTCGCTGCGCCACGCCGAACCGGTGCTGTTCATCGGTGACCACCAGGGATAAGTCGGCAAACTGCACCCCGGCGGACAGAAGGGCGTGGGTGCCGATGCACAAATGAATGGTTCCGTCCCTTAATCCGGCCAGAACCCGCCGTTTTTCCGCCGCCTTGGTGGAGCCGGTGAGCAACGCGCAGCCCACGCCAAGGCGCCCCAGCATGCCGCTCAAGGTGAAAAAATGCTGCTCGGCCAGTATTTCAGTGGGAACCATCACAGCGGATTGGCAGCCGTTCAGAAACGAAAAATAGACGCAGGCAGCTACTACCAGCGTCTTTCCGGAGCCTACATCCCCCTGGATAAGGCGGTTCATGGGGGTGGTTCCGCACATATCGCCTGTAGCTTCCTTTATGCAGCGGAGCTGGGCGGCGGTGGGGGCAAAAGGCAGTCCCCGGTAAAAAGGATCCAGGTTGACGGGGAGCATGGGCTCGATCACACGGGTGGCCTGTTCCGCGTGGAGGGTGGACAGCGCCAGGGAGAGAACCAGCAGCTCCTCAAAAATAAAGCGGTTCCGGGCGCGCTTGGCGGCCCCCAGGCTGGTGGGGAGGTGAACCGCCCGCAGCGCTTCATCCAGCGGGAGAAGGCTCCGGGCCTCCCGCAGCCCGGGAGGGAGCGGGTCGGTGAGAACCGGAAGCTGTTCCAGCGCTTCGGCAATATGCCTGCCGATCATCCGGGAGATGATACCGGCCGTTTGGGGATAAATAGGAAGGATGGAATGCTCCGCCGCCGCGGGATAGATGGTCGGGGCCGTCATCTCACGCTGGAGAAGCGTTCCCTCCATGCGGCCGTAGAAAAAGTATTCGCGATCCGGCTCCATCCCGGCCACGGTGTATTTTGTGTTAAACAGGGTAACCTGCATATTGCCGCTGTCGTCCTCCACCAGCAGCTTGAAAACGGAGAGTCCGGCGCGGATACGCTGCTCATTGCCCTTGGACACCAGCCGCGCCTTCACGGCGCACAGCTCCTGAAGGGGGGCCTCGTATATTGGCAGGGGCGCGCTGAAATCCAGATAATCCCGGGGGAAGTGGTACAACAGATCCCCTACGGTCTTAATCCGCAGCTTTTGATATCCGGCGGCGCGCTTTTCTCCCACGCCCTTTAAGTAACGGATGTCCGTGTTGATGTCAAGGCGCAAACCCGGCTCCTCCTATTCTTCGTTGCCCTCGCGATCCTGCATATCCGCGGGAGGATCCCGGTAGATGATAAAGCCCTCTCGGCGGACGGTGCCGTTATCAGGGATAGGGGGGCGGCTTGCATCATATTGATTGTGTCTGGCGGTAAAACTCCGGCGTTTATATTTGTGGCGGTAGAAGTACTTTTGACGGTATTTGCGGCTTACGCGCATACCGCGCAGGGCGGCCAGCAATGCGACCACAATAAAGATCAGGAACATTTTGGATATACCGCCGCCCTCCCCGGCCTCCTCCGGTATTGCCAACAGCTCCTCCCCGGGGGGAATGCCGTAGCCGGTATAGATATACCCCAGCATCAGCTTATAACCGCTTATGATGCCGGTGGAATAGTTGTGCTTCGAGAGAAAGGGGGCAATGGTTTCGGACTGAATCTCCTCCGACTGGACGGTGGTCAGAGCGCTCCGCAAGCCGCTGCCCACCAAAATATAAACCTGTGAGGGCTGGTCACAATAGAGAAGCACAAACCCCTCGTCCGTGGCGCCGCCCACATCCCAGCCATCCATAATGGCCTGCGCGTAGGCTTCGATTTCCATGCCGCTTATGTTTTCAACCGTAAGCACCACCGTCTGGACGCCGGTGGCGCGTTCCAATTCCGCCGCCAGCCGGGATATTTGTTCCCGGTGCTCGCGGAAAATCACATTGGCGTAATCGCTTACATAGAAGCTTTTACTGGGGGAGACAGGGGCTTCTGCCGCTCCCATTAAGAGGACGCAGCTAATCAACGCGAATAAAATAAACCGAAGCTTTCTCATTTTATCACCTTGCCTCATAAGGTTGATGCCATCTTCCAGCATTATACATCAACTTCACAGAGAAAGCAAAGCAAAATCATGGGGGGCTACAGCAGGTTGTCGAGGGTTGGCCATTCCGACTGCCAGGTATGCTGTATCTGCCAGCGGATAACACTGACCTCCCGGAGCAGCTCGCCGTAGTTCTTGTGTTGGGCCAGCGGCTCAAGCTGTGCCATATGTCCGGAAATGATGTCAACGCTGTTGTGACGGACGAAGTGGAGCAGTGCATCCTCGGCACTTATCCAGTAGGTTTGAAGATCCTCGATATGGTGTTCCAGCAGCAGGTCGTTTTCCTCCGCGGCCGCCTGAACGATCTCATCCAGGTGCATGGTCATCTGCGTGTGAATTTGGGTAACCTTAAATAGGGAATATCCGCAAAATATAATATTGAAGACCAGCAGTCCCAATGCGATAAAGATGCGCTTCACTTTCTTTTCGCCTCCTTTTCCACCAGGTGGTAACCGGCCCTCCGGTCAACAGTCAGCAGGAATATATCCTGAATTGTCAGCTTCCGGCTGCGCAGCAGGTTGTCCAGCCATTCCTGGCTAAGGTTGCAAAAGACCAGGGCGTCCTTCACCAGCTCCCCGTCGCTGATAACAGTGACAGGCGGCGCGTCGGGCGCGCCGTCCTGGGGAATTTGGAGCATTTCCGCGGTGACGGGCCGTTTGTTGAATTTAAGGTAGGAGGTCAGTGTGCCGGAGGTTTCCACCAATGCGAAGTCCACCTCGGAGATATCGAAAATATTGTTGCTGCGCAGCTGATCGCTAAGGTCGTCAACGGACCAGCGCAGGTTTTTCAGCTCCTTTTGGTCGATGGTGCCATTACGGATGACAATACGGGGGTTTCCCGAGATGATTTTACGCAGAGTATTGCTTTTCAGAATGAGGAAGGAAACCAGCACCTCGCAGCTCACCAATATAAAAATGGGCAGAATACTGCCCAACAGGGGTACATTGGTGTCCTCAATGGACAGAGTGGCAATGTTGGAGATCAGCAAGGTCACCACCAATTCACTTGGCTGAAGCTCGCCCAGCTGACGTTTGCCCATGACCCGCATGGAAAACACAATGCAAATATATAATATAATTGTACGAAGAACAGTAGTAGCCATTACAATCCCCCCAAGTAAAATCTAGTATAATCCGATAGGTGAGGATTATACGATTTTAAAATAGGCTTGCTATCCGTGGAAGAAAATTCCTCTGACATGAATGTATAAATTCTTCCAATAAGGTTATGTTATTATGGCATTACAATTACATTTAATTGGAAGGTGAAAGAAATGGACAAGAACATGAAGCGAGTGATGACCGGGGTAATTGTGGCTGCCATGGTGGTGGGTGCGCAGATGACCGCCTTTGCGGCGGAGGATGACATTGTGGATGAGGCGGAAATTTACCTGAGCGAGTTCAGGGTGCGTTCACAGCCCATCCAGCCGCCACAGCAGGAGCTGAATATCATGCGTTCCAGTGTGGAGGGTACCAAAACCTCCGACATCAGCAATAGTCCCGCCGTGCTGGGTGACAACGCGATGATTTCAACAGACAACACGAATAACGACACGGACACGGATATGGACAATGATACTAACGATACCGATATTGCGAAAGAACCGATTGCCAACAATACCGACAACACCACCAACTCCCCCAATACCGGCGCTCCGTCAATGATGCTGCCCATTGGCATCGGGCTGATGGCCTTGGGCTGTATTCCGGCGGCAATGTCCAGAAAAGAGCGGTAATCTTATCATTACCTGACGAAACAGATTGGCAATGAGGAGGGCTGCTGTACACGATCCAAGAGGATCGCTGTGCGGCAGCCCTTGCTTTTTGCTATTCCATCTACCGGGGCCGATGAGACCTTTCATTAATGCTTTCAGGAACCGTTATCAGCGCCTTTCCGGGGGGATGAATGGAAAGCCTTGTATTATTGGCCATGATGCGGTATATTATTGATAGGGTTTTTGATATGCGATGGCAAAGGCGTGAAAAAGCGATATAGAGCGAATATCCAACAGGTTATGACGGGCGGGTAGAGAGATGATAGTTAAGATAACGGTTTTTCTTTTTTCCGTAGCGCTGTTTTATGTTGATATTTATCTGGTATTCGGGATTTGGTTCCGTGGAAAACGCGGCACGTACCTTAACCTGTTTTTTACAATGGGTATGACGTTGTCAATCTGGGCGCTTTTAAACGGCATCAATATACTTTTAAGCGAGGAGCTTTACATACAGCTTTATCCGGTGGTAATGATCTTCGTGTGTATTCTTCCGCATGTCATGTTGCGCTATCTGCTGTATTTTACGGAATCAAGGTTTGCGCAGTCCCGCTTGATCGCAAGTATACTTACCATCCTGCCGGCGCTTGATCTTTTAATATTACTGACAAATCCATGGCATCATGGATTAATCAGCGGCTATGACGGGACATATCCGCTGGTGGGCAGGCTGTTTCCATTACACGCTGTTATTTCGTATTCCTCGTTATTAATTTTGGTGATTGTCCTATTCAGATACATTTTTAAAAATATCCGAAAAACGCCTGCGCTTGCCTTTATCGGGCTGGGGATATCCATACCTATCGTGCTGAATATACTGTACACCTTTAATATTCTAAATTTCGGCTTTGATATTACGCCTTTTGCGTTTTTAGGAATGTTCGTTGTCTTCGCTATCTATTCCATCAGGTTCGGACTGTTTGACGTCAACGCAACCGTTTTCACCAACCTGTTTGCGTCACTGACAGATTCCATTCTTGTTGTTGACGCCGCCGGACGCGTCACAAACGCAAATCCCGCGTTTAAAAAAGCATTTCCCACAATTGCGCTGGAACTTGACGGAACCGTTTTTGAAGACGTCATATGTTTTCTCAAATCCGTAACCACGGAACAAGTCCCCCCGGATGCGTACGACATGTTCGGTATTCCCGCTAAAGAAGTCCACAACGCGGAAATAACAGTCGGGTGTGACGACGGATCGCACCATTATTTGATGTCAAAGGACATCATCTTGGAACGCGGGCAATTCGCGGGCTTTATCATCACCCTGACAGACGTCAGCAATTACCGTCAAATATCGCGGATGGTCGACGAAATCAACGAAAAGAATAAGAATCTGCTGGAATTGAAAGAACTTGCGGAGTCCGCGTCAAACGCCAAAAGTGACTTTTTGGCAAGAATGAGTCATGAAATACGCACTCCAATGAACGCGATTATAGGCATGAGCGAGCTGGTCTTGCGGAAGGAGCTTCCGCAGGATATCTATGAGAACGCAATCGGTATCCAAAACGCGGGCTCAAATCTTTTGGCGATCATTAACGACATATTGGATTTTTCGAAAATCGAATCCGGTACTCTGGAAATCATAGAGACGGATTATTCGTTCCCCTCCCTCATAAACGATGTAATCAACATCATACGAATGAGGCTGATTGAAAAGCCTATCCAGTTCGCCGTAGATATCGACTGTAATATTCCCGCCTCGCTTACGGGCGACGAGGTCAGAATTAGGCAGGTGCTGCTGAATCTTCTGAGCAACGCCGTTAAATATACAAACGAAGGCTTTATTTCCCTAACGATAAGCTGTGCTTTCGATACCGATACCGTAACGCTTGCGATAACTGTTTCAGACAGTGGCATTGGCATCAAGGATGAAGATTTTGGGAAGCTTTTCGGAGATTTCGTACAGCTTGACTCCATGAAAAATAAGGGGATAGAAGGCACCGGGCTTGGGCTCGCGATTACCCGGAGCCTTTGCCGCGCGATGGGCGGCGACGTCACGGCGCAAAGCGAGTATGGAAAAGGCAGTGTATTCCGTGTTACATTACCCCAGAAAATCGCAGACCGCGAGCCCTTCGCCATCGTTGACAGCCCTGCCGGAAAGTCTGTCCTTCTTTATGAGACGCGGAAAATCTATAGGGATTCCATGGCGTATTCCCTTGACAAATTGGGGGTTCGCTGCAAAATCGTCAATAATGTGCCGTCGCTGCTTGATAACATTGAAAAAAGCCCTTACTTATTTGTATCCTCATTTGTATACGGCAGCATAAAGCCTATCCTGGAAAAAATGGAAAAACCGCCGGAGCTGGTGCTCCTATCCGACGTATCGGAGTCTTTCGCTCCAAAGGACGCAAGGGTGCTTCATCTGCCGGCATACGCGCTTCCAATTGCGAACATCCTTAACGGCGTTTACGAGGATATAGGGCCCCGCACGGTGACCGTTAGCTTTACAGCGCCGGAGGCAAGAGTACTCGTTGTGGACGATGTTACGGCAAACCTGAAAGTTACCGAGGGGTTGCTGTCGCCCTACGCAATGCGGATTGACCTATGCAAAAGCGGCAGAAAAGCAGTTGAGATGACGGCAACCAACAAATACGATCTGATATTTATGGATCACATGATGCCGGAAATGGATGGCATTGAGGCTACGGAGCGTATCAGGGCAATGGAGGGCGATTATTTTAAAACGGTACCCATTATCGCGCTCACGGCTAACGCCGTTTCAGGCGTCAGTGAATTTTTTATTCAAAACGGCATGAACGGTTTTCTGGCAAAGCCCATAGAGACCGCAAAGCTATACGCGACCGTTGAAAAATGGATACCCAAGGAAAAAAGAAAAAAGACCGATGCCGGCCCGGTACGGACAAAAAATGATAGCGGTCTTATCAAAAAGCTTAGCGCGATAAGCGGGCTATCGGTGGACAAGGCTTTGCACGTTGTCGGCGGGTCAACCGAGACTTATGAAAACATTTTTGCGCTTACCATCCGTCTGCTGCCTGAAAACATTGCTCGCCTGAACAAGCTCATTGCGATTGACCTGCCAAACTATGCGATTGAGGTGCATGGGATAAAGGGGGTTTTGAATAACATCGGAGCCTACGGGCTTGGGGAGGCCGCGCTTGAGCTGGAAAGGCTATCGAAAGCCGGAAAGCATAAAGACTGTTTAGCCCTTCATCCCGCTTTTATCACCGAGCTTACCGGCTTTTTTGAATCAGCGATGGATTTATTAGACCAAGATAAAGATATGAAGAGACCCGCCGGCAATAATGCGCAGCTTCTGGATACTCTGCCCGAAATTGAGGCGGCGGCTGATTATTATGACAGCGCGCTTGCCCTCGAAATCCTCTCGCCCCTTTTAAAAAGCACGTATGGACAGCAAGCGGACGAGCTGCTGCAAAATATATCACATGCGATTGAGCGGTTCGATTTTGAAAGGCTTCCCGGTCTTATAACAGCACTGAAGGGATTGCTACAGGCTTGAGGTTTTATCTCTTTAGCGATTATTTTTCTTTGGCCGCTTTGTCCTGTCGTTCCCCGCAAAATTGGCGAGCCGCTGCCATAATATACCTTATTGAGATTACATTTCGATATACGGATTACTCTTGCATGGTTATGGTAAATATTGTCTCAACTTCAACATTTCCCTTTATCATAGCCCAAACCGGACATAATTTTTCTTCCAAAGCAACCAGAGTTCTATTAACATCAGCCTCCTGTGCGTCTGGAGATATAATTTCCAGCTCCAGTTCAATCTTAGAAAGTGCCTTTGGGTGTTCGTCCCTTACATAGCCCTTTGCCTTTGCGTTTATTGATACTATGCTTCTTTTCATTTGGCTCCTGAGAATAATGGACAATGTTGAGCAGACGCACGATGAAAAGCTGCAAAGCAAAAGCTCCAGTGAGGTATATCCCTCCGCTGTGCCAAACGGCGGGAAATAATCAATGACCACTTCGGGGTTGGAGCGCGCCCGAGCTGAGAATTTCACCTTATCGTCTATTGAAATTAAGGTGGTCTCCAGATAATTGTTGTCCATGTCTATCATTTCCTTTCGGTTCTATTTTTTATGTGACGCGACTTCAAGTATCATTGAGATTTCTTCTTGTATTTCATCGTCAGTCGGGTTTTCGTCAAGTAAAATAATTCGGATAATCATATTCGTTAAAGACCGGGTGATAAACTTAACCCATAGCATTGATGATGTTATTTCAGCGTATGCCTTTAAATTACTCTCGTATCGCGCCTGTTCCCATTCGAGCAGCTTTTGGCGGGATGATTCACATCCCTCAAAGCCAAGCCAGGTTTTAATGGCAAGCCGGTAAATAAGCCGTTCGTCCTCAGTAAGCGTTTTTTTACGCTTAACACGGTAGATGCATGATTCCCTAAATGATAAACCTTTAGGAATTTCATCTCCCAAACTGTCCACCAGTTCTTCATATTGAACTCTCACAATTTGGTCAAATAAAGCTTCCTTGTTCTTGAAATAGTGGTAAATAGTGGGCATTTTGCAACCTGCCGCCATATAAATATCCCTAAGTGTCGCCCCATGATATCCATGCTGATCGAAAAGACGCAACGCATGATAGACTATCTTATCTCTAATTAAAATCACCTTCTCTATATCTATCGATATAGATACTACACCATAGCCTCCCCATTGTCAATGGAATATATCATTTTTTAAATCATCCGCCGTCATCGTCGAACCGACCAACGCCCCGGTGCCCCGGTGGCAGCCTGTACAAGGCGCTTTATCCGGGGCGGCATATATGCCCTGCCGATTTTCATTTGGATGCACTTCATTACAATTTAAGCATAACATATCATGCGAGACGCATTGCTAAAAAACTTGAATCATAATATAAAATAATGCGGTTCTATATTTTACAAAATGCTTGGCGGCAATTGCATTGGATATTATTTTCAATTTTGTAGTGAATTGTTAATTATCCATTAAAGTATTCTTGATATTAGCCGAGGAAATTAGTGGAGTATGTCGTAATAAATGCGGCACTACAGCAAGGGTAGAAAATAACCGAAAAAAATAGATTCTCTTCTTTGCTGTATTTGGTGGCAACTAAGGTTGTCAGACATTCCGGTTAATTGTTGCCATTGCTATAAATTCACATCAAAATCTGAAAAGCAACAGAATATCCAAAAAAAACTGGAGAAGCTTTCTTCCGGGTTTGTGGTGACACGCCCTAACCAATATTGGCGCCACCCATGAAAACCTAACCGCAGCCGAGTCCACATCCGGGATGCCGGCTGCTTCCCGACGGCTGCTTCTGCTTTGGGGCCAAGCTGTTCGACAGCCTATCAAAGCCACATGACCAAAATGAAAAACCTGTTCAGCGACTCCCTGTTGGGGTTGCCCTTCCTGCTCATCCGGCTGCCGGAGGGGGAGAACGACGGATTGTCAGCACACTCTCCGCAATCGGGTAGATTTTCAGGGCGCACTCGCCACCAAGGGGCGCAGGGGTGTCTCCTACGGAGACGTCATCGGCCTGAAACGGGAGGATTACAAGGGCTTTGACATGCCGAAAGCCTATGCGAATATGATATCCGGCTTAAGGCAAGGGGGCTGTTAAGGGAAAAATCCGCCTCAATAGTCCGTATGCGGCACGCACCGCAAACCAGCTCAATATTGACTAAATCCGTTTAGTATGCTAAACTATAGGCACGATTTGGAAGCACAAACGCTTCAGAAATCCGCGGCCTGTGGCCGCGGATTTTCGTTCCCCATTGCCGCCCGCCGGCATCCTCCGGGGGGAATTTGAGAAGCGGGGAAAGGGATTATCTGTGAAGGAACATTTATTGGCCGGATGGCCGTGTATTTTCCGGCGAAATCGGGGGTATTTTGCCACCATCCTGCTGTCGGCGTTATTCTTATGGCTGGGGAACGCCCTGGCCACCAAGGATGCGTTTGTGTATGACGCCGGGGAACGCGCCGAGGTGGTCACCGCCAGGGTAGACCGCATTTTGGCCAAGGATGAGCGGCCCATGCAGGTGGACAACGACACCTATGCCACCGTTATTATCTATTTCGAGGCCACGATAACCGATGGCCCCCGAAAGGGCTCCAGCCTCGGCGCCCGCCAATTAGACGACCCCTTTGCCGCCATCCCCATGCGGCAGGTTCAGGAGGGCGACCGCATCACCATGGTGTATAACAAGGACACGCTCACCGGGGAGGGCATGTGGCTTCTCCAGGAATATGACCGCACCGGCCCCCTTCTGGCCCTTGCCGCCGGTTTTTTGGCGTTGCTGATCCTGTATGGCGGCAAGCAGGGCGTGAATACCGTCATCTCCCTTTGCTGCACCTGTATCGCCATCTTTGCTGTGCTCATCCCCTCCATCCTGTCCGGGCACAATATTTATATTTCCTCACTGATTGTCTGCACCTACATAGTAGCCATGACCCTTGCCCTGGTCAACGGGCTGAACAGCAAATCCCTCTCCGCCGCCATTGGCTGCCTGGGAGGACTGCTGGTGTCCGCGGTGCTGGTGCTCTCTATGGACAACATCCTCAAGCTCACCGGCTATGTGAACGACGAGTCCGCCTTCTTGATATACATCAACCCCGCTCACCCGATTGATCTCAAGGCGATTATTTTTTCCGGTATCCTCATCGGCGCATTAGGGGCGATATTGGATGTTTCCGTTTCCATGGCCGCCTCCCTCAGTGAAATTACGGCTACCTCACCGAATTCCACATTTGCTTCCCTTGTGCGCTCCGGCTTCAATATCGGCCGGGATATCCTGGGAACCATGACAAACACCTTGATTTTGGCTTATATAGGCAGCTCCATGTCCCTTCTTCTCCTCCTCATCGTATATAGCAACTCGGTGATGGAGCTGTTGAACCGGGAAATGGTTGTGGTGGAAATTCTGCAAGCGGTAGCCGGCAGCGTCGGCCTCCTTTTCGCCATTCCCCTCACCACTGTGAGCGCCGCGTATATTTTCACCCGTTCAAAAAGAGTTTAACCTTCCTCTCCCGTCCGTCGCAATAGGGAACAACGAAGTTTTCCGATAGTGCCTGCTTGCGCTCTTCATAAAGCTGTAGCGGGATTCTATTACTCAAGGAATAGAGGGATCAACGCGATATGAAACCCACTCTTGTTTTTGCGGTATTGTTAAGCCTGATTATATCCATTACAAGCTGCGGTGCAATTCAGAGGGAGTCTTTTGATATCGATTCCATAAAATCTTACCAAGACATCCCTGGGGTGACGGCGGAGGAAATTGCCGCGATAGAGGCGATCCGGGAGACAAGGGATCATTTTTCCTATGGGAGCAGTACCACAAAGGTCGCGTTTGTCATGCCGGACGGCACATACGCGGGCTTTACTCCCAGCTTTTGTGAGCTGCTTTCCTCTTTGTTCGGCATAGGCTTTAACGTGGAATTCTGTGAGTGGGACGATATGATAAACAGGCTTAACCGGAAATCACTGGACTTTACCGGTGAACTGACAGCCACTCCGGAACGTTCCGCCCTCTATTATATGACGCATTCTATAGCGGAGCACCCGCTTAGCCTTTTTACAAATGCAAATACCAAGGAGATTCAAACGGAGGCGGAGCTGACAGGGCTCCGGCTCGGTTTCCTGGAAGGCACCGTTACCCCGGACACCATCAGGGCTACATATCCCATCCCCTTCGAGGTGGTGGACGTTCCCACATACACCGCCGCCGCGGAAATGCTGGAGTCCGGCGGTATTGACGCGTTTGTAGACAAATCGGTGGTTGACCCTATTTTTGCGGAATATGATTATATCCGACAAAAAGACTTTTTTTTACTGGTGCATAACCCGGTTTCCCTATCCACCGCAAACCCGGATTTGCAGCCTATTATCTCTGTTGTGAACAAATATCTTCTCGCGGGGGGAATCGATAAGCTGTCTGAGCTTTATCAGGAGGAAGAACGCGAATACGCAAAGTATAAGCTGCACAACTCTTTTTCGGAGGAGGAGCTGGCATATCTGGACGATCTGGCGGCGCGGAACGCCAAGATTTCCGTTGCCTATGAGAATGAAAATTACCCGGTCAGCTTTTATAATGAGCAGGACAGGGAATTCCAGGGATTTGCGGTGGACATTTTATCAGAGGTGAGCCGGCTTACAGGTATCGAATTCGAGGCGGGAACCACAAAGGACACGCCTTGGCCTGAAATGCTGGAAAAGCTAAAAACGGGCGAGGTATCCATGCTGACGCAGCTTTTGTATACCGACGCGCGGAAATCCGATTACATATGGAGCAGCATCCCTTATTCCTCATCCTATTACGCGCTTTTGTCGAAGCTGGAGTATCCGGAGCTGGCCAGCTATCAGGTCATACGCAGCACTGTGGGGATCATCGACCAAACCGGCCATGCGGATATGTACAACGCGTGGTTCCCGGACAGCGCGTCCCCCTTACGCTACCCCACCCATGAGGACGCCCTTACCGCTTTGGAAAAAGGTGAGATTGACCTGCTCATGGCTTCGGAATACACATTGCTTTTTCAGACCAATTACCGTGAGAAACCCGGTTACAAGGCGAATATCCGCTTCGGCGTACCGATGGATTCCGTGTTCGGCTTTAATAAGGGCGAGGTGGTATTACGCTCCATTATCGACAAAGCCCTGCCTTATATAAACACGGATACAATCGTGAGAGGATGGACAGGCCGGGTATTTGATTACTCCAGGAAATATGCCGCCAAGTTTACCGATCTTCTTACATTTTCTATCGCTATTTTGTTTTTTGTCGTGTTATATATTGTATACTTGTTGCGGAAGAACAAGCGGTTCAGCCGGGATCTGGAAAGAAAAACCGCCACCCTTTCCACGATTTTCACCTCCATTCCCGATCTGCTGTACAGTAAGGATACAGACTGTAACTATACAAGCTGCAATTCCAGCTTTGAAAATTTTGCGGGCCGCAAGGAAGCCGACATCGTAGGCAAAAACGCTTTGGAAATCTTTACGGTTGATGAGGAAATGGCGCATCGCTTTGTAGAGGGCGACATAAAAGTGATGCGTGAGAATATCACGATCATAGCGGAGGACTGGTACACATACCCGTCCGGTGAACGCAAGCTTTACGAATCTATTAAAACGCCCCTGATCCAGGACGGAACAATTGTCGGCATGCTCGGTATATCGAGGGATATGACGGAGCACAAGGCGATCGAGGAGGCGGCGCAGGCGGCTTCCAGGTCAAAGAGCGCTTTTTTGGCCCATATGAGCCATGAAATCCGCACGCCGATGAACGCTATAACAGGCATGACCCAGCTTATCCTGCGGGAGGATGTCCCAACAGAAATTTACGAATATGTCATGAGTATTAAGCACGCCAGCTCCAACCTGCTGTCCCTCATCAACGATATTTTGGATTTTTCCAAAATTGAGGCGGGCAGCCTGGAAATTGTGCCGGTTGAATACTCTTTTGGCTCCCTCATAAACGATGTATTAATCATCGCGCGTATGCGGGTATCGGAAAAAGCGATACTGTTTACCGCCAATATTGACTGTAACATCCCCGGCCGGCTCATTGGGGATGAATCGAGAATCCGGCAGATTTTTTTGAATATCTTAACCAATGCCGCCAAATACACCAACGAGGGATTTGTCTCTCTGAACGTTACCTCCCAGCTTATAGACGACGCGGAGAACACGGTTATTGTGACAATTGAGGTATCTGACAGCGGGGTGGGCATTAAAGAACAGGATATGGAAAAGCTGTTTGGGGATTTCGCCCGATTTGACAGAGTAAAAAACAAGGGCGTCCAGGGAACGGGCCTGGGCCTTGCCATTACCAAAAGTCTCTGCGAGGCTATGGGCGGGGATATCTCCGCCCGCAGTGAATATGGCGTGGGAAGCACCTTCACGGTTAAAATTCCCCAACGATTCACCGCATATGAAAAGTTCGCCTGCGTTTCTGAACCGGAGAACAAGCCGGTTTTGATTTATGAACCCCGTTCCATCTACGCGGATTCCATTGCCCGCTCCCTCAATGATTTAGGCGTGCGCTGCGCTGTGGCCGGCAACCTGCCGGAGCTGCTTGGGGAATTGCAACGGTTTCCCTATCCCTTCATTTTCGTGTCATACCTGCTGTCCGACTGCGTTGGGCCTATCATCAACCAACTGGGCTTGGACACGAAGCTGGTTCTGCTCATGGAGCTGGGCGAGACTCCAGAGTCCCGCAATGTCAGAACGATTGCCATGCCCATTCATGCGGCTTCCATCGCCAACATCCTGAATGACGTGGAAAGCAATGTTTTCTTTAACGAGAACGGCGAAGACCGGATCCGCTTTATCGCCCCCACCGCAAGCATCTTATTGGTGGATGACGTAAACACAAACCTGAAGGTTGCCGAAGGCTTGATGGCGCCTTTTCAAATGCAGGTTGACGTGTGCCGCAGCGGCGCCGAATCCATTAAATACGCCCAAAAGAACCGGTATGACATTATTTTCATGGATCATATGATGCCGGAAATGGACGGCATCGAGGCCGCAAACAAAATACGCTCCCTGGAGGACGAAAGCGGCTATTTCCAAAGGGTGCCTATTATCGCGCTGACCGCAAACGCGATTTCCGGAATGAAGGAAACGTTTATGCAAAACGGGATGAATGATTTCCTGGCCAAGCCTATTGATACGGCAAAGCTGAACAGCATGCTGGAAAAATGGATTCCCGATGAAAAGAAGCAGAAATTTAGGGGAACGAGGCAGGAACAGCCGGTATACATTGACACTACCATTCAAATCGAGGGAATAGATGTCGGTGCCGGTATCGCTATGACAGGCGGGGTTGTGGATAATTATTTAAGTACGCTTTCCATATTTAATGAGGAGGGAGTGCAAAAAATAGCCAATATCCGGGAGTGTCTGGAAAATGGCGATATTAAGCTGTATACAACATATGTTCACGCGCTGAAAAGCGCCTCCGCAAGTATTGGGGCAAGCCAGATTTCCGATTATGCTCAAATGCTGGAAATGGCGGGATCAATGGGCGACACTGTGTTTATCCGGGAACACACCGAAAGCTTTATAAGTGAATTGGAAACACTGCTCCAGAATATAGGCGCTGTCACTTCAAATAATCAGGACTTTGATGAGGCGGCGGAGCAAAATGACCCCGAAGCACTTAGGATAGAGCTTGCAAGATTAAAGGAAGCCCTGGATAACATGGATGTCAGGGAGGCGGACAGTATTTTGGCTTCCCTGGGAACAAAAAAATGGAATCGAAAGGCTGGCGAAACACTCAAGGAAATATCCCGAAATATATTATTGTTCAACCTCAATGAAGCAATCGCTTTATTTGACGAGCTTCTAAAGGCATACGGGCAATCCGATGGTTAAACGAGGGAAAAAGAAGGAGCGAGCCGGAACCCGTCCCCTCCGCCCTGCCCACCGGGCAGGGTCGTCCGCATGTCTGTACGCATAAATCAAATCCGGCTACATAGTTTGAAGATAACGGTAAATGCCTCCTGTTGGCGCTAAAATGTTCTTGTGAAGATATTGCCGTGTTCCAGCAGGCTCTCTACCGTAGGCAGTCCAAGCCTGTTTAGAAGCTCAATAACATAAGGGTTATCAATTGGCGTCGGATAGGCCGCTCCGGCGCCATATTTCTGCACATGCTCCCTGCCCAGCAGGGGATCGATCATCACCTTGGGGCCGCCTACGCAGCCACCTACGCAGCCCATTCCCTCCAGGAAATTGGCATTTGTTCCGCCGCCGGTTAAATCCGCCAGCATAGCCTTGCACGCGGCGATGCCATTGGCTTGCTGCGTGCGGATTTTTATATCCGTGTGCGGATTGAGCTTGTCCAGCGTGGCTTCCACGGCCTCGCTGACCCCACCCGTGCGGGCGTATATCCTGCCTGCGTGGGAGGAATGGTCGCGGGCGGTATCCTCCAGCTTCACCGGATCTATCCCCGCGCAGTAAAATATATCCATTACCTCCTGAAACGTAAGCACAAAATCCACTGCCCCGGCCACATCTTTTTCACGGGCCTCGGCTTTTTTGGCAATGCAAGGGCCTACAAAGACAGTCAATGCACCGGGATGCAACTGCTTAATTGCCCGGCCGCAGGCGATCATAGGCGACACTGCGGGAGGAACATGGGGCAGCAATTCATGGTATACCCTGCGGATCAGCGCAATCCACATGGGACAGCAGCAGCTGGCAAGCTGGTAGTCCGTCTCACTGTGGATGTTGTGGTCGAATTCCAGCGCCTCCTTGAGGGTAAGGATATCCGCGAATAAAGCTACCTCAACCATTCCGTCAAATCCCAATGCTTTAAACGCGCTGCGCAGCTTGCCAGGCGTCACTTCGGCGCTGAACTGCCCGTGGAAGGCCGGGGCAATAAGCGCATACGCCACCTCTCTGGCGCCGCGCACCGCCCGCAGCACCGGGATGGTATCCCGGCTGCTTTTCACCTTTCCGGCAAGGCATTGCTCCACGCATTGACTGCACCCTACACATTGCCCTTCATCAATTTCCACGCCGTCATTTTTTACCTGCATGGCATGAAACGGGCATCTTTGCGTGCAATTGTCCATCTCCTCGGCGGAACAGCCGCAATCCCCGAATTTATGAATGAGTGAATGCTTTTGCGGGTGCAACAAGCATTCCAGGTGATAGGGATCAAACCCCTGATTCTGCAAGACGGTAAGCTCCTGCTCGAATCTATCCTCAATTGCGGCGCGCGTTAACCGCCGGTACAGTTCTTCAAAGGTGAGCATAGTGACTTCTCCATATATTTTTAAGCGCCGCTATTCCTGATCCAGGGCTTGTTCAATATCCCGGATTTCTTTTTGCAGCCCCGCAATCGCGTGTTTTCGGTTGGTGTTTTTTTCCTTCAAATTTTCCTGATGCTTATCAGAGGGTGTTTCCGCCATGATTTCCTTGGAAATCTCCATATTGTATTTCGTGGTATCTATCTTCTGCCGGATGCTCTGTATCTTCTGCCTGCCTTGCTCCTCGTGCATTTTTTTTATTGCGTCCAGTTCGTTTTTCATAAAAACTCCTCTTTTGTTTTATTTCTATCTTCTGACGGAAAAGCGCCTGTTATTCTTAAGGGTTGATTTTACCATCAGCAACCCGCCCGACAGCTTAATCATTAAATTTTTCCGATAGAGACAGGCAGCCGCGGCCTGCTCTTTAGCAGTTTCGCGGCTGCCTGCCTGGGAAGAAACTATAGCAACCGGAATAATAATGTGGAAAACTCCTTATTCATTCCGGTTGTGTATACAGCAAAAGGATGAGCCTGCTTTTCCCGTTATTTCTTCCCTTTGCTGTAAGACACTCAATTTATTATGTGCAGAGAGATTTGCCAGTCTCATCGGCGCACTATGCAAGCTTTCCGTTCAGTTTTAGATACTCCAAAATTAGCGCCGCAGCGTTGTCAATGCCAAGGCTTCCGCTATCTATACATAGATTGTAATTGGCGGCTTCGCCCCAATCGCCTTCTCCATAGGCATTATAATAGGAGCGCCGGGTCTTGTCCGCTTTATGAACTGCTTTTTTGCTCTCTTTTTCAGACAGCCCGTTCCGCTGCGCCGCCCTGGCGATTCTTTTTTCCGTTGACGCGGTTATGAATACGCTCAAAACATCATAATCATGGCGGAGTATTTTATCGGCGCGCCTTCCGATTATAACGCATGAACCTTGATCCGCGACAGCTTTAACCGCCTTGGTTTGAATATCCTGAAGAACCATATCCAGGGGCATCCCTTCTCCCGTGTAAGGCTCCGCCTCGCTTGTGTACGGATTCAATGCCATTGAATACAGAAATCCGTTGGGCCGCTTTTCATCATACGACTCCAAGTATCCGGCATATCCTCCGGCCTCTCTTGCCGCGATCTCCAGCAACTCCTTGTCGTAATATGGAATTCCCAGCTCCGCAGCGACTTTTTTTCCGATTTCTCTTCCACCGCTTCCGAATGATCTCCCGATTGTGATGACTACATTACCCTTGCATTTACTCATTTTAAGCAACCTCCTCTTTCTAAAACAGCAATCCTTATTATGAGTCTAACGGTTTCGTGATTTCCACCATACAGTGCATATGCGCCACCCTTCCTTTCTCCCAGGGAATGATGCTGTCGTACAACCGGAAATACCTGTCATCTATAGCCCATTCCCATTGATAGCCTTTACCTGGGTTTTTAAGTAAATAGGGTATCGGGCAAAACCCGCATCTTTTGCGTTCATTCCTTACCTCCCAACAGATTCTGCCCGCAAGCTCTTCGTTCCCATACATACGCCGCGTCATCGCGTTAGCATACACAATTCTATTTGTCGCCAAATCAGTTACGAAAACGGCAACCTCCAGATTATCCAGTATGCTATTCCTTATTTCAAGCTGAATCGCCAGCTCGTCAAGGCTCACTGCTTTCTCCGGCACTTGACTCACCTCAATAATATAAAATTATTTGACTATCGTGTTTAGTCAGGGGCTGCCGCTTCACACTATGCCAGCCGCTGTGCCACGGGGTGGCATGTCGCTCATACCGCGACGGGCATTAGGATAGAGGGCTACGGCCCGGCCCCCCCTAAAGGACTAGTAGACAACCAAAGCTAAACCTTAGGATAAAGGTATTTCAGCTTGATACGAGCATCATCAGTAGAAAAGTGCCAATCAATAGGTTTACAAAGAGCATAATGGCAACT
>Ga0153947_1000381_pt1 | contig 21733 bp, 23 predicted proteins | sample TSNJ031MetaG_FD_104697 | JGI IMG/M metagenome (GOLD analysis project Ga0153947, IMG submission 104697) | Attine ant fungus gardens microbial communities from New Jersey, USA - TSNJ031 MetaG | ecosystem: Host-associated > Fungi > Mycelium > Unclassified | place: USA: New Jersey, Wharton State... | reverse complement strand
TGACACTGTGACGTGGTCGCGCATGGGGCAACATGGCGTGCCACTTTTGTCATTAAAGAAGAGATGTCAGGTTATTTGTTTGTGCATGCAGGATTGGCAGAGTTGAGACGAACCGAGATTCCAATTGTTGGTTCCAAATAGTTGGACGGCCTCCATGAGTCTTTGGTCGCTGAGCGCGTCCCAATGGTGTCGAGGTTTCATAATAGCTTGCTTCATACAATCAATCGGAATGCGGTTCGTCTGTGAGGGCAGAGATGTCAGAAATAGGTGCGAAGAACGATATATAGCGTGACAAACTCCAAGATCCCTCGCGACCCTCACCCAGTCAATTTTACCTCCCTCTTGTGCTTGCTGATTTTGAGTCAAATGATGCAGCTTCTCCAACTCATCCACTGTCCAGATCCCATGGTTGACTCTTGGATGAAGATTCCCAACCCACTGGATTCGACATTCGTCAGGTGTGCGCTTGATGCTCGAACGATCTGAAACCTTCTCCGCTACGATCGACCAGTCGATTCCGTGGACGTTATTGACTATATCGATGGGAGGGGCTGTGGGGCTATTGTCTGAATGAAAAAATGATATTAGCGAAGAAGGGAAGTAATCGACGCACTCGTCCCGGTTCCTGTATGCTTCCAAACGCATGTTTTCCTTTTTCACAGCATCGGCCAAAACTTCGGCTTCTTTCCCCTTGACTGTGCGTACCTCTTCTCTCAGCGTTGTGGTTGAATGGATGATCAGAAGGACGTACTCGGATGTACACCCGTCCACCGCAAATAATACGCGCGCTGGGATGCCTCGTTATAAAAGGGTGACTCCTGCAACATCTTTAGCTCTTTGACGAGTCGTCATCAAAACAATGCTAGACACCTACCTGTGACAATAATTCAGAGGAAGAGATGGGGCCAATCGCCCTTTTCGATCCTGGTATCTGGAATTCGCCTTCTACATCCTCCTTTGAGGTTGTCGCGCGATTGACCCCTTCCTAATTCAACGATCAGTATATTCAACTTGGCTCTTGAGCAAACAGCCACAGACAATAAGTTGGTCAACTTCCTCAAGCTGTGCTGCTACTTCAGCTGCTTGTGTTGTCAAAAACTCTTGTATCAACAAGTTTGATTGTATCGTTTTTTGTATCAGTGTTTTTGTGGTGGCAGCCTCCGCCATTTATGATTGTAGTAATGATCGACCCCGCTTTGATTGCCACGTGACCGTCTCGAGGATTGGTGTCCGACTTGAAAAAAAATTTGAACGCATCAGCTACGATATACATTCAATGACCAACGCCTCTGCGAAGCGCATCGGTACGTCTTGTTCCACCTCTCTCACTCAGTTTTTTGCATTACAACTACTTTTCTGCCAGCTCACCAGAATGAAACCACGGTCAAGACTCTGAAGCTCGGCATGATCGTGCCCACTATCATCTCCCTCGTCCTTCGCTTCCTATTTAGGCGCAACTCACTACCACCCTCGAAATTTTCTCTGGCTCTTTATGTCGTCACGTTCTTCCCTTCCCTTTTTCTATCCAATTACCTCATCAAGATTGGTACTCCCAGACGTGATCCTACAACAGGCACGTTACTCTCGTACGGTGAAGACCTCAATCAAACCGGTGTAACCGAGTGGTGTTTTGATATTTTATATATCACATGTGCGTTTCGATGTCCCTTCCCCCCTTATGCCAAAAAACTCAATCAAAAGCATTACCAAAGGGACCTGCCAGATTGGTAGCGGAGGTCTCGGGGAATGGTTCTGGCTCTTATACATGGTGGTACGTCACACATCGTGGAGTGGGTTTTTCCTCGCCTGACATATACCATCAGATCCCCCTTTTTGCGATTTTTAAACTATGGTCATCTGTGATATCCCCGTATCTCCCAGGACGGTCTTCAACCCCGGAAGATGCGCAAACAGACCATCAGCCGACTAGTAAGCGCCAGGAGAAGCTTCGCAAGCGCAGCGAGAAAGGAGATCCACGCGTTCGCATGCAGAATCGAAAATAAACCATTTCCTATATTGAAACGTGTTGTTAGGGTACTTGTAATGCATCCGTCTTCTTGAAGCACGATTCGTATTCGTCTTGATGAAACAAGAGACTGCTGTTCTGCATTGAATTCGCGAATCCGACTTGGTTGTCGTCAAGAAAACAAGATGTGTTTGAGGTCTCATGATAGAGAATGACAAACACTGTCAAAACCCCATCTCAACCAAATCTCAGTTAATTGATCTTCAAAGCTCAAGACATTCAAAATCTTTCGTCAGCTCGTGTTATAACTAAACTATCTGAATTCAAAAAACACAGATAATCCATTTCTTGGCAAAAAGGATCCCGAACACAGACGCAGCTCGACTGACGTGTTATTCGGAGCAAAAGAGCGATGATGAACTCATCCTGAACAAGCCTACCGGTCTTGTCGTCGATGCTACCACCATCCGGAATCTTCTCAAAGAACTTTTGAGCTCAAAAATTATGTTTGCGTCAAATTTGCCCTGGCTGGGTGGTCGACAAATTCGTATGATAGGGTGCTACAGCTGCTATTTGTGGAGACTTGGGTTCTCCAACCTGAAAGTTGCGTTGCATTATAGTTCATTCCGGATGTCTGGCAATTGATCCCCAGCTCTATTTAGACAGTATAGACTTCATTGATTTCTGGGACAAAAAAATCTCAGTTGAATAGAGGCAGTGGTGGAATCATGAATGAAAGTAGAATAAGGACTCATCGAACCAAAATCTCACAATTGTGGAACCGGATGTACAACTGTATACATGGTGGCCATTTCGTTATTGAGTCACCGGCAACAGGCGGATTGAAAGACATAGATATCATAATCACACTTTTAAGGCCCTAGTTCGCACAGTTAATCTCCAGCCAACAGCAAAAACTACATTTAGGAAACACCAGTTGTCAATTTGCACAGGATAGGAAACAAACCCATCTCGAGATCTTTTTTCTTGCATGAGCCAGATGCTGGAGTGGCAAAACCCTCCGCTTTCACTTTGGTATGCCTGCCACATTTCTACGACGTACGTCGAGTGTCCCCAGCGCTATTTCAGGACTCCTTCCTCAGAAGCTTCCTCCTAGTATCAGCCAATGCAACGATCTAGCCGTTAGCACAAGCGCCCAGAAATGTAAAGTCACCAACACCACTGTGGGAGAATACAAATGGAGAATGATGGCTGATCTATTTTAGATGTGAATTCTCAACTAAGTATGAAATGAGGGACCGATTTGAAATATAACTGGTCAGAAGGACGTTCAAGGTGCATTACAACATCAATACCAGTAGCCCTGGCTCCACTCCTGAATGCTCCCAGACGTTATGAGATGGCGCCCATCACGTTACATCCTTGTCGGGAACCCCGAGGACTTAAATGAAGATACAAGAGTGCTGTCATTCTCGATTTTTCGCACTGCAAAGTTCATCCAAAAGCGGTCCGTGATAGGGCACTAAGTCTCCTCCATGGTTAGGGTAGGATCATTTGTATGGGGCCTAATACAGACTATCTCCGCAGCAGGCTGGGTAGGATGAGTACGAAAGGGTCTGATGATGTAAATTATGAGGACCATAACTAACCATAACTGGGCCTGTTTGGCCCTCTCACCATCCACAGCAACAGGCAATTCTACAGAAAAAGAGTTCACCACAGTCAACCGACAAAAGGGCACAACTAGTCCCTGTACTAGTCGTTTCCCGCTCATCAGAGACAATCAGTCCCTTCGGCCTATGTGGCCCTACCACCAGCAAACAGTAAACCAACAACCCGAAGCCCAACGTGTTTGCTTAAGCCACGAGGTCTGTAACGGGGTGAACGTTCTCAGACATGCCTCAAGAACGGATTCTGTTAAAGCACCAAGCGGCGTTCGGCGCAAACAGGTCAGGATGACCACAAGATTCCAGAACTTAGCTCCTATACGACAAGAGCCTCGCGCAGATGCCGGTCCTCGTTCTCTTTCCCTTAAAATTAACGAGAACCAATAGATGAATGAATTCTTTATCTCATCATGCTTCAAAGCCGTTGCTATTTGGGGCTGGTCCCTCGTAAATCCCTACCATCTCAGTGAATTCGGATGGGAAGCCCCCCTCATGTGTTCGAAATGTTCACTTCAGAATATTAGGAAAGTCTCAACGACGAACAATCTTCAACTATACAAACACTTGACTTCAAGCTGCGTTCTGCATAGATGCTCGCGTGTTTGCACCCCCTTGTCATATGTGAGGGGGCACTGATTTCGTAACCGGACCATTAGGGGGTCCGAGCCCCTGGTTTCATTAGATTAGATGTTTATCGTTCATCCTCAGATCGTGAAAGCGTGTGTGTGTTGATCAGTCAAAATAAATTTACTCTGAACATAAGTCGGAGAATCAAGATAACTTGTGCTGCCGTAGTCACGCTATCGGGTGTCTGCACTGATTGTCCTCCTGTTCTTCTCTTCATTTACCACCTATAAAACGTCGTCCTGATACACCATCTCCCTTTGATTACGCTTCGGTTACTTGTAGTCACTAACTCAACTTTATGATGGCCCCACAGACGACGATCTCTATCTCTTCAGCACCGCAAGCAGCTCTCGCACAGGATTGCAATGGGAAATTTCCACACAATGTCTATACACTCCCGCACACAACACAGTTAGAAGCATTGTACACGATCATCAGGAATAAGGAGACACCAAGAGGTGATTTTCTTTTTTACTCAGATAGGATTATCCGGTTGTTGGTGGAAGAGGGGTTGAACCATTTGCCGGTCGTGAAAAGAGTGGTAGAGACACCCACAGTAAGTGTAATTAGCGGGGAACAAGGCATTCCCGTCTCATCGTGCATTAAGTTGACAATTTTTGGAACAGGGTGCGACGTATGAAGGTGTTGGATTCGAGGGCAAGATTCGTGGTGTTTCAATTCTACGAGCTGGAGAGGTATGCTACAATATTAACACTGTAACAAGCATAGTTGTAACCTCAATCCGACTACTTTTGTCGTCATGTGCAGGCTATGGAAGCTGGTCTACGTGAAGTCTGTCGCAGTGTAAGGATTGGCAAAATCTTAATCCAACGGGCGCGTTACCTATCCCTCTTCAAACACATTCCGATCTGAGAAGAATACTGATCTAGGATGAAGAGACCACGCAACCAAAATTGTTCTACTCCAAATTTCCTTCAGACATCGCTCGGCGATATGTCCTCCTTTTGGACCCGATGCTTGGTGCGTCTTGCCAGTCTTGTGCCTCTATCCGTCACGTGATTAATCAGTACGATACTATTAATAGCAACAGGAGGATCCGCAATAAAGGCTGTTGAGGTATTAATTGAACATGGTGTCCCCGCTGAACGGATTATTTTTATCAATCTTGTGCGTCCTACCCCCTTTCATCAGTTTCTTCCATTCATAGACTTTGATTTACAACATGAATCTTTGTTATGCTCATCTCGTGATCAATCACTCCTATCTTAGATTGCTGCTCCTGAGGGTTTAGCAAACTTCTGTGCGAGATACCCGACGACTAAGATAGTATGCGCTACCACTTTTTAATACCGATTGGCCATTTATGTCTCCGTCAGATCACTGGATGGATCGATGAGGGTTTGAACGAGAGAGCCTATATTATCCCGGGATTGGGTGATTTCGGCGAGAGGAGGTATTGTGTGTGAATTGATTTACTTTGATTCATCTTTCAAATTAGCTATGTTCAACCCCTACCTCCCATGGGGCTGACGCTTGCACCAACTAATACGGTAAAAGGAAGTCTTATCATTAGAATTCCAGAACCTTGGTTGTTGCTTGAGCTGGTACATTTTAGAAAATTAATAGGAAGTTCTCAACAAGACATACTCCACTGGTTGGTGCATGAAGTGTCTTCCTCTGAATTTATCAACATTCAAAGATTTTGAGGACACAACAGGAGCTCATCAAGATAATTAGATAAATTACTTTATATAGAAAAAATCAAATTTACACATTCAGTTTAGTCATGATGTCAACCGCTTTAACGAAGTCATGATTGCACTGGGTAACATCCCGTAAGAGTCTGGGAAATAGTGCGCGTGTGAAATTGCAGTCTGAGGAAATCTGTGATGCAATGAGACTGGTAGAGAATCTTGATATCAGAAGGGAAGAAGTAGAATTTGCGGTTGATGTATTGGAAGGTGCTGCTTTATACTTCTTTCCGTGGGAAGCCAGATGGCCTCCCTTGCTAGCCACGCAATGAGTTTCATGCAGGTTTCATGTCAGGCCGTAAGAAAAGTACTACATGTGGGGGCCAAGTGATCGACTGCCCGTGATTGATGGACGCTGATTGGTGAAGAAGCGCGCGTGATTTTCGTTATGATGGTAATTGAGAAGTGCACTTGAATTGTTGCCTCCTTCTGGATGGACAAATTCTCGTTTTTCGTCCACTTCAGAAAGGCTTATCCCTTTCTTGGGCGCACCAAAACCTCTACTCTTCGTTCTCTCTCTACTGCTACCTTTCCGTTCCGGGCGGGCTGCCGGGTGCCCTGTCATGGATCGCTGTTAAAGGACACCTAGAGCACCCAGTCAATTTTTCAGTCAAATTATGCAACTTCTCCAAATCACCCTTTGTCCAGATCCCATGATTGACTTTTGGATGAAGATTTCCAACCCACTAAATTCGACATTTGTCAGGTGTACGCTTGATGCTCGAACGATTGGAACCTTTTCCGCCACAATCGACCAGTCGATTCCCTGAATGTGATTGTCTATACCGATGGAAAGTGCTGTGGGACTATAGTCTGGATGAAAAGTGATATTGGTGAAGAATGGAGGTGATCGACGCGCTCGTCCTGAGTTCTGTAAGATACGTTTCGAGGCCTCATGATGGAGAATGACAAGCATACTGTCGACCCCATCTCAACCAATCTCAGTTGATTTATCTTCAGGGTCCCTTGCAAATTGCTCATCACTTCCCCACATATCAGAAATACTATGAACATGTTGACAGAATTTGACCACGACACAGTCCGTACGAATAACGTGCGATTGACATACATGCACAATAATATGGGATTTTCATGTGTCTTGCATAAGTGAATAACTTGATTAGAAAAGACAAGAAATAGCTGGTTTTCCAGATGTTTTCCAGATAATCAGTCTGATTAGAGTGTCATTTTTGTCACGTTTGTTCCTTGACGTGGTATCGAGCTACCAAAAGATAAAGATAGATATACAGTACATATGCAATTGTTAAATGGGGTGTCTATCCTTGTAGTATTGAAGGATAAGGTATTGAACGGTCTTGGAGTAATCGTCAATGAGGTTCTAGACAATGCAGATGGCTTTTGAGTTTAAGGTCACGATAGCAATTTTTTTCAGGGGGAGGACCCTCGGCGGAGGAACAGATGAGGAGGGGTGGAAGCAGAGTGCAAAGTGTGCAGAGAACAGGTAGTCAAGAGAGGGCGAGAACCTACAGCTGATTGCTTATAGCAACGATGGAGGGATCAAAATAAAGCCGACAGAGTTAAAAGGAGAGGACGGTTGCAAGTCATTCTGAATGTGAAGTAAAGGAGGGCGAAAGAGAAGAATGATCAACCATCACACCACTGATCCGGTTGAACACTGCTTCGGGATATTGCCTGAATCAAGGTCAATCGTTTTTCTTATATTTCATCAACATCGATCACTCACCGAGATTTGAGTCGCTCTAGTAGATCCAGAGCTTTATCACGATTTCCAGCGCCAAGCTCAGCCCTAACCATCGCCTCCCACGTCGAGGGCTGGGGAGGATAATCAATCATGCGAAACGTCATATGGAAAAGACGAATCATACTCACTTCACGATAAACAGGCTCCATCCAGGGAATGCGGACTACGGCACCAGGATCATGAGGTGTATGATTGTGCGGTGCAGCAACGCCGTTAGGGGGATCTATCAAGCTCTCAAAAATATCTCGTGCATTGTCCAATTCACCAACGACTGCATGTCCCTTAATCAGGAAGTTCGCAATGTATGCAGTCATATGGACACCGGCAGTAGTCATTTTGGCGATGTACTCTGGAATAAGATCGGTGCGACGATGAGAAACTAAGACATTGATGATGGACTCAAAGATGACCGCATCCAGAACATTACGGGGAATAGAATCGAAAGTAGTGATGGCCTTGTCAAGGTCACGTTGAACACAACCATAAGCATTGATGACAGAAGCATAGTGGATGCCTTGGACTTCGATTTCTGAGTTGTTGGAAATGTCGTTGAAAACAGCTTCCATCGAGTCTATATCAATGGGTTCAATGGACCCATAAGCATCAAGAAGCAGCTGGAAATATCTATGAGCGATTTCTAGATAGAAAATCAGGGCAACTTACCTTGTAAGTATGAGCGGCGGGTTTAATACCGGCAGCGATCAACTGCTGGTAGTACGAAAGAACCTTCGCACGATTCGGCTTCGTCATTGTATAAAGTTGCATCATCGTATTGTAGGGTGGAATCCTGGGCTTGAAGTTCCGCTGCTGCACCATTTCACTAAATAACTGCTCTGAGCTCTGACAATCTCCAACCCTCGCGCATGCACCGATGAGAGCACCATAAGTAATTGACGATGGAGTGACACCCTGAGCCTTCATCTTCTGAAACAATTCTAGTGCATTATCCGCCTTCCGTGCCTTGGCGAGCTTGGAAATTATGTTGTTGTATAGGTAGAGATTCATCTCGACCTTGGCTTCAACTGCTTCTTGGAAGAGAATCATCGCATTCGACGCATCATCAGTGGTATCCTTGACATTGAGTATAAGAGCTCCATAAGCATCAGCCGAGGGTGCAACGTTACGCTCAAGCAGTCTCAACCGATGGGCGTGTGCACTGTCTAAATCGCCGGCATGGGCGAGTGCGATAATCATACTATCCTCGACACAAATCCACCCCTGATTTAGAGTCATTTGCGATGGCTCGGGACTATCAAACACCTCTTGCGCAATCTCGTAAAGCTTGTGCACCTTCTGCATATCACCTTGCCTTCCTAACACCTGTATGAGCCGTCCGAATGTTGGGAACCTGGGAATTTTCCGCTGCTTCAAATCCACCAGAAAAGCTTTCCATGCAGCCTGTCCCTGAGGGCCAACCTTCTTGTCTCTCAGCAAGGTCTCGATTTTTGAAGTTGTATTGGAGTCAAGAAACAGCTTCCTTCGCGGCTTCTGGGGACGGGGATCAGAAGTGTCAACTGATTCTCCAGATACCAATGATTGGACGATTTGGCTAGATTCCAACACCTGTTTAAACGCAGGGCCGAACTGCTCAAATGAACCAATGATGGGCTGGGGTCCATAGAGGTTAGCCAGATGTTGAATGATTTGTTCCATCAAAGGTTTGGGGAAAGCAGTGACATCAACTTGGTACTGAGAAAGATCTTCAATGAGGCCCATCACTCCAGGGAAAGCAGAGTTAGGCACATCGATGAATGTAGCACCTGATAAGTTATTTGAGCGACCATATGAGATACCCTGAGAGAGCCGAAGAGCCATCCATAACAGCTCCTGCCAATTCAATAGACTAATTGTTTCGATAGAGAATTGATTATCCAGCCTCACGAGCCCATAAAGATGTAGAAGAACCTTGTGCATCCTTGGAGGGATGAAGCTAAGGCCAGCAGTACAGGCCATCCGTAGCACCAATGCAGCTGCATTGGCCGAGAGGCGATCTTGAGCGATGGCAACCTCGAGATAAGCATCTGCGAAACGTACGAAGTCCAATCGCCAGGGCGTCATATCTGTCCATGAAGCACCTTCCTCTTCAAATTTCGACAAGCACTCGGTGAAGAAATTGTGATAGAAATCAAGTGGCTCGTCCAAGAAACCCCTCCTGATGTACTGGAGAGCAAGAGGAAGGAAAACACCAGGTCTATCTTTTCTCAAGATGTGCGGCAGTACCTTGTATAATACGAAATCTAGGTTGTCCTTCGCAACCTGGGAGTTAGTGATGTTCGCCAAAGCGTTCATATTGGCTGAATAGATGTAGCGAGGGACATGATACATGCACCCCACGCTGAGGTGAAAAGTGGGGAAAAGCTTGTTGAGCTCGGAAATGAGGCCATTTGCAGCAAGTGTATCGACCATAACCGAAGAGGCATTGACATCTGGTATGATCGGTTTATCAGATGGCAAGTAGGAATCTTGCAAGTTGACGCCTTGCTTGAGAAGGCGTTTGTACCAAGTCAAAGCAGTGTGCGTGTCACCAGCGGCACAAAAGCCGTTCAGGATGCATGTATATGTAGATGCAGCGGGGAGGGGCGGATCTGTGTATGTGAAAGCATAACCAGCGGGAGAGTTCAGCATCTGGTCCAAAACCCCAATCGCTTTTTCAGGAAATCCACACCGGAAATAGGCGCTGATCATGGCGTTCCAGACCATAATATGGCGCTTTGCAAAATTGCTGTAGGACTCGCCAGTATTATCACCGTGCTTTTGCCCAGCGGCCATATACCGGCTCAAGATACGTTCTGCAGCTCCAATATCCTTAATTTTGCCATAAAGTTCGATCAAAATCTCATATAATTGGGGGCAGAACTTCTTGACCTTAAGCTCTGCATCACGGAATATTTCGAGGGCAGCGTCGGCATTCAGACGATGCAGACATGAAGATAAAATTTGATTGTAGAGCTGATCTGGAAAGTGATCGGAGATAGATTTCGCAGCCGAGAACAGTGAGATGATTGAAGAAAAATTCTCTTTCTGTTCTAGCCAGAGTACATCGATTTGGTATTGAAGCTTTTCAACCGGTGGATCCTCCCATCTGCCAAAAAGCTCTATTCGACGCCTTTTATTTTCCAGATTACGGAGTGTAGATTCGATTTCGTTATTCCTCTCGGTCAATGATGAAAGCAACAAGAGATATGTTTCACTATTGGGATGAACAGATCGCTTGATCATGTCACTGTAGACTTCAAGCATCGACATAGCGGATTCTCCTCTCCGTGTCGACAGCAATGCTTCTAAGGCAAGGTTGAAATCATGAACAGTGGCATCCGCTGCTGATGATCTGAAGCGGGCGACGGCCTCTGCAATACGATGAACATTGCGGGATTTCTTGGCCTTCAAGAGAAATGAGAATTGAGAGGATATGGGAGGTGTAGAAGGTCTTGAATTGCGAGAGGAGGAATAGGGTTGTTGGACAACTGGCGGAGACTGATCAGGCGTAGTGGGCCGAGTGTCAATAGACGAATGATCGCTCTGGTTTATGGAAGATGCGGAGTCACGCTGTGATCCTAGTCTTTCGTCAATCTGCTCGAGCGCAGGATCTGTAAGCTCAATAGTAGAAGCTTCTAAATCATTGATGGAGGATATCGAGTTCCTGCGAGGTCGCGCGGATGGCCCGGCCAGAGGTTGCAACTCTGCCTCAGCCAAATAGTCACCAAAATTTGGGACAGGTGATGCTGGTCTATCGAGTCCGTCTGACGATGAAGTTGAGTTTCTTCGTAGTCGTTGTTGAGCACTAGGAGAGGTAGGTTGCTGATGAAGCTGCGGTACAGCTTCTATGGAGGCGTGAAGGAATCGCGAACGGCCCCGAAGCTGTAGAGTTTGAAGGACACCAAGCGACTCTGTCTTTGAGAGGGATACACTCGAACTACGAATGCGAGGACGTTTTGTTGATGATCCAGAATGAGTTCGGATGGTGACAACACGACGGGATAAGGGGTCGTCATTATCATCTGACTGAACAAAAGATCCATCGTTAGCTGAGACAGCATTCGCCTGCGAAACAGCTCTCCCAGACGTCTGTAGAAATAAAGGACTGAGGCCATGTACCAAGATGACGCATTAGAATTGGAGAACTAACGTTGAAGGAGGAGTAATATCGACTTCCACTATTTTGTTTCGCGCTCCCAGCACCCGGACCGTGTCCGCCCCAGTTGGAATTTCCATTCCAATTTCCGAGATTGGGGCCACTCGATGAGCCAGTTTGAAATACATTTCGCAGGGGAGCCTGTACAGCCTGCGCCGCCGCCCTTGAAGTGGTATGTAGAAAATGAGTTGCAACCTTGGGGAGCATGCCAGGGACTCCCGTCGTAAATAAAATACCGAGTGAGATCACCAAAGCAAAAACATTAACATCCGCTTTTTGTATATATATTTTTCCCAGATGCCGAGTCAAACTTGACGGGTCTCCCCGAATATCACGTGTGATCATCCCGAATTTCTCCATGCTGTGTCTGACACAACGTATGTTAAATTAGGTTTATCAATCGAGCTTGACATTTGCTGCTGCTGAACGCATCATATTAGTGAACTACTGCCCTGATAACGACTGGTTTTGGCCGGACAATTGATCCTTGTACTGGTGATAACTTCGGCTCTCTCCACAACTTTGACCTTGGATCCTTCGGCAAAACAAATGGGATATTGAACAGATCAACATATTGTGTCTTTCCAGAATTCTCTCTGTTTTCCACTCCCGATGCGCCTATCAGTGTTGGTGGCAACTCGAGAAGAATAGGCTCGCGCTTTGTATTCACGCTTTGAGAAGTCGCATTGCCAGTCCTTTCTCTCCTAGAACTGGCTTCTGATCCTTCAACACTAGCGGGGTGCTTCTTCAGAAATTGGACCTATAAAGATATTTTCTCATCAACATCCTCGAAATCTTTTGCCAACATACCTCACTACTCGCAACAGAAATGTTCCTCTCTCTCTTCCAACCCCGTTTCTGGAGACGTCCATTTCTCTTTGAGGCAACCATTGATCCCTTCTCATAAACTTGCGGGTTCTCACCATCACTAATGTCAAGTCGAATAATATGTGCTCGACAGCACCTAAAGCAGGCATAAATCGTCACAAAAGATATCCAGAGTACGATTAATCCGAGAGCAAGATATGTCCAGAACGATAGATGTTTGAGTGTATAAGGTCCATGTATATTATGCCAGTTCGCTCCTGTGGTATCCGTCGGCCCCCCGATTTCGGTGATGATACGAGAAGGGGTACCCCTAATAGTCAAGGAGATTTGTTGAGAACTTCGGGAATCAAGGTTGTCTTCTGCTCGAGTCTCGAGGGTATGAGTATATAGGTATAAATATGATATGAGGCTCTTGCTGCCAAAGTTTTTCATTGTCACGATAGGGAATGGGGCCATGGAATATAGAATACAAGTTGAACGCTTTGATTGGTCGATTACCAGATAAGATAAGCGAAAGTGCAACGAGCAATGAATTGAGCACGTCAATCTATTGCTGATGAACACAACGTAGGTATGATCCTTAGAAGAGGTGTACAAGTCAGGCTGGTAGGGGTCTAGTCGATTCATGTTGTCAGCCATACACAATGGAGTTGTTGGCTAACAGTAGGGATGCACAAGTTTGGCTCCAAACCTCTGAATGAACTGAACTGAACCTACAGATTCAGGTTCAACATATTGCTGGGCCGAATTGATTTTGAACCTTCAGGCTATATGCAGTGTTTTTTTCTAACTCTACCAGATATATTCATCTCGTGCTTCTTACCCAGTACCAATATGCCAGCCACGCCGGCCACACATTGCGAGTCTTCCAAGGAGGAAACCAATTTTTTGTGAAAGTCTGTGGATTTGAAAGACTTGCAGACACACTGTAACACATTGTGCCATCACCACATAACTTGAGGCATAGCACTGACTGATCGTCGGGGAAGTTCATAAGTATTATATAGAACAAAGGATCTCGAGACGGGTTACTCCCCGTCACTCAAGTGGTTATCCTTGTGCGCCCAACGCGATGCCCTTCAGTATTTACGGGTAACGAAGACAACTGAATATGGGATACCTATGACCCTCACTTGGTCATTTCCCAGTCTCTTGACCCACTGCGTCTCATTTCGCAGGCCTATCTGAAGAGATTCATGATAGTATCTGAAGGAGGACCGGAAAGTATAAATATGATATGTTTGTAGCAGATTCCTCGAGCTGCAATCGAGCTCCGGTATTGAAATTCAAGAATTGAAAACATAGAAGTTTATCCTTGAAATGCAACACCAGTCTTAGATGTCTCAGCAAGCCCCCCGCCCGCAAAGCCAGTGCCTGACAATGACTTCAGTGAGTTCCCTGAAACCTGATAGGTTGCTTCCTGACCTTCTCGACTGAGCTCCAGTATATCTTGGTGTTTAAGCTCTTTATCGCATGCCACGCACTGTCCTGACGATCGCACAAGAGTTTCTGTACAGGCTTTACAGGTGACGTGGCCACAAGGTTTCATCACTGTAAAGGCTATATTATCAGTCGTTGTCCTGACGTTTGGAGAAACTCTGACCGAATAAAAGGATGTTGTTTGACAACTGTTTTTTGCAAGAGGGGCACATGGGCTTCTGATCTTCCTTACTTGCAGCTGCAGAAATAGCAACTTTTTCACCTGTTGATGGTGACATATTGGGGCCCCGACGGGAACGGCCCTCGGGGAGAGTAAACTCCACTGGTAATAGGGACTTCAAGCTTCTCAATGGGTGATGATTAAGTCGCCGAGATAAAATGGTACATATCCACTTACGATAAAGCATGTACAGGTCTTCCTCCTCGACACATTGTTTGGATTTTTACTTGACCCAGAGAAGTCGGGGGTCCTGTCGACGTATATGTTGGGGTCAAAGAAGGCAACCAGAAATCAGGCAATTGGCTCTTCAATGCCTCTGTCTGTTCCTTCTCTATCTTGCGCATGGCGGCTTCCTCAGCTTCACGTTGAAGCGTCTCGACCGCCGAGGCATCGAACTCAAATTTACGTTTTTTTCCCTGGCCTTTAGTCGTCAGGCAAAAATTGAGCAAGTATTTAACCTAAATACCTTCTCCAGCCGTTCCACTCTGAGTACTGATGTCAGTTGGTCGTGCCGCCAGACTGAGCTGGGATTTCTCAAATTCGAGCAATACGCGTTCGCGAGCCACCTCTCTTGCCCTTGTTTTCTCTACTTCATGTTCTTTCTTCCAACCATCAAGTTGTTTTTTCTGGCGCTTGATGTCCTTTTTCTGTGTCACTAAAAATGTTTTGCCAGAACCCCAAGACCGGTTGTTGGGCACTTACATAGGTCAGTGTAAACACACTCCTTACAGAACAAATGGCCTTCATCGCAAGCCAGAGGTTCCCTTGCCTGATTCAAACAAAGAGCACATGCGTCAAACTGACGCATCGATTCGTTCCCGAGGCGTTGCTGTTGCGGACTTTGAGATGACATCTCGTCGAACGGTTATGGACATACTTTTTGAGTACCATACTCTGTTTTCCTGCGCTCTGCATAGCTGAAAATTGAGGATGCAGTATTATTTTTGCTATGTTTTGTCATAAATGACTGATCCAAGAGTTACAGGACCGTGGGACCTGGGCAACAAGTCATACATTGTGACAGGTCGTGACTTCATCAAATTTAGTGAACTGGAAAGTATTCCCAATAATGCCTTTCTGTTAGCATTTCTACATGCACGAATGATGAATGGTCCCATTTGATACTCTCTACTTCCATCTAATTCAATTAAATTATGCAAAAAATGACCTACAGTACACTAATGACATTTAGTTTTCGGAGATGACGTCAGGAAGAAGCGAGGAACTTTGCACATCAAATTGCACGATCTCCAGCGCCTTACTTTTGTGTTCACGCAAGGACCAACATCATAAACTGAAGGTCTCAAGCTTCCCAGATTTTTCTATGTCTGAAGACTCTTTTCAAGCAGAATCAGGGTGCTTGTCCTGTTTTTTTTTTCTTAATAGGCCAGGTTCCTCACACTATGCAGATGTATCTATCTACCGTGTTTTCTCGGGCCTCAAAATAGCAATGAAGCACACGAGCAAAAATCAAATTCATTTTCCCATGGTACTATAACGCATATAGAGGCTTTAGCAGAGACTGAACGAGATGGGGGTGCCATGCCTGATCTGTGCGTCTGACATCCAGGAGAATTTAAAACCCCTCCCACACGTGTCAGACTGATTTCAGCTTCAAAAGTGAAAATGACCCATTAAAGGCCCCAAACATGCGCCCAGAAAGTAATCCAGAAGAATGCGTCACAGAGCTACCGAGGACTTTACAAGATAAATCCAAGGATACAGAACGCGAAGACATCGCCGAACAGGAGATAACTAACGCGAGCCCATCACATTCTATGGTGGATGCAATGATTTTGAGTGAGGCGACCAGAATGAGTCCGTCTTGCTCGCCGATGACTGCCAGCAATCGGAGGTATACAGGAACTTCGATATATGCATTGCCAAGCTTCCCTGCAGTCGACGAAAAGTCGGAAGGAGCATTGCATACATGTCTCACATCCAGCGCACTTGATATTCCACGTCCAGATTGGCAAGTTGGCTGTGCAGTAGAAGAGGAAGAAGCTGTGGGGACTGACAATACCGACTACTGTTCAGATGAGTGCAAAGACCTGCTTTTTTCAACAGAAGCAGGCCAATCACCTAGAACATTGTCTCATGAGCTTGACTCGCAATTATCGAGTCCTTTGCCATCGAGCCCGCCAACCTCCAGTCCTCCTCCCGCTTCTTCGAGGCCGTCATCGCCAGTGGATGCCCCGGACAACACCATTTCCTTGACAGATTTAGCGGTTCAAACTGGTTCAGAAGATTGCTCTCCGGGGCGTGGCATCAGCGAGGATAGCCTTTCTCCTCTCAAGAGTGGGGTATTGATGGTTGTCTCCGACGAAAAGTTTGAGCTAGACAAGCCTATCCAAAAAGAGCAGAAAAGGGTACGCATTTTGGACTAGCCGGATGTGAAGTTCGGACAAAGCTGAAATATGCCAGGCTGTGTATAATTTACCTCCAAACCCAAAACGCCCTACATCAGCAGCTCACCGGAGACAACGTGAGAAATTATCACAGCCATTCCGACCACCCTGCCTGGTTCATCCAAAAGCGGAAGGTCCGAGGCTTCCCTCTGCTCAAGGGATGAAAACCGAGGACGTGAAAGATAACGAACCAATCATCCCCCAAGTTATGCTAATGACTGGTAATGCAAAGGAAGCTCGAGGACTGGGAGGAAGGAAGAACAGGACAAAGGCGGGAGCCCAATTCAAATCACCTTTGATCGCTAAATCAGAGACTGGAGACATTTCACCGTGTGATGACTTGGCTGTCCGGTTAACCCCAGCAATCCAGATGTTAGAGAGGAAATTACAGCTTCTGAAGCGAGCTATCAAGGTCAAGGAGGAAGACCAAGAAGACAAGTTACGAGAACTGATTACAAAGTGGACAGAGGCTGGACGAGAAATAGCCTGGGAAGTATGGACAATCGTGAAGGATAACGCCGATGAAGGATATTCGGCTATCACTGGCAAGAGGTCTCTGAAACACTTCTCGCGTTGGGGGATGGAGTCCAGTAAACGTCACAAAGGGGACGAAGATTTTCACCGCTCTTCGGAAATGGCAGATAATGAACCGGAAGGAACTAACACTATGCAAAGGGTCGATTTGATGGAGTCGGCAGAAGATGAAGATCCTGAGAGACCCGATCACACGCTTGGGACAATGCTTCGACAGCTCGGAATAGATCCACAGACTCTAGGTTGGGATGAAGAAGAAGAGGCTTTCAGAGACATTGGCGGTGAAGACTAAGGGAGATTGAGGTTTTAAAACACTAGACAGCGGGGGGCAGGTGAGATGATGAGAAGTCTACGAGTCTGGTATCAAACATGATTTGACGAGTTCGGAAAGGACCTCAAAACGTTGGCGGATTCATGAGTGTAGAAACTTGATGTGCAAATACGTATGAAACAATGGTGGTAAAGCGAAAGTAATATGGAAGCACGGAGGCGTGTTGAGGCAACAGGCGCGTGGATTGGCTGAGGCAGAGAGAAGCCAGGAGAAAGGTGAGCGGCGCAGTTTGATGACGCAGTAAGCACGACAAATTCAATTACTTATCATGGATTGCCTATTGACTGGCGCCAAAAATATTGATGTTTGAGGCGTGACACCCAACGGACATGCGGCTCTCATGCACTTGTCACGCCAATTCACGCGCGTCCACTCGTTCTTCAGGCGTTCTGCTTTCTCTCGCTCTATTCCATCACGGATAGATTGCATCTGGCGGTCACTCACGTAAAGGGGTTACACAGTTACGTAATTGTAGCTGTCTGCCCTTGCGTCCCATCTGGACTAGTGTTTGACGTCGAATGAATGTCATCACACAACAACCGAGCCTCGGGATCGGCGTGTCATCACTCTACGTTCCAGTGTTTTCCCTCCAGCCAGTTCTCCGCGCGAATCGAGACGCACTCTCCGATGTGATACGCAGTAACAGGTCATCTTACTCAGAGGTCATGCACGCGATATTATAACCTATTTCTTCCGAAACGAGAAAAGGTAATTAATCTAAGATGATGGCAGTTCTCAGGATCAGTCTACATTTGTCGACGCTTGTTCTTGTTTAACATCAGCGGTACTCATGGTGAATGGCAGAAGCGCTAACCGGTCCCCAACTTGACTCCGAACCACCAAATCTCAGTCTCAGTCATCATGGACGATTCTTTCGGGCACAGTCCAAAAGCAGAGGACGAACTCGACCTTCATGATGAATTGGATTCGTCAGAAGTCGACGAAGAGCCCTATACGAAGCAACGAGAAAGATTAAGACTTAGCGTACGTTCCTGAATTTAGTGGACATCGCGCCCAGTTTCCCGCATGCGCTTACTCTCCGCTCTCAGCAAATGGCCACTGTCTATCCTCCTAAACCCTGCGAGCGTTGCGTTCGCATGAACAGAACATGTAAGGGGATAGCGGGCTCCCGTTGTGAATATTGCAAACGCTTGAAACAGAAGTGTTCAAACGCCACGGGCCCAGCGCGCGGTCGGCATGGTGCGTGATCTGAATTTCAACGACCTACGTGATGCAAAGGTGATACTGATTCTCGCCTCCGCAGCAACACGATTAGCAATGCTTGCTGCCGCTGCCGCGCAAGGTATATCACCACCTCCGCAAACATCGGCCGCTAGCAGTTCTTCGTGGGCTGTGCGGCCAAAACGCAAAGCAACCTCTGGCAAAGCCCTAGCTGGTACTCTAAGCGGGGATGACGATGACGACGATTACAATGAACGTGAGCCAGTAAAGTTAAGCAAGAAGCGGCGGTCGAGCAAGACCGTTCACAGCCCTCTTCAGTCGAAGGTGTTCGATCGTATCAACGAATTGGAGAATACAATCCGCGGACTACAGAACCACACGGCCCGGGAAGTGGAGCGGATAAACCAGATCATTGGCCAACTCAAAACAGACGTACGGGAGCTGGGCCCTATGGACTAAAATTCATGTAGCGTATACATCGGTGTGACGCATGTAGCAGGCTGACCCTAATCTGATGTGAAGAGAACAGCATTATTATTGTAAATGTAATTTCTTGGACAAACACTACATACACAGTAGAGTATATTGTGAACACGATTGAACCTGTGCACACGTGATGGGAGAAGCGGGCGATCGCGCCCAAGCTGTGACGAAAATAATCAAGAGAGAATGGTAATGAGGATGGTAATGTCTCATACTTTCCAATCTTGACCCCAAACAATGCCCAGCCCGTTCGTCCTCGTCACTCCAGGTGCCACACGCGGCCTTGGCCTCGCCCTCACCCGCCAGTTTCTCAAGACCACGAACTATCCTGTCTTTGCCAGCCACCGTACCCAGAAATCAGACTCTGATATTAAGGAACTCGTTTTCGATGGCATCAAAGACAACGTAGATCCTGCGCGCCTGAACCTCCTTCGCCTTGACCTCACGTCCGAAGACTCCATCTGTCAAGCTGCTGAGTCACTTGAGGGCACATTATCAAAGGCTAATTTGGATAGCCCCTACATTCACACCGCATTCATCACGGGAGGTATTCTATTCCCGGAGAAGCAGCCCGCAGATCTTGATTGGGCCCATTTAAAAGAAACATATCAGATCAACGTCATTTCTCACCTTCTCCTTATCAAACACTTCTCGCGCTTTCTTCCGCCCGCTAGTCCCAAGTTTAAAGTTCCTGTTCCGTCGAAATGGGCTCATATCACAGCCAGAGTAGGGTCTATTGCCGACAATCATCGAGGAGGATGGTATTCGTACCGCTCGTCCAAGGCGGCTCTTAATCAGGTTATCAAAACATTTGACGCCCATCTGGACATGAACAAGAGCCAGGCCATCTGCGTGGGATTACATCCTGGGACCGTAAAGACAGACCTCAGTAGGGGTTATTGGAAGTCGGCCGGTAAAAATGAGGTTTTTGAGGCTCAGGATGCAGCAGCAAATTTAGTCAACGTCGTAGAGAATATCCAGACCACGCAGAGAGGGAAGGTTTGGGACTGGGCAGGCGAAGAAATCCCTTGGTGAGAAAGACCATATTGCGATCACATGGTTCGCGCAGAGTTTTTCCCTGTGCACACGTCAGGTTTTTTCGATTTGTCAGGGCCATTGTAAATCATACATTGTCTTAACTTTGTCAATTCAAACCACGTGAGAGTGAGGATCTTTTTGATGACATCTCCCATCAGTAATGTTGTGTGGTCCATCTTCCCAGATGAGTAGATTGAGGCTGCTGCTGTCTGTGCATATACAGGTAGGCTATCGTATGTATCCTTAGTAGGCAAGTATCTGAGCACAATCATGCATGTGACTAGCACTTCGTGACTGTATATTGATGGGATCTCTCATTTATATGGCGCACTGATCCGTGAAAGGTCATGATATAACGCAGGCCAACTAGATTAATTCAATGCCTTCCAAAATCGAACTCGAGACTGATCGTCCAAACAGCCTTACATATATGAGCCAAAAGGCTGAAATAGAAAGATCAGAATGCACTAGTGACACTCTGTGTAAACTTTATTTGAGCCTTATAAATAGTGCTGACTTGATGGGTTGTATAGTTTTCGAATGGACGAAGTAAATCTCGAGTTTGCGATATTTGATGGTTCGGGGAGACACCAGGTTTATGGCATCGACATGACTGAGACGTTGATCGACGGAAAAAATGTATTCGAGAAAATTCAGTAGTTTACTGGGCATCAGAAATGCAGGGAGTATTTTTCTGCCAGAAGCACTTGAGTTTTTTGATCTATTCATTGATCCCTTCTCTTAGATCCTGTGAGGAGATTCGATGTGTCAATATTATTGCAACAGCTTGCAACATCAAAGGGCAGTCCTCAACGTCGCTAATCTGCTTATTAGGTACACCAAAACTTTCTGTTGTTTTGCGGATATTCTAAGCATGAATGTATTCAGCACGTACATGATCGAAGAACAATTGATCATCCGGCCTTTTCCGTTGAATTGCCAGTTGCATCAGGCTTCTTTTTTACAGAATAAACTGATTATCCGCAAGAAGCCGTCAAATCCACTCCTGTGTTGCATCAGTTAAAGTGTCAGGTCTTTATAAAGGAGGAAATCAGGAAGGGAATTTTCCCAATGACACTTGGAATTTTGACAGCTTTGATACGCCGTCGTGCCGCAACGTTCCCTTATGAAAACCTAGAAATGCACTGATGGGCCTCCTATTATCCAGTGATTTCCTCGTGAATGACGCTTAGGGGTCGTTGACGGTTCGAAGAGTGGATATCGATCCACAAGTCTATATTGATTGTCGGGGATATTGTTTCGGGATGAATATTTGATTCCTATGGATGTTGACTGTGGGGGGTCCAGACCCACAAGGCTTATCCTGTTATCAGCCGCGGAAGGCAACGTCGTAAGAAGGGTATAGCTTCAACAGAGACACAAGCCGAGAAGGGGAACATGTTGACTCGAACGTCAGTGAGCTCAAAAAACTGAGAATTTCTGCTTCCTGTGCAGATGAAAACGGATGAATGGTAGACTTC
>Ga0153947_1000378_pt1 | contig 21893 bp, 18 predicted proteins | sample TSNJ031MetaG_FD_104697 | JGI IMG/M metagenome (GOLD analysis project Ga0153947, IMG submission 104697) | Attine ant fungus gardens microbial communities from New Jersey, USA - TSNJ031 MetaG | ecosystem: Host-associated > Fungi > Mycelium > Unclassified | place: USA: New Jersey, Wharton State... | reverse complement strand
CGCAGTCAAACGGCTAAAGGGCAAATGAACCAATACGCGGATATGCTGTTGACCTTATTTCCAATCATCCGTCTGTATGACGCGGCGCGCATTACTCTGGACGGATATACAAGCTCGGTTAAAGTATGGGAAAACCAAACTGTTCGTTTGGAACGTACAAAGGCATGGTTGATGTCGCTGTCCGGTGTTTTAAGCAGTATTCCGCTCCTGTTTCTATTTTTTGTTGGCGGACATATGGTAATAAACGGTGTGTTGACCGTAGGGACACTTTACATATTTTTAAATCTCTCCGGCAATGTGTCGGGAGTATTGATGAACATGCCTGGGCACATCGCCGCCTTCCGGCAATTCTCAGTAAATATGAAACGGCTGTCACCTCATGTTTTGATTGTCGGGAAAGGGGAGTTACAATGAGCATAATCATTGAAGATTTATCTTTTTCATATGCTGGGAAGCAAGTCCTTGACAACATCCATCTTTCGGTTCAAACAGGCGAATCGGTCGGCATTGTGGGCATCAGCGGAGGTGGCAAAAGTACGCTGCTAAAGCTGGTCAGCGGTCTGTATGATGTACAGCAAGGAAGAATACTCGTCATGGGCGCGTGGGATTCCGCAGACAGGCGGAAAAACGTAGCAATGGTCATGCAAAGCGCGGGACTTTTCCCCGCCAGTATACGCGACAACATCACCTGCGGACATGACATTAACGAGAACGACATACGCAGAGCCTGTGACGCGGCACAATTAACAGAGTGGGTCGGTACGTTGCCCGATGGGCTTGACACCTTTGTCGGCGAACGTGGCGGCAAGGTATCGGGCGGGCAAGCTCAGCGCATCGCCATCGCGCGGGCGATTGCGAAAAACGCGTATGTGGTTCTGCTTGATGAGCCGACTTCCGCGTTGGATAACGATACAAGCGCCGCCGTAATCGCCGCCTTAGAAGGATTAACCAAAGGTAAAACCGTCCTCCATGTTTCGCACAGGCCGGAAATATTGACCGGGTGTGACCGCATTTTCCGATTGGAAGGAGGGCGCCTATATGCTTGGTGAGATAAGGAAAATATTTAAGGTCATAGGAAGCGGTTGGCGGTACATTATTCTGATACTGTTGCGTTCCCCCATCAGCATACTAATGACAATTGTAAACGCGTTATTCTTACAGCAGGCGTTTAACGCCATCGCTCAGAATGATAGTGGTCAGCTAAATATTGTTTGTATTATTTTCGGTGTTGCAAGTCTTTGCACATTTCTTTATAATGGAACCGTATGGAGCGTCTACGCCGCGCCTTTAGTCACAAGAATGGAAAGCGGATTACGGGATAAACTGTTTCGCAAAGTTTCATCGCTGTCATATGAGCGGATTGAAGCTATGCCGCAAGGCGAATGGTTGACGCGCTTGAATACCGATGTGCAGATGCCGTTTTCGGAATCTTTACCGCACACGGCTATTGCAATAGTAAACATATGCGTATCAGCGTTCATTTTATGGAGCATAAATCCGGCTGTATTCGGATGGGTGTTGTTATTTGTCGCGCCGCACATTGTATTCAGCCAGCTTTTGATTGCTCGCGCCATGCCGGGTTTGAACAAGAAATCTCTTGAGGCGACGGCGAAAAACACAGGCGAACTGACCGCATTGATTACCTGCGCAGATGTCGCCTTGTTATACGATGGGAAAGATTACCTCATGAAGCGTTTTGAAAAAAGCAGTACGGACTTATTTGGGGCTAATATGAAAATCCGCACACGAAACGCACTCGGTGCCGGTATTCTGCCGTTGTTCGGTTTGGGTGGTTATCTAACCTTGTTGGTTGTCAGCAGCGAGTGGATAGCAGATGGGCATCTTACCTTTGGCGATTTGACAGCTGCTTTCCAATACCGTGGCGGCGTTTTGCTTGGGTCGCTAATGTTGATTAACTGTATAATTTCTATTCAAGCGAATATGGCAGGTATCCGGCGTTTAAACGAAACGATGGCTGAATAACAAAGGGAGGACGGCTTTATGGATGACGTATTGATGCGCATTGGTGAAATAGCGGCGTTTTTTAACGTATCGGTTAAAGCTATGCGCGTCTATGAGAAAATGGGTATCTTAAAGCCTGTGAAAGTCGATCAAAAGACCGGCTACCGATACTATTCTGCCGATCAAGTGAAACAACTGGATGCCCTCTTGGAATTGAGAGAACTTGGCTTTTCATTGAGCGAGATCAAGGAGTTGTTGGAGAGCGGAATGACGAGTGAGCGATACATGGAAGTGCTTACTCATAAAAAAATCATATGGCAGGAAAAAATATCACAAGCTCAGGACAGGGTTACAACTATTGACGAGATTATTGATAAGCTGGCAGATTCAAAACCACCAGTTAAACTGCACGAACTGACAGAGGATGAGCGCGCGCATTTATTAAGTCGATTGGCATGTCTGGATGTTAATTTACATGACTTACATGGGCGTAATATACTAAGCGAAGTATTGTGGTTATAAGTTTCGATAATTTCTAAGGCAAGGATGGCATTAAAAGTACCCCCTTCCCAGAGACCGCCGAAAATTCTGTGTAAAAGTGAATAAGATACTTCCTGATGGATAAGAATTTCAGCATGAGAAAAACTTGAACGGAAGGAAGTATTTTTAATGGAGAAAACACCAGCGACAATGATGAAGGAATTTGTAAACAGCCAGAAATTCGAGAGCACAGCGGATGTCATGGCAGCGATGAAAGAGATGTTCGGTGAAGTGCTTCAGCAGGTAATGGAATGTGAATTGGAAGAAAAGTTAGGCTAACGGAATATAACAAGCAGAGGCTTGATTCTCTTACAATGAGAATCAAGCCTCTGCTTGTACTATTTTCATCCGGCCGTATGAGCCGCGGTTCAGATTATACCGGATGAATCCTCTTGCTGTGATCCGCGATTTTTGTATCAACACCGTATTTATTGTCCCGGCGCCGCTCAAAAAAACCTATGGCCATATCTTCAAATTGAGCGTAGGTCAATACATCCTCCTCCTGCTCTACCAGCTCAAGAGGAAGCTCCCTTCTAAACCGGTCAAGCTCAGGTGGAAGCAGATCCGCAGACCGCACCGTAACAGGACTGTCCTCACCAATAATTCGCCGTGAAAGCTCCGCGTCAACCTTTACGGGAGTACTGCCATACTCCCCCCTAATTAAGCTGCGGAATTCCTTGGTAACAGTCAAATAGGATTCCTCACTCAAAATATTCAACACAGCCTGGGTCCCGATAACCTGAGAAATGGGAGGCACCATTGGAGGCATCCCTGCATCTTTTCTCACCTTGGGAATCTCTTCCAAAACCCGAGGCAGTATCCCTTCATTATTATCATTCCTTAGCTGCTCCTTCAAACCTTCTAATAACTCCCCAGGCAATTTATTTATCATCACATCCATATTGACTGTGTAGATAGCAGGATCCAGCAGGCCATTGGATAAATACTGATCCCGCAGTTTAGCTGCGGCTTCCCTAACCTCAGCCAAACGCTCCAGCCGCAGGCCGGTGTCATAGGAGGTTTTCTCCATAGCCGCTACAATAGATTCTGTAGGTGGCTGCGACCATCCCAACGCCATGGGGGATATGGCTGTGTCGATCATATCCAGCCCAGCCTCAATTGCCTTAAAAGCCGACATTGAACCAAAGCCGGTCGTACAGTGGGTATTTAACTGCAAGGGAACCTTGACCTCATCCTTAATGGCAGCCACCAGTTCATAAGCCTTAAAGGGATTCAACAACCCCGCCGCATCAATGAGGCAGATGGAATCCACCCCCGCATCCTCCAATTGCCGGGCGTATCTGATATAGTATTCCGTGGTATGTACACTGCTTTCGGTATAACAGATAGCCCCCTGCACAAGGGCTGAGCAGGATTTGACTGCTCTAATGGATGCCTCCAAATTTCGCACGTCATTGAGGGGATCATATATCCGTAAAATCTCAATGCCATTATCAATAGCCTTGCGGACAAAATAGTCCACCACATCGTCGGCAAAATGTCTATGGCCCAACAGGCTTTGTCCCTGAAAAAGCATTTGCAGCTTTGTCTTCGGCATATGCTTTTTGATAGTGCGCAGCCGTTCCCAAGGATCCTCCTCTAACTGACGCAGACAAGTGTCAAAGGTATCCCCGCCCCAGGCGTCAACAGAATAGTAGCCGACCTTGTCCAACAGCTCCAATAAGGGAATCATGTCATCTATTGTCATGCGCGTTCCAATTAAGGATTGCTGTGCGTCGCGCAGAATGGTTTCAGTAATTTGCACTTTTGCCATTGTTGTCCCTCCAATTAATTATTTTAAGAGTTAAAGATCGGGACAGAGGTTTTTCAGGAGGAAAAATATTCATCTCACTCTTCCCAGATCCCTTAAAAATAACTCATTCCATGGACACAAGCAGCTGCCCCGCCTGAACAGCGTCTCCCTTAGCTACACAAACAGCTGCGATACTGCCGTCTTTAGGCGCCACAATTTCATTTTCCATCTTCATGGCATCCAATACTATAATCTTATCTCCGTAATGGACATTGTCGCCTACGGAAACCAACACCTCCTGTATGGTCCCCGATAGCGGACTGGTAACGCCATTCGCTGTATTCACCTGTTCGGCCGCAGGCTGCACCCCTGTAGGAGCACCCTCCTCCGCTACTTCCATATCTGCTCCCGATCCCGGCAGGGCCAAACGCGCTTCATCGTGGGTTGTCGAAAGCTTAGAGGTTTGGCGCACATTTCCAACTTCTTCCACCTCAACACTGTAGGATTTTCCGTTAACCTTTACATTATATTTCTTTACCATGTCAACCTGCCCTTTCCTATGTCCTTAAAGCGGCATATTGGTATGCTTCCTATCCATTGTATTAATGCGCTTCCCGGCCAAAATATCCAAAGCGGTCAAGATCATATCCCTGGTTTCTTCGGGACTGATCACTGAGTCAATATATCCTTCAGCAGCATAGGTAAAGGGGGACGCATCAGTTACCTTATACTGCTCCTCGGCATCCTGCCGAGAGCTTTCCGATGTAATCAGATCTCCAGCTAAAAACGCAACTGCGGTGGTGGGAAACAGAGCGGAAATAACCGCGCTGGGCCAAGCCATAATAAAATCAGAGCCCGAATTCTTCCCTGCCATAGCAATATAAGCATTTCCATAGGCCTTACCGGTAATCACCGCCACCTTCTGGGTGGTGGACCTGGCGTAGATATGTCCTAACTTGGCCGCGTGCCTCAGGGAGCCTGACAGCTCATCGGAATTTAATGGAGAAAATCCATCTGTATTTAAAAAGGTAATCACCGGAATGGAGAAGCAGTCCGCCACATTGACAAAGTAGGCAATTTTATTGCACTCATCAATGCCTAAAGTTTTTTCAGCCCCTACCAGCATCACAGTAATGCCATAAACCGTAGCAAAACCTATTTTGGCATTGGGACCATAGGCATCGGTCATCATCAACAAGCTGTCCTGATCCACAATATATGGAATAATATCTGTAAAAGCCGTATACTCAATGGCTTCACAAGCTGTTTTAAGGGCCTTAACTCCAGCCGGTGGGTCCTTGTAGTCCCCCTCAGGAACAAGAGACAAATTGTTTTGCGGCAGGCAGGCCGACAACTTCCTCGCCAACTGAATAGCTTCCTCATCATTCTCAGCCACCAGATGCGCTACGCCTGATTTGGCAGTGCTTTGCGCCGTACCGGCCCCGGGAGAGCTTGTCCCACTATTTTCTGCAACCCTAGGAGAATTTAAGAAAAATTCTGCCTGTTCACTCATAATAACAAAGTCCGCGCTGCACGCCATCATGGCCGACGCTCCAGCGCAGGTACCAAGTACCAAGGAGATTTGAGGAATAACGCCAGACACCTTATTGGCGTCCAACATCATTTCACCATAAGCATTGAGTGCCGTGGGCACATCATCCAGCCGCGCGCCGTTGGAATCAAAGATTCCAACTATAGGCAGGCCGGTCATAGCCGCCAACTCATAAACCCTTTTCACTTTCTTGGCATGAGAAGCGTCTACAGCTCCACTGTTGACCGCCACATCTTGGCTAAAAACATACGCACCCCCGCCACCTATCAAACCATACCCTGTAATGACGCCCGCACCCTCACCATAGGTCTGGCAAAAAGCATCCAGCTCCACAAAGGTGCCCTCATCAAAAAGTTGTTCAATCCTGTTTCTGGCGGAAGTGCCCATTTTCAATCGACTGCGGTTTTTTTCAAGAATGCTCAGCCTGCTTTCAGGACTCATTATCGTACCTCCATTTCAGTCTGGAAAAAATTATCAAGTGACAGTCACAATTAATGTTATTATACACCATTATTTAACTATTCACAAGTTTTATCCTATAATGAATCACTGTATTTTACTAGCCTTCCTCATCAACACATCCTTTTCCGACTTGGTCAGATGCCGGTATTGTCCCGGTTGCAGCATACCCAAGCGGACCGGGCCAATCTGCGTGCGGCGCAGCCGTTTCACTTCAATCCCCAGCGCATCAAACATTTTTCGCACCTGCCGGTTGCGCCCCTCCTCAATGGTGACCCGGACCACCATTCTGTCCGCCTCCTTACTAACTACATGTATCAACGCCGGCTTTGTTTTCTTCCCATCAATAACAATGCCCTCCGAAAGGGCGGCCAGCTGGGAGTCGGTGGCAATTGAGCCAAGCGTCGCCCGGTAAATCTTGGGGATCTCGTGGCGCGGATGGGTGATCATGTTAGCAAAGTCCCCGTCATTGGTCATGATGACCAAGCCCTCTGAATTGAGGTCCAGCCTGCCCACCGGATAAACCCTTTCTTCCACATCCTCCACTAGATCCACTACTGTTTTTCTGCCGTGCTCGTCCTTCATGGTCGTGACATAGCCCCTAGGCTTATGAAGGGCCAAATAAATTTTTTGCTTTTTATTCTGAATCAGCTTCTCCCCGTCAATGGTGACAAGCTGCCGTCCAGGCACCACCTTCATACCGATGGAGGCAGGCCGTCCATTGACCTTAATCCGTCCTTGGCGGATCATTTCCTCCGCCTTTCGGCGGGAAGCCACCCCAGCATCACTGAGCAATTTCTGAAGCCGCACCTCTTGATTTTTCATTAAATTGTGTCCCCCATTCTATGGAAAAAACTCTGCTGTCCGGCAGAGTTTTCTTTATTTAAATAATTCCTGCAGTGACGGCATGATCAAAAAGATAGCCACACCAATAAAAATCAACATTAAAACAAACGCGATCGTAGATATCCAGTTTCTGGTTGTATCCTCCTCATCCTCATCATAGTAGGCGTGTTCATTGTTTTCGCTTTCAGGGACCTTTCCGTGTTTGCTGGACGGCCTGTGGTAGTTGCTGTCCAGCTCTTCTTCAATCAACCTCCGCTCGTTAGGGCCCGGCACATACTCCTGGCGGTTTTTAGGCTTGTCCTCCTGTACAACAATTTCGAAGGAAGAGGTTACCTCCTCCTTTGCGGCAAGCTCCTCCGGCACCGGGGCGGCAGCCTCGTTGCCAGCCTTTTGGATAATGTGAACCTCCCGCTCAAGGACCTCAAAATCCAGATTTCGGACCGCTTCCTTCATCTCGTCCCTCATTTGGGCAAAGCTGCCGTACCGGTCGGACAAATTAAAGGCCGTGGCTTTTTTCAATACATCGTAAACCGGCATAGGAACATTATCCGACAGGGGTAAAGTCTTGCTCTCAATAAACTGCTCCCTGATCACCTTTTTGCTGGCGCTTTCATCTTCATAGGGAAGCATACCATTATTCAACAGTTTGTATATCAGCATAGCCAGAGAAAAAATATCTGTTTTATAGGAATACTCCTCGGCGGAATAGGCCTCGGGAGCCAGGAATCTGTAACCGTAATCTGAATAAGTCTCTCTGGGCCTCAAAGTATTGATCAGAATGTCATTTAAAAAATAATCCCCCAGCTTAAAGCCCTTGATAGGATCATAGAATATATTGTTTTCCTTGATATTGCCGTGGGCAATCCCCTTTTGGAGCATGGCCTCCAAGCCCTCGCACAGGTCGGTGGCCATTTTTAAAATCCGTCTAACCGTCAAATCATTTTTCTGGGCATGTACAGGAAAGGAATCCAGGTACTCCGTCAGAATGGCCAGCTTATAGACGCCGGTCGCCTGGTCCAGGCTAATGTTATAATCGTAATAACGAAGCACGCCCTTCTTGTCCTTCATGGACACCAAGGTTTTCAAGATGTTATTTAGCTGGGAACTGGTTTCCCTCAAGCTTAGCTGGAACTCCTTGCCCAGCAGCATTTCCGGGGTCATATTCCGGCTGGTGGTGGGATTGGGGATTTCAATGACCTTGATCCCAGCCATCTTCCCGCCCTGCTCTCCCAAATAAACAGTAGAGAAGGCGCCTTGACCAAACTTATACTTCATTTTAAAACCCAAAAAACTGTTTGTCGTCTCCAAGCCATACCCTCCAAAACTACTACCTTGACCCATATCACCATAGCATTGACAAGTTCTCAATAACCGGGGATTTTTCTATTGGCATCAATTATGCTTGAATTTTCCAAGAAAGAATTATACTAAATTATATCACATTATAATAATATATAGCAATAACCATCAAGAAAGTTCAATATTTTGTAGTTTTATGCCGTCGAAATACTTCCGTATAGTACATTTTAGTATACTACACTACCTTTAGTTTAACAAGTAGGAGGTTTAAAATACATATATAATTGACACTTCATCATGCCGTTATACAATTTCCGCCTTTTATCCCCCTTGCGGCCGAACAGCCTCTCAAACTCTTCGTGGGGGGTAATGACATAGTAGGAAGTATTCCGCCTTTGGACAAATTTTTTCCCCATCTCCACATAAAGCCGTTCAGCGGCCTGAACATCCAATAACCTCTCCCCATAAGGCGGATTCGTGATTATCACGGCCTTTTTTGTATCGTCATAAAAGTGAAAATCCTTGATATCCGCCTGATGTAAGGCAATTTTAGAGCTCACTCCGGCCTTTTTGGCGTTGGCACGGGTCAACTCAATGGCGGCGGGATCAATATCGCTGCCATAAGCGGCGAAGGTTGCGGTTTTATCGATCATATCCATGGCTCTGCTCCGCTCCTCCGCAAGAATGGCAGGATCCACACATTCCCAGTCTTCAAAGCTGAACCGCCGCCTCAAGCCAGGCGCTATGGAGTGGGCGTAGATGGCAGCCTCAATCAGCAGAGTCCCTGAACCACAAAAGGGGTCATAGACAACGCTGTCATTGTAAATGCGCGCCAAGCCGATAATGCCGGCAGCCAGGGTCTCCTTTATGGGGGCGATATTCCCATTCTGCCGGTAGCCTCTTTTATGAAGCCCTACACCGGAAGTGTCCAGCATAATCCGCACCTCATCCTTCAGAATGGAAAATTGTATTCTGACCTTGGGACCCGTCTCCTCAAACCAAGAAATGCCGTAATATTCCTGCAACCGGGTGACGGCGGCCTTCTTGATGATAGCCTGGCAATCCGGTACGCTGGCCAACTGTGAATTAAGGGCATAACCGGTAACAGGAAAAGCTGCTGTTTGGGAAACAAATTGCTCAAAAGGTAATTTCCTGGTGGCCTCAAACAGCTCCTCAAAGCTCTTGGCTGTAAAGGTGCCCAAAACAATCTGGACCCTCTCGGCTGTCCGCAGCTGTATATTGGCCCGGGCAACATGCTCATATCCGCCTGCAAAAAAGACTCGCCCATTTTCAGAGCGGATCTGCTCAAAGCCTTGGCGCTTCATCTCCCCAGCCAACACACTTTCTAATCCAAAATGGCAGGGGCAAGATAAGTTGAATTCATTCACAGCATCAATCTCCTTTAAAGCTGTTTTAGAAGTGATCGGAAAAAAGTGTGGGAGGGATAGATTTCAAATTGCGCGTTATCAAGGTAGTATTCTCTTTTTAGCCAAAACCGCCCCAGTTAACATACAAAATGTGCGTGGGGGTACCGCCCCACGCACCAAGAAAAATCTATATCCATTAATAGGTCAATTCATCAGGTTCAATCAAGCCATAATTACCATCTTTGCGTTTATACACCAGATTGATATTCCCGTTTTCGCCATTGCGGAAGAGAAAAAATTCATGGTCCAGCATGTTCATCTGCAGAATAGCTTCATCCACCATCATCTGTTTAACAGAAAAGCGCTTGCTTTTGACCACGCGATACTCCTCATCCACCACCTCGTCCGCAGACATCCCCGGGGCCTCCTGAAAGGCGCCGACCCTCAGACGTTTCTCCAATCTGGTCTTGTTCTTGATAATCTGTCTAAACAGAGAATCGGTCACCGATTCCAGAGAATCAAACATCTCTGTAGTGGTCTTTTCCGCGCGGTAGAACATACCGCTGGCTTTAATGGTCACCTCAACGGTGTAGCGGTTTCTTTCTTGGGTCACCGTTACAGAACCGTTGGCATCCTCAAAAAACCGGTCGAACTTATCCAGTTTTTTTTGCGCTCTCTCCCTAAACTTATCGTCAAGAGTCGTTTTTCTTGAGGTAAAGGTGATGTTCATTTCCAAAGCCCCTCTCATTTGTATATTGTCTTAAGGATATCCAGATACAGCTTCTATCCTTGGTTATAGTATACCACAATTGAGTAGGGGTGTAAACGAAACTGGTGCTATTAATCAAAACTTAACGTTCTGTACAAAGAATCTCTAACTAAAGCGATTTTAGATAAAGAAAGGAAATACCGGTACCGATACCAATATCGCTCTGACATCGCACTATTAAGAATCCACGTCTCGCATTCATTTTTCCCGATCGTTTCTAAAACCGCTCCAGCTCACCATATTCTCACACGTTCCTCCGGGGAAATATACATGTCATCCTTTTTCTGCACATTATATACCTCATAAAACTCATCTGTATTAGAAAGAATGACATTTACGCGGAAGATATCAGGGGCGTGAGAATCCTCAATAAGCCTATTGAGAATGGACTGTTCCGTGGAGACAGAACGCCAGATGGTGGCGTAGCTTGTAAACAGCTCCTCCAAGTTTCCTTCAGGCAAATCCTTTACAATATCCACCACACAGGCAATGGCCCCCAGATCGGCTATGTTTTCATCCAGGGTCAGCTTGCCGTTCACATTGTATCCCGCCAGCGCCTCACAGCTATTAAATTGTTCTACAAGCGCCTCAGTTTTTTCATTAAAATTGGTCAGATCCCCGTCATCCCACCAATTGGCTTGGTTTCCGTTTTCATCATACTTACTGCCGTTGTAATCAAAGGCGTGGGAGAGCTCATGGGCAATAACCGATCCGATACCGCCGTAATTTGCGCTTTCACTGGCATTGACGTCGTAAAAGGGGGCTTGCAAGATTCCGGCCGGAAAAACAATTTCATTGAGGCTGGTGTTGTAGTAGGCATTGACAGTGTGGGCTGACATGTTCCAGCCCTCCCGGTCCACAGGCTTGTCAAGGCTGGCTGTAAAATCGGCGTAATTATACTGGTAGTTGTGTGCCACATTCCTGAAAACACTGCCGCCCTCGCTGTATTCCTGTATAATCAGTCCCGAATAATCGGTCCACACATCGGGATAACCAACTTTGACGCTCAAAGTTTCCAGCTTCTTAATGGCCTTCGCTTTTGTGGACTCACTCATCCAATCCAGTGCCATAATCCGCTTCTCATAGGCAGCGATAATATTCTGGACAATCTCTGCAACAGCCGCCTTGTCCTCATCGCTAAAATAATTCTCCACATACATTTTGCCTATAAGCTCACCCAAGGTGTTCTCGGTTACAATATAACTCAGATCGATCTGTCCATAGTACCCCGTGGTACCATATAAGGTATTTTCAAAATCCTCAACCACATGTATTATTTCCTCAGAAAGATAGGAGCTGGATTGAATCAGCACCTGGGCATACATAAAGCTTTTAATGGCCTCCAGGTTTTCTTGGATCATTGCCTCATCCAACGTCTTATAGTATTCTTCCTCCATCACAATGATGTATTCAGGGTTAACTAGGTCAACCCGCTCCAAAAAACCCTTTACATCAAAATTGCTGTATTGGGCGCTGAAGTCATCCAGATCATATACATTATATGTTTTGTCATCGTCCATGCTCTCCTCAAGGCTGAGGGTGCTGCCAGCCAATATTTTTTCAAAAGTAAACGCCTGCAACGCCATCTGCTCCGCAGCGCTCTCATCCTCTCCAGCCAAGACAAATAGCTGCTCCAGGCAGGTAATATATGCGTCAATCACCCTCTGTGTATGCTCGGTATCCCCGTTGTAATAGCTCTTTTCTCCCAACTGGAGGGCCGGCCCGGAGAGATAGAGCCGGTTGATCGTGCTGTCCAGTTTATCGGGAGCTATGGAAAACATCATAAAGGTACCCAGCATATTTACATCCAGCTCGGTAGCCACAAGTTGAACCTCATCAATGGAGGAAATACCCTTGACCAATCCAATATATTCTTCAACCGGGGCAAAGCCCTGTGCATTTCTATTTTCAAAGTCACTTGCGGTTTTGTAAAACTTAATCAGCTTTTCCATGTCCCCTTCCAGATTTGGAAACCAGCTGTTAATCTCCAAGAGGGTGTAAACATTCATATAAACATCCGTGGTGATCTCGGAAAAGACATTGATCTTAGGCGTAAACCCTGTGAAATTGACATTGTCCATCCAGTATTTGTTCACGTACGTGTAAAAATCATCCTGAGGTCTAACATTACTGAATTCCGTCTCAGCGCCGGAATCCGAACCGGGGAGGGATGCGTCCGCTTCACTGCCGGTCAGTCCTCCCAATACATCCCCCATATTGGTCCCGTCACACCCGGCGAATAATACCATCATCATCACGACAGTTAAAATGACGGCCGTAAGCTTTTTAATCATGGACTCTCTCCTCACTTAAATATGTTCATTGGTTTTTGCCTACTCAATATATATGCTTGTTCTATAAAAAATACCTATTGTGGAAAATAAAGGAAAGCTGGCGGAATCGTGCCGGATGAAAGCAAAAAATACTGAAACTGTGCGAAAGCCCTCACTGTTTTCCGCAACCTTTTAAGCTATTGTTTATTATATCATAAGTGGTTTAGAATTAAATGTGGTAAATAAACCATACCTTACTCACAACGTCATAGAAATCTGTCACTTGCGCCTAAGCTCATCCAGGGAGATATTAGGCGGATTCTCCTCACTGCTTTCCTTTCGGCCCAGCAAAAAATATACTATATATCCGGCCAGACCTAAAATACCCAGTATGAACAAAACCATAAGAAAGGTTCCGTTGGAAGATTGTTCTCTTCGCTCAATGACAATCACATTCTGAGATTCCTGGAGGACAATTTCACTCTCCGCCAAGGGTAGAAGCGCTGTGACGGTAAAGGTTGCCGCTACGGTATCCAACTCCCCTGCATTGTCGAAATAGTAGACTAAAAAGGTAAATTCCTCCGCCTCGTAGGAGCTGACCCTCAGGGGGACACTTGGATTATCGGCCGCCGTGCCGGGCTCTAATGAGCCTATAAATACCCTGGACACCTCGGCTCCCTCGGCGTTGAGCACAGAGATGTCCACATTATCCAGGGAATTTTCGCCGGTATTCACCAACCGGTATCCCAATTCAAATGGGGTCCCCGGCACAATTTCCTGGGGAATTTCAATCCGTTCCAAACGCATGCCCGTTACGGTAGGGACAGATATGTTGACTATAGCCTTGTCCGACCCGCTTACAGGGTCTTTCCCTTCTATATCGTAATATTCAAAGGAAACCGCCACCTCCAGGCCCAATACCCAATCCCCGCCCCCTTGGTACACGCATTCCATTTCCAAAGTGGCCTTATTACCGGCTGCCAAAAAAGGTATGTAGCGCACATTGGTGCCGCCAACAATCTGAAGATTGTTGGACTGGGGAGTGAAGGTAACCACCGCATTTTCAATAGCGCGGCTGACGCTGGTATTGACAAAATGAATGGACAAGGTGAAGGGCGTATTTTCACATAGCTCCTGGCCGTATTCATAGCTTTCCACAAGGAGGTGCGGTTTTAAAGAAGCCGGCAGGGACGACGTACTTCTGGAGCTGCTGCTTGATGAGGATGTGCTCCCTTGGGAGGAGGAGGGCGGCTCGGAACTGGAATTGGGATTGGTGAACGGGATTGCCTGAGGCACGTTTACTGAGAATTCCTGGTATAAATCCATTTCCGCCACTATAAATTTAAACTGCCTGTCCTCACCAGTATAGACCAAGTTGTTAAAGGTAAATGAATTTTCAATGGGATCATACACGGCTGAGTATCCCGTCGTCCCACCGTAAGGAATAAAGCTGCACACATCCAAAAATGCCACCGCCGTATTCCCCAGCAGATGGAAAGACCTGTCAACAAGATACAGCTTAATGGTAAAGGGGTGGGAATCCACAGTTATATTGCCCGATTGATCGGGGTCCCCGCTGTTAACGAGAACCTCCACAGAGCTTATAACCGCCGGAGGCAGCCAATTGAGGACATCTCCCTGGATTTTGTAACTGCCGGATACGCCCACAAACACGGTCACCGCAATTATAAGCGCCGCCATCCGTCTTATATGTCCCTGAAAAATTTTCCCCAATATAATTATTCCGTCCTTTCCTTTACCCATCCTTGGCGGAAGGCGTAAAGCAATTGTTCCAAATCGTGAATATCCCGCATAATCCCGCGGCCATAATCCGTATTCTCCACCGAACAGCGCTGGGGATACCGTTCAATGTACTCCGTGCTGCTGATAATGTCCGCCTGTTCCTGTATAGCGTTTTCAATAGACTCAAATGGTTCATGCGCCGCCAACAGCATGCCGTGGGAATTGGAAATCAAAGTATACCCCGCGATACCGGTTACCGGCTGATAGGCCCTGGCGAAACCACCGTCTATGACAATCAGCCTTCCGCTCGCCTTGACCGGGGATTCCCCTTTGGACACCTTCACCGGCACATGGCCATTAATAATCCTTCCGCTGGATGGGTCCAGACCGAATGATTTCAAAATATACCGGCAAACCCCTTCTTCCTCCCGCAGGATATAGTAGGGGTCCTTCCCTTCCTCGTACAGCTCATAGGCATCGGTGAAATACCGCTCAAATGTGGTCATCTTGTCCTTGCCGTACAATGGGGAGTCGGCGCCGCACCAAAGATACCACATCAGATCAAGGCCTTGCTCCCGGTCCGGTCCGGTCCCGGACAAATAGCCCTTTTGCACAATTGCTTCAATCCGGTCAAGCAACTCTTTTCCCGCCAGAGGCTCTCCACAAAAACGGGTGGCCTTATAGACGCCTTTTTGCTCCAGAGGAATACAGCCGTGAAATAACAGGTTTCCGTCAGATACCTTATACATGCCGCCTTGGTTCATCAATGCCCTGATATGGTACCTAAGCTTTCCGTTATTGATAAAGGATGCCTTGATCTTATCCACCACTTCCTGTTCCTCTGGCGTCAATTCCAGAGGGCAGGCAGGGTTTATGGTGGGTAAATAGGTATCACACAAGGGATAAGACCGGTTGCCTATAAACACGGTGAATTGGGATAGATCCAGCTTATCCAACATCACCCGGTCATCCATCTCATACTCAGGGTGGCGCAAGATGATCCCAGCCTCCAATTTAAGCTGAATCACCGTCACCGCCTTGTGCATTCTGGCGATCAAATCCAATTCCTTCCGGGCGAGCTTGTCTCCCTCCCGGATCGTGGGGTAAAAGCGGGTACAGGGATCTGTTCCATAGGTCTCCATGGCAAAGGTGGCCAGAGGCACCAAATTAATGCCATAGCCCTCCTCAATGGTGTGGAGGTTGTTGTACCGGGCGGAAATCCTGATCACATTGCAGATCAGGGCCTCACTCCCTAAACCGGCGCCCATCCAAGAGATGTCGTGGTTGCCCCACTGATAGTCCACCGAATGATAGCTTGTCAATATCCCCATAACCTTATCGGCGCCCGCGCCGCGGTCAAAGATATCCCCAATCACATGAAGATGCTCCACGGCCAGACGCTGAATCACCAGCGAAATGGCCACAACAAATTCATCGGCCTTGTCCAGGCGGATGATGGTATTGATAATTTCATGGTAATAGTCGTGCTTGTGCTGCCGGTCCGCATCCTCATGAATGAGCTCCTCAAGGATGTAGGAAAAATCTTTGGGCAGCGCCTGCCGAACCTTGGCGCGGGTATATTTGGAGGAAACCCGCTTACAGATCCTCAACAAGCGGAACAGGTTTACCTGACACCAATTATCAGAAACCTCACCGTGTCTTGCGGCTATTTTCATGGTTTCCGTGGGATAATAAACCAGGGTGGCCAGCAACTTCTTTTCAGATTCCATCAACGTGCTGCCAAACAGCTCCTCTATATAGTTTTTAATAACCCCTGACCCATTTCTCAGCACGTGTCCAAAGGATTCATATTCGCCGTGTATATCTGAGACAAAGTGTTCGGTCCCCCTGGGCATATTCAGCTCAGCCTGTTTATTGATAATGGCGCTGCTGGCCTTATTGACATTGGGATAGGTCCGGGATAGCAGCTCCAGATACTTCCTTTTTTCCTCAGAAAAAACGACTTCCTTTGACATCCTTCTCACCCCATTAGTAGGCCCTAACAGTTGATCCCCGCCGCATCCAGCTCCTGCTTCACCAGTTCATTGATGGCATAGGGAAGACGAAGGGCCTCTTCCCTCTCCACCCATACCTTAAGAGACAAATTCACCGCCGCCGCCGTAAAGGATTCAACGGCCACTTCAGGCCCTGGCTCCTTCAATATACCGCCACACCGGGTCACCGCTTTTAGTATAGCCTTATAGGCCCGCTCCAGCTCATCCTTGGCGCCGATAGTGTACTTCAGATTCAGCAAGCTGCCCACATCGTTGGAATGGTTGATGATGCTGGCCTTGGCCACCGAGGAATTAGGGATATAAATCTTGTTTCTTTCGGAGGTCTCCAATTGGACATAGGTCAGGGTAATTTTTCCCACCAATCCGGAATTGGCCCCGATGTCCACATGATCCCCCACTGTAAAGGCATGGTTGCTGAGAATGACGATGCCCGCCGCCACATCGGACATACTGTCCTTGGCTGCCAGGGATAACGCCAGCCCGCCGGAACCCAAAATGGCTGTCAAGGGCGCTGCGGAAATTCCCAACGCATCCGCTACCGCGATGATAATCACTAGAATCAAGGCTATGCGCACAAGCTGCTTGATAATACTGTGCAATAAAGGATTAATCTGGGTCTTTCGGAGAATTTTACCTGTCTGGCCCACCAGTAGCCTATAGATCAAATATCCTACAATTAGTATAATTGCTGCAGAAATTACTCTAGGATAATAATTATTTATTTTATCCTTTAAGTTTGCCGCCACCGACTGATCCACAATCATGTAGATTTCTGGAGCCATTGTTACAAATAATTGATTCATATCTCTTATCTTCCCACCTCTGCCATTCAATACCAACAATATTATACATGGAAATCGCCAATACAACAAGAACATAGCGGCAATATTTTAAAACATTATAATTGATACCGCGCATAGCATCGGAACAAACACAGCCATTGGGTATACAAAACTTCTCCCCGCACAAAATCCGGCGGGAGCTTTGCCATGCGAAGGGCTGTCCTATACTGGTTTTTTGTAAAAGCCGAACGGATTCCAGCAGTGAAGCACCTATCGACATATTTTTTGTAATGGAACCATTCCCCTTTGCTCAGATCAGGGCTATCCTTCCGCGCCACATAAAGCATCACAACATCCACCGAAGGACAGGGATGAAAATCCTCTCTGCGGAAATGATGAACAATTTTGATCCGATATAAGGGCTTGAGCGTCAGGCTGAGGCTGTTTTCATTGGGCTCTCCCAGAAACCGCTTAGCCGCGCCCTTTTCCATAATCAGCCACGCCTCTTTTGGGGGATGGGGATAGGCATTGCCGATAAAGAGTTTTTTCATTATTTGCGTGGTGATACAAAAGGGGATATTGGAAAAGACCTTGTAGTCCTCTTTAAAAGGCAGCTTCCACTGTAAAAAGTCGCTGTGGACCAGGGAAAACCTGCCATTGAAGGAGGGTACCAGCGAATCCAACAATTTATGATAAAGACCCTTATCCAACTCAACGGCAGTCAGCCTGCCGCACCGCTTTAATAATTGCCGTGTGATATGGCCCTTTCCTGGCCCAATTTCAAGGACATGGTCCGATGAATTAATGGTAGTTTTATGAATAAGCTCTTCAATGAGCTTTGTGCTTGTTAAAAAATTTTGGGACACCTTTATGGGCGGAGTTATCTGCCGCCGGCTAGATTTGGACACAAAAATACACCCTTTCCATCACCGCATTCAACGAAAAAGGCATGCAAAAAACAGCTCCTTACTAAGCTTTCCTTGCATGCATTATTTGCGAATACGAATAATGGTACACATTAGGGTGTCTGATTACCTCCATCTATTTTATACTTTTAACTATAGTGCAACTTTCCGGCCCTGTCAAGCGGCAAACCGGCAACCCTTATTCTGACCGATAAACCAAAATGACCAGCCGCAAGGTGATGGATTGCTCAAAAAGTGAAAATTTCTCCAATAACCCCTTGACAAAAATAGGTTACAGATGTAACATATAAATGCAAGTTACAGATGTAACGCGGAGGTGTTAATAAAATGGATATACAAGCGGAAAAAATATCGGACGCGGAATTGGAGATCATGAAGGTTGTGTGGAGATCCCCAGTACCTATGACTTATCCACAAATCCGCTCCGCGCTGGAGGGGTCAGCGGATTGGGACAGCTCCACCATACGGACATTGATCCGGCGGCTGGTGGAGAAGGGCGCTCTGTCACAGTCAAAAGAGGATGTATACTGCTACGCCCCCGCCATCGGGGAATCGGAGTTTATGGAGCAAAAAACCCAATCCTTTTTAAACAAGGTTTATGGGGGCAATGCCAAGGGATTGGTCGCCACTTTATTCAAGAAGGATTATATCAATAAGCAGGATATCGAGGAACTCAAAAGCTTTTGGGAAAAGGAGGGAGATTCCAAGTGAACGAGGTGCTGAAAGTGGCGGTCTCCCTCTCCTTATCCGGGTCCTTGGTTGCTTTGCTGATTTTTGCCCTAAAGCCTTTGATCAAGAACCGGCTGAGTAAAACTTGGCATTACTATATCTGGCTTGTCGTTATCCTCCGGCTCCTGATCCCTTTTTCACCTGAGATCAACATGATAAACAGCCTGTTTCAGTATTCCCAGCAAGCGCGGGCATCTCAAAGCCTTCCCATTGAAGGCTCCCCCTCACAGTCCGGCTTGGAGGATATGTCCATCTGGCCGCAAAACACGGATGAAACGGATACTCCTGATCCCGTGACACCGCTGAGGGAAGTGGAAGGTGAAGATATTCCTTATAACACAGGGATTATCAATGAGCTGGTGAGCAGCATTTGGCTGTTGTGGCTAGGGGTGGCGTTGCTGATGCTGGTGAGAAAGGTTACAAGCTACCGCAGCTTTGTCCGGTATATCCGGGCAGGCTGTTACCAAGTGGACAGCCCAGCCCTGGATGCCCTGCAGCGGGCCTCCAACCAGCTTGGAATCAGGAACTGCCCTCCAATTTACATCAACACCCTGGCTTCCTCCCCTATGCTGGTGGGCATCTTCCGGCCCTTTATTGTACTCCCCGCATTGGATGGGGAGGCCCAAAATATTGAAAATATTATGCTCCATGAACTGATGCATTACCGCCGCCAGGACATCCTCTACAAATGGCTGGCGCAGGTCGCCGTCTGCCTGCACTGGTACAATCCCATCGTCTATCTTGTGGCAAATGAAATCGGGAAATACTGTGAACTCTCCTGTGACGAGATGGTCATCCGCATAACCGGCGACGACCGTATCAGGGATTACGGCGATACATTGCTGGCTTCCCTGAAAACCGGAGGACATTATAACGAGGCTGTGGCGTCGGTCACCTTGAGTGAGGATGCCAAGCTGATGAAAGAAAGGCTGGGTGCTCTTATGCAATTTTCAAAAAAATCCAAGATCATCATCGCTTTGACGGTGGTTTTAACGATATTATTACTTTGTGGAGCGACCTTTGCGGGCGCCTATTTAGGGACATATAACAGCAAAAACGGCTCCCAACCGGCAGACAAGAATCTCCCTGACGGGTATTCAATGCAGGACAGTTCCGTCCCAGCGCAAGCAAGTTCCACTACTGAAAGCAGCGTCTATGTCAATCAATTCCATGTCTTTGAAAACCAATACCTTATTGGGATCCGCTGGCAAAACAATCGAAACAACCGGTACCCCCATATTTTGGAGATCTCCACTGACAAGACCTTTCAATTTGCTTTCAGCGACGAAACCGTCACCTACCGGGAGGATCCGAATGTGGAAGCGGCGCTGCAGGCTTATGCGGCAAGCAAATACTATTTCAACTACACTTCCGGCGTATACAACATAACGGAGGTGTTGGGTCCCTATGATGAATCCGCCGAGGAGCTGGCTGAACAATTTTATCGGAAAGACATCAGTAAATTCTGGGCTGTCATCCAAAAGACGGATTACGAAGTCCAGGTTCAATACGCGGAGAAAGCATTTTATGACAATCAGGTTGACTACTTTGCCCTGCTGGTGGATGAAACTAAAGAAGATCTAAACTGCCTCAGCCTTGCAAAGTACGCCATCGAAAAGAATGAGGCAGGATCCAACTGGGTTTATATGTTTGCGTTAGTCTACGACCTTCTGAGCGAGGATGAGGCCAAGGAATTGCTTGAAATCAGCTATAACGCTAAGGATCCCTCTTTCTTCTATTTTCTGACAGACGCATTTCCCGCTATTCTCGACTACAACGATTGGGCACGCAGGGCCATTCAGGATCAAAAAGAGGAGTTTTTATACTATTTGATCGACCATATCGATGCTTCACGGATTTCCGAGCTGCTGGAAGAAGCCTATTCACAAAGGCTGGAGGACATCTTCTATATACTCGCAGACCGGTACTCCGATCAGATTGATTATGCCGCATGGGCAGAGAGAGCCCTCTTGGATGGATTGGACAATCTCTTTTACTTTTTCTGCGATGATCTGGAAGATGAGGTATTGGCCAGGCTTGCACAGATCGCGTTGGAAAATGATTCAGATGCCTTCCATTCCATTATCTGGTCAATGCGTTCACCCAAAGACCACTGCGACACATTAATTCAATCGGCATATGATGCGAGGAAAGAGGAAATGTTCTGGACGCTGGCCCAAAATATCAGCACCGAAAAGGCTATGGAACTAGCCTACCAGGTCTGTGGGGATGGTGAGGAGGATTACGTTCATTACCTCCTCCAGCTGCTATCCCCCTCCCAGATCAAGGAGCTTAAAGACAAGGCATTTGAAGAAAAAAAAGAGGAGGCCTACCGCATTCTTGACCAGTACCTTGGGTGAACTGACGCCAATTCACTGATAAAGTCACTGGAACCATTTTGAGATGATCAGAAGCAAATGAATGGGAGACTTGCCTTCTCAATAAGTGCGCTGCCAGAATGGTATTCCCTTTCTTTTCTTTGTTTCTAAAATTACTTTAATAAAAGAAACAGGATGCAAAATCTTCATCCTGTTTCTTTTTGTCTGCCCAAAACACTTTGTCCCGGGGCAAGGTTAGCTCCGTCAAGGGATGATTTGAGAAAATAAATGTGATATAATGTGCTCAATATACTCAAAAAGGAGGTCCCTATGAAAACTGTAGTAATCCTAATGGACACCCTCAACCGCCATATGCTGCGGTGCTATAATCCGGATGCCAAAACCATTACACCGGGGATAGACCGCTTGGCGGAGCGCTCCATCATCTTTGACAACCACTTTATCGGCTCAGCGCCCTGTATGCCAGCCCGCCGGGACATCTTCACCGGGCGTCTGAATTTCCTGGAGCGGGGCTGGGGGCCCATTGAGCCCTACGACGT
>Ga0153947_1000377_pt1 | contig 21914 bp, 20 predicted proteins | sample TSNJ031MetaG_FD_104697 | JGI IMG/M metagenome (GOLD analysis project Ga0153947, IMG submission 104697) | Attine ant fungus gardens microbial communities from New Jersey, USA - TSNJ031 MetaG | ecosystem: Host-associated > Fungi > Mycelium > Unclassified | place: USA: New Jersey, Wharton State... | reverse complement strand
GGCTACTCGATCCTGTTCTTCCAGGGTACGGACAAAAGTCAACCTTTCATCCTCAGAAGGAAAAGCTATTCCCTCCAATCTGAATTCAAATGCAAATACTCTTTGATTTCTGTTTTTTTCCTGACACTGAAATGCGTGTCTGCGTTGCGTAGGGAGACGACTTGGCCGTGGTGACGAAATTTAGATAAATATGCCCAGAAGCGATAACATAGAAGTCAGTCCATGAGAAAGAAGGCTGTGACTTTGGGAACATGTTATCAGAACGGTAGACCAACCGCGCATCTCATACAGACGTCATCTAATAATCTATCCTCTACCAACATAGCGCTGCTTCCCATATTCTTTCCAGATCATCTTCAGAACAGCTTTGCCATTATTGTCAAGACTAACATACAGGGCATCCCTGGCATGTTCACCCATTATTTCACACAAAGCATAGAGCCCTGGTTCAAATTCTTGTCGTATCTCCATCTGGATGATACAGAGCGGATCATTGAATGCCTCGATGTAGGCCGCCAGAGCGTAGGCTGCGTGCTTTGACAATGGTTTTGCAAGTGATTCGGCCTTTTGTAATTTGCTGGAGACATGAGTTCGAACCACAGTCTTCACGATCAGAGTCTCGAGCAGGCGGGACAACATACGGCCCTCTGCCGGTCCTAAAGGTTGGCCGATGGCTACCCATCGAGGGAAATTCCGCATAACCATATCTGTTTGTTTGGAGCCTAGCTGGGGGCGACAGCTGCGTATCAGAGAGATCAACTTGGTTAGAACGAGGCTGAAATGAGGTAGGACGGAGACCATGAGGTCTCTCCGAAGGCGGACAAGAGCACTGATGCTAGTGATAATCTTGTGGAAGACCTCTGGTATAGTCCTTTCATCATGTTCTTCTGAAGGTCTGAGGAAGCTAAAAATGATCATGAATATGCTTCCGATATCGATCGAACGCAGCGTTGCAGGCTTTCTCCGAAATTAGTGCAACCTATAAAACCCACAAAATCAAGCACCTACCCGTTCGGAGCACTGTTGTTCCACGAACTCAAGTATCAGTAGACGCAGTGCGGCATTCTCCCGCGTGAATGTGCTATCTTCGGAAAACTTGTTCAGACACTGAGTTGAGAATGCTTGCATACACCTGAGCGCATCTGAAAGCATCTTTCAGAGATCGCTTTCTCAGGAAGTAAAAACTAGACTCCAGGTTCAAACTCACAAGGTGGATTGTTCTTGAGGAGTAGGTTGGCGAGATGGACAACAATTGCAAGTTTATCCATGGGTAGAGAGCCAGGCGACAAAGATTCTAAAATTAAGTCAAGGGTATATGAGTAGTCATCTATCCCTAAAAGTTTAGATGTCGCAGATACATGAATATCTAAATCTCTACGAGCTAATGATGATGAGTAGCTTGGACAAAGAGCTGAAAAAGTAACTCACCAACGTCGCTGCAAGTACCATGAAACACAACGAAAGCCGCAATCATCAGATCCAACTGTCTTCGTCGATTTTCCTCTTCAACTAGAAGGGACATTTCTGCCCGAAGGATGGCAAATATCGAGATTTTACAATTGTCCGCTAACTGGCTAGATCGAGTAGCAACAGAGACCAAGTGTTTTCCAATATAGGTGTCATCTTCTGGACCACAAAGGTCAGCATCAGGTGGTGTAGATGAGGAAGGACCCACCAGGGTGATTCTCGCCCAACCATCTTCTCAAATTCAGCACGCAGCACCATCCAGTCAAACTCTCCGAGTAGTATGTCAGGTTGGACGGGTTGACATGCTTCACATAATGTGAGATTGTCGAGCTTAGACGATTATGGAATGTACGCAAGGAACTGATGCAATCAGAAGGCAGACTTGATGGGATTGTCAGTGACCGTCCCAGGTAGCAGAGGTCAGATTACCTTGCACTATCCTTTAGTTTGAGAACCTCAGCTACCAGACTATAGATGATTTGAGACTGTAAGCGCTGTCGACCACCATCGTTCCTAACGAGAGTCATACACTCATTGAAGGAAGAGAAGATCCTCAACAAAGAATCTGGATAGGAATTTGCTTTTCTCAGGATTTCGCTGATGTAAAGGCGTTAGGACTCGACCGATGTAAAAAAGTCATCAGCACACCTGAAACATGTAACAGTCAGATCAAGAGTAGACTGGACGAAAAAATCATATTCTGGGCCTTCCATTCCACAATCGAATGTCGTGAGGTGGACAATAAATCCACCCAAGTCAACATCCTGTCATCTATCAGAGCTAAGAAAAGAGGCCTCGACATGGTTCATGCTCACCGATATACGCTCAAAACTCACGAGTCCAATCATCCTCCTTAGGAACACTCGCAGAGTAACTAGATTTCGTAGTGTGGATTTCTGGTGGTCTGAGTCGTGCTCCATCCATTTCTCCTTCTCGACGAAACCCTTGACCAGCTGAAAGTCTGCTTCATGGGCTCTTTTGACAAGACACGTCCGAGCATTCTTAGTGAGGTACTCTGTTGGAACATAAAGGAGGAGGTGATATACAGCCAATTCACTCTTCTGAATTTGAGCAGTTGTGGTACTGGTAACCTCAGTAAGATGTGATAACATAGCAGCTACAGTCAATCAGTCAAAAAACAAATCCAAGACAAGGACACCTCTTACATCTCAGGTTCTGCATTTCCCAAAATTCAGCAGAATGAAGAAGACGAAGAAGGAGGCACTCCGGACGTAACTCCGTATCAATTTTATTTTGAATATTTGCTACAGATTTGAGGTCGATGCTCAGGATAAGCTGAATGATATTGGTCAGTTGGAAAGAGGTCGCTAGTTGACTAATCCCGATATGAGACAACTGGACAACACTGGTGCAAGAAGACCTACTCTATCAAGAAAAGCCATCTTTCAAGAACGAGGTGTAATAAAGCTAATGCACCTGATTCGGGGCTATTCAAGTGGCAAGGCAGACCAGACCACGTCGTGCCTGTGGGTTTGAAGGCGCCGTTGAGGTATGAGAGAACAATATCGAGAATCCGAGACGAGGCGCCTTGTTGGACATCAATCTGAGAAAGGTAGTGTAACAGAATCCTGAACTGCCAAGGAGGATATGAACAAAATGTAATCGACTTCGAAATCACGACTCACAATCTCAAGTTCTAATTCTGCAATCAATTGACCATTTCTGCCGTTTGGGCTGATAACCTCCTTCGCTTGCTCGATGACTTTCACCATACTTTCCTGTGCGGTAGTAATCTTTGTAATACTCAGTGTATATTCAACCCTCAGCAGGGCAGCAGCAACGATCTGCATTTCCCACCCATCTGTAGCCATTACAGATTTTCTTCTCTTCTTCCCTCTTCTGGGGAGTAGTCGTTTCACTCTGAGTATTTTGAGCAAAGCCTTGCGGACAGTCTGTTCCCTAAAGTCAGAAACCAGACAACACACACTCTTCGCCGACTCTTCCGTAAGATGTTGCATTGACAGATTGGAGAGGATGAAAAGAGTTAAATATACTTGCAATGAGAGTGACACGGCCAGGGCTTTAGGACCTTGAAAATCAAACCCAGAATCAACAATCATCGCATTTTCCTTGACACCGTCCATTCCCTTCAAAACATCGTAAAAGGCTTGCCAGCTATTTCTTATTGTCTCGAATATCATCTCGACACATCTGAGCGTTTGTCCAGGTGTCAAGAACGTCCTGACTGCGCGGCCCAACCTTCCAAGATGCCGGTTACTTACAACATGACCTGAAAAACACTGAATATATATTTCATGCATGTCACCAATATCCTGAGACGGGAAGGAGGTTGATAAGAAGGCGGTAAAGAGATTATGAATGTGGTCGCTGAGAGTACGGGTCTTGGTATGATAATCGAGAACAAGGTCAAGGAAGGATGCTGTTGCTGAGTCTGTGGACGATATCTAATAGTAAAAGCCATCAGAGTGTCAGGAGAATAGGGCAAAAGACTTACAGGAAGTACAAGTGATAGGATGCGGGGAAGTGAAGGGAGGAGAAGGTCACAATCGATTTGACCAATTTTGAATAGACATTTGACAGCAAGCGAGATCGCGTCTCCGTATTCAGCTAATGAGAGAATATGAATCAAGTTTGCATGGATGGCCAAATAGACTGACCGACCTTGCCACGAGTGTTCAAGCATGTACATTGCACCCTGAATAATGGTTCCCAATATTTGGAGAGCATCTCCTTGTTGAGTATAGAACAACTTTTCCTCATAAACGCCCTCCAACAGTCTGAACCTTGCATCCCAGATTTCCTTGCGTATCTCTCCACTTTTATCAACGGAAGCGATTACTGCCTCGCAATTCACAAGAAACCTGATCGACGCAGCATTAATCCCGTCATTCAACCCGGCGCCGATAGCCTTTGAAGTTTGACTGAAAAGAACGCCACGGTGCCGTTTGACTGCTTGCACATACGAGAGAAATATCCTTGGTATAATTGACAAAACGGCTTGAGATTCAGAAGAGGAACAAGCTGTCTGGAGGTATTTGAAGAGTGTGGTAGATTGATCTGTTGGGTGATCTTCGCACAATTGACGGAGGGTATCAAGATTAAAAAGCGTATCCCTGCCTGCATCGTATATGTCTTTGTAGAGAGAATCGGCCCTGCCTTCTTCGGGCGAAAAGTTTGTTAATAATGGAAGGGATTGCGAAAGAACACGCAGCCAACAGGGAAAAACTGATTGGAAGAATAGATTGAAGAACTAGGGATAAACGGTCAGAAAGATCTACAAATTGTCAGTGCGGGGGAACAAACCTTCTTCTTGTTTGCGACGTTCCCTAGTGAGGTGCGATACGATGAGGTAACAAGGATACCAATGCTGATAATCCCCGAAGTCAGATGTCCTTCATCTATTTTTCGCAATACCAAGCTGAAGAGTTCTGCTAAGTCTTCGAGTAACATCTTGGATTCGGCGAGAGTCCATAATCTACTGACACACGAGTACACCACGGTAGACAGTTCCACTGGAGATCCAGCTTCTCCAAATTTTGACATAAAGGCAGACAGAACTGGCAGAAGAGGTGTACGATAAAGGAGGGACGGAAGCCATGTTGAGAGAGGACCTTGGCATGTAAGCACATCCAGAAGTAATTCCCAATGACTGGAATTAAAGATAGAGCTCGTAGACCTAATGAAATCGATGAGTAGAAGTCGGAAACAAGAGATGCTCAGTGCCCACGTTGATTGAAATTTGTCCTTGAGGAAGGTAGATAAGAGCCAGTCAGCAATAACTTGAGCCTTGCTCGGCAAGAAAAAAGTGTTGTCGTCCCAGGCATGTCGAGCTATTTCAATCTTAGTCCATCCTCCAGGTACAGGAGGATTCGAAGACGCCTTCAAGGCACGAATAAACTCTTGAATCGTCGTCATATAAGTTGTTTTTGTTCAGTTGTTTATATTCAGTACAGAAGATGTGAAGAGAACGTTAAAAAAAGACTCCTAACCTTAAGATAGGTGCAGGTGAATCGGCCCCAACTCCGGACAATTATAAGGCTTCTCTCTTTTTACGATATGTTAGAAGACAGTGTAGAGTTGGAAACATGTCTCAGAATGCAACAAGAGGAATGTGAGGTACTGGAGGTAGGTGTCTTCTCTTAGATCTACTGCACCATTCTCATTTGCTTACTACAGTCAATATATCCAGAATGCGTAGCAAGTCAGACGAACAACGGGTTGCTTAGACTGGAGATCCCAGTAGAATTTAATGGCACACGTTTGGTCAAAATCGAGCCACAGATTTTGTCAAGTAGCAGTAAGGTGTTGCCTAGCCAATCAGTGAGGCTATCAACATTGCCACCACTTCTATTACAGCTGTCTCTACCCCAAGGATATCCAATTACTTTTCCTCCTCGGATATTGTCTCTTCGTGCTACCCATTCCTGGCTATCCAAACCTTTATTAGAGCTCCAAAGCAAGTTGAGGAGCCAATGGCGAGCCGGCGAAGGTGTTCTCTATAACTGGATAGAGTACATCCGCACGGGAGAGTTTTTGTCTGAGCTTGACATGCTATGGCATGAAGATGATGAAACTATTCTGTCCGTAATGTCTTTCGATTAAGACTCCAGAGAGTACTGACCGCCTGTAGAATTTATCACACGGCACCACATGCTCTGGTATCAGTATTACAAGCACATGAAACGTCATCAAAATCACTCGAGTTCACGAAAAACTCATATCTATGTTCGATATGTTTGACAAGCCGGAAGGGATCAAAGTGTCTGCAGCTGTCATGTGCTCATGTCTTCTGTCGATCATGCCTCGAGGATTTCTGGAAATTATGTATAGAAGAGGGTGACGTAGGACGAGTGAGCTGTGCTGACCCAGATTGCGTGAAAGTGGGGCGGGAGGCTCAGGAAGAGGAAGTTGCACGTGTGGTCTCGGAAGGCAACCTGCAACGTTGGCGATGGCTTCGAGAAAAGAGAAATCTGGAAGGAGGCGAGTGGACCCACGGACACCTTCACAAGCGGACTAACCATGGTGTAGATCCATCTATCCTACATTGTCCCTTGGAACATTGCCAAACTCCCGTAATCAAACCTTCAGACGCGGAGGAAGGGACAGGATGGGAGCGATTTCGGCAGTGCCCCAAATGTGGCTTCACATTCTGTGCATTTTGTCGGAGGACATGGCAAGCAGTCAATTTTAACATCCGCCTAACGACGCAATGCTGAGAAAGCTTAGGCATGGGCCGATCACTGAGTGCCCGATCGCATACTCGGAAAAGGTCGTCCTTGAGTATCTGGCGGCCCAGGATGGATCGTCAGAACGCGAATACATAGAAAAAACATACGGCCGAAATAGTATCAAGCGCCTCGTGCGCTTGTACGAGGAAGAGCTGGCAAATAAGCGCTGGCTACAAGCCTCAACGATGGCCTGCCCAGGGTGCGAGATCCATGTGGAAAAAAATTTAGGGTGTAACCATGTAGGTGTTGAGTCAGTGAAGAAGAATGAAGAGGCTGAAATTAATAATTGCAGATGACATGTTGGCAATGCGGGCAACATTTTTGCTACCGATGTGGGGCAAAGCTGGAGCGATCGAATCCATATCAGCATTTCTCGACGCCTGGGCTGGCATGCTACTACAAGTTGTTTGACTTCCAGGACGAGCAGATGCGGGAGCAGGAGGAGGATAATTTACAAGTAGCATGGCCCGGTAGATAAATTGCTATCCAAGGCGATAAAGTATGCAGACGGTAGTTAATTATTATCATGGACTTGGAATAAAAATGTTTTTCATTGAAGTGAGACAAAATGCGATTATATATTGTCTCCTTTTCGAAAAAGACTGATCAGTAATACCCTTCCTCCTCATACCCTCACCACTACGATGGATGCCTACACAACCTCCTTTGTCTATCCACGTCGGTCGCGACATATGTTGTCCACTGCTCCCTCTAGAGATTTCCACCACCATGAACCATATAAACCGCCCCTTCTGCCGGAGCATCTTACCTCTGACGCAGATGCAGTTCAGAAACTCGTCGTCATAGCCATGCAGCTCCATGGCTGCCATGTTTCTTACTATCCCGTTGACCATGGCACGGCCTACAATTTTCACGTCACAGGCACATACCAGCAGGTCATGCTCACGAGAGGTCTTATCCTCAAGGACTGTCCCATCCAGGTAGGTCTCCTGTCAGAGTTTTCTTAGATCTCTCTTGACTCCTCGACAGCATCGGGCCGCAATTAAAGTCTCCCGCTCAGAGATCCTTGATTCTCCTTTTTCTAAACCAACCCTCAAGCCTGAAGTCCGCCGTCGTTTGGATGATATTGCGTCTGAGACGCTCGCACATATCGCCGTTGTCAACAGTCCTCTTTCCGCCGTGAACCGTACTCCCCCTGATGGTATCAGCCTCAATGGCGGCTGGTCAGGTCTTGAAACAGAACGCGTTTGTGAACTCGTTATCACTGGCACGGAGGATGCAGTAGACCTTGCCCGCGTCCGCCTGCTGGTCATGCTGGATGAACTGGTGAGTCATGAATTATCTATCATCACCTGTCTCTTACGCCGCTTTTCATCCCAGAGTGGTCTTCACGCTGAGATTTGCGACATAGATCATAAAATGCATCCCATCATTGCGGGCAAGAAGCGGCATGTAATCCAAACTATTCAGGAAGAAACGGCCACAAATATCTACTTTCCTTCTCCTCTACAAGGAGTCTTTGCCTCTGATCCGACGGGAACGGGGACGCTGGGGCCCAATACTATCTGGATCACTGGCGAATTTTTTGGTGTGCAACGGGCGCGAGATATGCTGTATCAGGTTTCTTTGAACAAGGTGTGTAATACCTTTAATGGTGCATGAAAAAGTTTTCACGTACATATTATCAGCGTAACAACACGTTGTCGAAAGATACGGCAATTCTTCCGCGCAAGCTCGATTGGATGATTACCGACCGTGCGGAAGATCTCAAATCAATCATGAGTGACAACTCTACTTTCATCCAGTTTCCTTCCCTAGGAAGCTCTGCTAGCCTTTTGTCTGTCTTCGGCGACTCAAAAGTGAACGTTCAACGCACAATTAGATCCATTATGCAATTAGTATGTTGTGGCAGCCCTCTCATGAACCAACATTTACGTCATCTGTCTAGGCATGTCAATCTTATGTTGGGTCTTTCTGGTTATTGCCCATTCAATTTAATGCGCTCCTTCCACCTGCTACTCTAAACCCATCTAACGTCACTACCCTTCTTAATCAAATATCCGTTGCGACTGGTGCTGAGGCTGTATTCAAAAGTATGTGTTTTGAGATGCACGGGCTAGAACACGAAGTATGTGCCGCTGTAAACATGGTGCTAGACTTAGAAATGGTTAAGGCGAGTATTGTTAGTTGAAATCAGTGTCTAATGTTGATAAATTTCTTAGACATTCCATCATGAGATCCGTTTCCAGATTGAGCTGGCGAACGAACATCGGGAGTTCATCAGCGGGAAAAAGAACGGAAAAATAAACAAAATTATGCAAACTACCAACGTCAAGATTAAGTTTGAGACATTTAATGACTACAACTTCTTGATAGATATATCGAGTCCCGATAGCTCCGTTCTTCAGGGCCTGTCACTTCTCCAGGAGGAATTGCCTGCCGAAATCTCATTCCATGTCCCTGAAGCCTACCACAAACGTATAATCGGGGTTGGTGGTCGGAGTATCCAACGTATCATGAAAAAGTATGGTGTTTATGTCAAGTTCTCGAATGCAGAGGAATTTGCGGCATTGGGTGGTTATAACGATAACGACGATAACGTGGTGGCCCGCACTCCTGCCAAAAATGCGATCAATCTCGAGAATCTCAAACAGTCAGTGATGGAACTCGTAAATCCCAAGGTTTGCATTCCTCTTCCAACTCTTGGACGTCGACTGATGCCTGCCTAGGACAAGGATTTTGTGAACGAGACTGCCTCCATCCCTCGAAAATACCATCGAATACTATTGGGCGAGAAGGGTATCTTCATTCATGATATTGAAACGAAAACCAATTCCCGTGTGCGGTTCCCCGACAAGGAGACTGCATCTGACGTAGTTACCATTTATGGTCCAGAGAGTCAAGTCCAAATCGCAGCCGCTATGTTACTAGTATGTCCCTCGCAACCTCAATCTGGTGAAGTTCAATTCATTCCTTGATAGGATCATGTGCCTTTTGAAGCAGACATGGCCGTCCCTCCGAACTCTGACCTCGTTTGCCTTTGCAGCACTCCTGATTTCATCGACCTTGTGGAGCGTGCTAAGTGCGAACTACAGGTGTCCATTATCCCGAATTTCAAACAGACACTTCTGGCGAATGGCGCATCTAGTTCTGAAACGCCTATCGATTACTCGTTCAAGTTCAGGTGCCAACGTAGCAACACCGATTTCCTCATTGCGGCCCGTGAGATGTTGGAGCAATTCCTTCAAAATTTGGGAGTTCATGTCTATCCTTCCCCGACGTCACAAGGCCACAAGCGTGGCGACTCCTTCGCCGATGCCTTCCCTCATTTCGATAGCAAGGTTCTATCGACCGCTCGCACTCGTGGGCATGGTAAGAAATTATCCTCAGTAACTTCCATCACCGGATATTCAATTTTTCATAGCCTATGCAGAGTCGATGGACATTAACAGGTCTGAATTCATAGGCGACCGGAGACTCCGCCTTGCAAACTCATCTCCCGATGTCAAAGCACTGTTTCATTCTCCTGTGAACTCCTACATCTTCGACGATCATAATCATTCAGAGTCGAGTTACCTTGGTTCTGGGCCTTCTGGAGGCGGTATAGATTATTGGTCACCTAGTGGACCCCTACCCCCAATTGTAAGTCGTTTTTTGTCTTGCCGTGGGAATCATCACTCCACGGGCCACATTCTTCAGGGTTCTGGAGTATCTAGCCGTACAAAACATACAATGGAAGATGCATTTAAACGTGGTTCTGATTCTTTTCTCGAGGCCAAACTCAAAGATCAGTCACTCAAACCTCGTTCCTTAACAAACAGAGCACAATCGCTTGATCTTACATACTCGCTTTCAAAGATCACTGAATCAAATTCTGGGATGGTGCCGCCGGATTCACCAACGACTTCAACAGCGGGTAATGACACGTGTGGCGATATCAGTCCTATCTCTGGAACTACACCTTCGTTTCCGAGTGTGTATGGGCCATCTTCAACAGGCGTTCCTCAAGCAAGTTTGACTCCAACCGCTGGTTGCATCGTTGGTTCGTGTATCACTGCCAGCGGTATTCCATCTATCGTCCCCTCTGCTGCAAGATTATCTGGTCCTTCACCGACTCGTCAGAGACCTGGTCGAACGCCGGATAATAACTCGGAAGATGTCTCAAAGATGCTTTCTAACCTCGGATTGTAGATCTGGCCTTCTGTTATTGTCTCCTAGAGATCTTATGCTGCTTTTATTGCATTTGATGCCACATGTGCAGGTTGTCTCATACAGATACATTTTCCATTTACCTACTTGCGTTTCTAGCATCGCTCCATGTTCCAGTAGTTTCTTTGAATTCAATAATGGGCTAATATCTTTCCCTTCATTGATTCTTTTCTTTTTTACTGCCTCTACGCTCGCCCTTTCCACAAATCCTCCTTTCGCATTACCTTGGTTCTTGTCTTGTTGCTCTGGTCTTTCCTCGTCGGGTTGCATTTCATCTGATTTCCCTGCCCCTCTGCTTGTATCCTACTCATACTCGACAACATATGTGACCATTTCATGTATGTATATACACCCCCGCATTCATATTCCCCCTTCATTACCCCAGCATCCTTATTTCATGTCCATCATATCATGTACATGTATCTGGTCTTAGACTACTCAGCTATTCAACGGGCTGGTTCTTTGGTATACTTATTACTAATCGAATTTATTATCGTGTATACTTCAAATCGGAAGAGCTTCATCACACCGGAGGGTAGGAGGAGGAAGAAGTCATGAAATAGCAATGAAGATTAGACAATCCAGGGAATCTCAAACAATACGAAGTCGAAAAACTCCTGCTCCATCAAGGCAGAATACTCGCCCACATATTCGTCGTTGATGCTTTGCTTCCCGTGGCTCTTTTGATTCGAGCGAGGACGGAGATAGGCGAACTGAGTTTGAAGCACATTGAATGTTTTCTTCATTGACTGAGGCTCTGGCTAGAAATCGGGGAAGTGAGAATTCCTTGTTGTGGGCACTAGTGTAAGCGTGATACATTACCTTGATGATCAACCCTGTGTAACTAGCAGGGAGACCGTATCGAAGGACACTCTCGACAAACAAACGAACAACTTTGAGGTGTACAAGAAGTTGGAACGCCTCAGAGAAGTTGATGCGTGAGAGACGCAAAAGTTCCGTCTAACGTGATATCAGTGTTTCCCGAGGACTTCTAAGTAAGCTCAAAAGCCTACCCAAAGTTCTTTCTCTGTCGAATTCGCTGTATAAAGCTCCTCTTGTTGTTTCTGGATCTCTGCTTCAGAGAACGTAAATTCCCGAACTATGAATCTTGGGAAGATTAGGCAATGGTTAAACTGGAAAGCAGATTAGGCCCTACTTGTGATCTCTGCATTTCTGAACGAATTCATCGTGAACGCGTTTGAAGATGACAACAACAAAGAGTGTAAATTCATCGTCTGATTGGATCATCCTGTGATCAAGATGAGAGTATAGAAATACTCAGCGACACCTAAGGCATACTTTGAAGATCGGGGCACCACCATCTGTACTAGCCTTTCATAGGTACTGTTCCACTCCTTGACCAGATTTCTAGCGGCTGATTGAATATCCAAAAGAGATAAAAGAGAAAATTTGAATTACCTTGGAACTGCGACTAGCACGGATTCCATGTATTCTGACTCCGGTATGAAGTCTTGTGCGGATACAACATCAACAAGTGAACGAACAGAGAGATCCCCCCTGCCTGTAGTATTAGCTTAATCGCTCGTGACGGACAGTAAAACACACACATCTGCTTTCGCTGCAATTGAGTAAGAGAACCTTTCACGAGGTTGTAGTTGTTGAGCTTCATTTTCATCGCATTATCAATGGAGGCTGTCTCCTAGTTGATCCCAGTAATTTTTATAACGAGTGTGAGGACAGGATACAAATTAGCATACCTTGTTGAGTACGTCAACGATAGCGGGTAAACTCTTGTGAATACTGTAACGACTTTCATTCCACTCCCAATTCTTGAACAAGTAATCATCTACGGTCTGCTCGTCGACAAGTACATGTTGAGATAGTTTGGATGCATCGTTATTCAGCAAGCTTCTCAGAGTATCAACGATCTTCGCGACAGTCGCTGTGAAGTAGGCCTCTTGTTTGGAAAGGTCCTCTGAAAGGTGAATCAGAGAATCAAGAGTTCCTGTCTACTGGATGCTAGGTGAGTAGAAATAGATGGGAGATCCCCTATTCCAAACCTTGAACGATGGGATGTTCAATTGTGCCACCCTCCTCGAGGGTGATCTCGCTTGCGAGGTCAGCCTCCGGGTAATCTCTTCTATAAGACCTTCGGAGTCGCCATCCTGAGGCACTGAAACAAGCCAAGTACTCTGGTCTGACGGCATCGGACGTAAGGGAGAAATGGAGATTTGAGGGAATAAGGCTAGTTGTATTTAGTCATATTTTGTCTAGGGGGTCCCGGTTCTATCAATGGTTGGTTAATCTCAAACGTAATGACCTCGGTGCTCCGTCAGGATTTTTCCAAAATATTACGAACAAGAAACTTGCCACCATGCCGGTCAGGGAGATTACTCGTAGATCCCGGCCAATGCATAGATCTGAGGAATACAGAGAAAGATGTAGTCTTTCTAGATGCATCCTGGTTTATGCCAAACTCTCCTCGCAATGGTCAAGCGGAATACCTCAAGGAACGGATCCCAGGAGCTCAATTCTTGGATCTGGACGAAGTTGCAAGTCCCCATCCGCTTGGTCTTAAGCACATGATGCCGGACCCGCAAGCTTTCGCTAAGGCATGTGGTAAGAATGTCAGAGACGTAGCTTGAAAGGTTACTTATATCCTCATTCTCCAAGGACAATATGGCATCACCCACTCCACTCATGTTGTGATCTACGACACACACGGCATCTTTTCTTCCCCGAGAGCGCTATTCATGTTCCGTGCATTTGGGCATGACAGGTCGAGTGTCCTGAATGGAGGTCTACCACGATGGAAAGATGAAGGTTTGAAGATAGAAACTGGGAAGCCCCAACAGCATAGCACAATGTATTCCATACCCAATTTCGACCAACAAAGCATTCGAGGTCAGTGACCGGTATAATTACTCAAATGTTTGGATGCTCATGCGCAAATAGACTACGAACAAATGGTTTCAAACTCTTCGCTTGATATCTCCACTAAGGCCTCGGAGCTTGTTCTAGATGCTCGATCAAAGGAAAGGTGAACGATTTGGATGGATTTAGCTTTGCGTGCCAGTTTTAATCATATGCCATTTCAGGTTTACCGGTGCAGCCCCAGAACCTCGTCCCGGTCTTTCTTCTGGTCATATTCCTAACTCGTTTTCACTACCATTCAACATTTTTCTCCAGAAGCAGATCAGCGAAGCTGATGGCTCAGAATACACTACTTTCCTTCCCGAAAGTGCTTTAAAGGATACACTGGAAGCCGCCGTCGGCGTCGAGCAGGCTAATATGATCATCGAGGGCAGAAAATCTGTTGTCACAACCTGTGGCAGCGGCATGACAGCTGCTGTCTTATGGTTAGGTCTACGTTTAATAGGTGTTAAGAATGTTGCCCTTTATGATGAGGTCAGTGACTAATGGATCAGTCTCTCCTTCCGAACCCAACTAATGGATGTCTAACATAGTCATGGACCGGATATGCAATGCGCCCATCAAGCAGAATTGACAAGGACTAGATACAGACAAACAACACTATATATAGTATTTTTTTTGCGTACATGAACAACTGTCAGCGGATGCCGATGAAGTTGCAATAAATAGTTCATGAGGCCACAAATGAACATCCATATAAATATCCATATGGCGCAACACAGGAAAATACTTCCGGCAAACACTGACGAAACACTGACGACATCAGCATTTTTGCCAAAAGTAATTCCCACATCTGATTTTCAGGTACTTGAAACTCCTTAGGCAATGCACCCCGGACTCGATCCTCCTAGAGACTTTCATTGGTCCTCGCAAAAGTACTAATAAGATTATATTCGTAATCAATTTGCTGATATATCAATAAATAAACTAAGACTTGGTTGGCTGCCTTTCAAGAATCATAGAAATGAAGATAAAGAACCAGAAGAAAAATACAATTAGATGCCCTAATGCACCGAATATAAGACTTCCATAAAGGGAGGCGGCCGATAGTGTCTGTGAGGATTTCCGATTTTTGCGGCTGGGAGGAGACCATGAACATCAAATTCCGTGGCACAAGGTTCCCCGGCACTGACCTCGGGCAATATATTGCACTTCTGCACGTTGATGTTTCCCTTTTCGCAGAAGCGTAAGCGTCCATCTGCGGAAATAAAGCGCTCCGTCAGGGTAATTAATTTCAGGTCGACGATTCCCGTACCCCTCTGTTAGGAGGACATCAAATCCTCTCTTTTTGACCTCTCGAAGTAGTTGTTGCTGCGCAAAAATCACAAGCCTCCCAAGATGATGCCCATAATGTTCCGTTCGAGAACGTATATCGAATACGTAAGTGCCGCGAGTTTCCGTCTCACTAACACAAAGTACATCCAAGCCTGGGAACACCTGTCAGAGGACAGATGTTCAGCTCAACAGCGGTGACTCACCATCACCATCGTCATAGGTCGGAACCGGTTCTACTGTCCTGCAATCCACCACCTCCCATGATTGTTCCTTTCTCCGACAATTGAAAAACATGGGTCCAGCGAGTGTGAGATGGGTTATGTGACAGGCAAGATTCTGAATAGATTCGAACATCTTGTTGCAAGAACTTATATAGGTTTATTTTTGACGACGAAACGCGACTGTAAAGTGGCTGCGTGCCGGGAGCCGTCATCTGCGGCATCACAGCAAGTACAACCTTTACTCACCTGCGATTGATAAGACTGTTCGGAACCGGAATATGAACTGCGGATAGCCAAGATTTGAAGAGAAATAAAAACAGAGATAGTCAACATCACTGCAGGCTCCGGATGCAACAGATGTTTGGAGAGTTCAAAAAGCCTTCGAGGAAGCTCCAGGATCGTACTTAGCAGGGGTCTAAGCGGCGCTCCAGTGCACAGTAATGATTTCGGCAGAACTGATTCGTCTCCTGCACACAGCCACTAATCCCGCGATCATAGGATATATGAGCCCAGCCCAGCCCAGCTGTAGTCCTCGGAATAAAAGCCCAGTGCATATAAGCGCTCAGCGCTAAGGGAAGTACAGGCAGTTACAACGGATTTTAGCAAGGGAAATGCTGATTTGCAAGTTGGTAAAATGACTAATCTTCGGCCCGAACTCAGCTTGTGCATTTACAGAACCAGGCTCATAAGGCATTGAAGTATGAACTCAACAGGAATGTCAAACAATCTACAAGATAAGAGGAATCAACGAGACTATCGCCAAAAGATGCTTAATGTCAGAAAGAGTAGCCACTCCCAGAGCACCGGATTGAGTTGAGCTTGTGTCCGTCGAAGTTGAGTTTGTGCATGACACAGAGCTGATACTAGAAGTATCATTCGTCAAGGTAACATCAGAACACTATCGCGAACATGAGTAAGGAAGGATGAGCAGATTAGAACACATACTTGGAACAAGTTGCCATCCCCTCCGTCGTACAACATCTGTTCAATGACTTGTAAGCGCTACTTTTCGTTGTCAAGACTCTGCAACCTACTTGAATTGTAATGTTTTGTCCGTTGTGTAGACCCGTGAAGTTGGACGTCGCAAGGTCGAGCGGAATACAAAAAGAACCCTCTCCTTGAAGTTGGAAAAAGGAGTTGACTTGCGAAAAGTCACTGAAGCTATTCGGATTCGTAGTATTCGCAATGTAGAAAGCAGCTGAAAGTAAGTTTGGATTCAATGTGACAGCATATCTTAGCGGGGTTGACTTACCGGACCACTGAGGGTGTCCGGAGTTCAGGGAGATGAAACCTTGGCTGAGAGGAAATGCAGTCCGGTTCGTAGTAACATTCGTGAAGCCATCTAATGCACTCATGGTAAGCAACTATCAGCATAACATCAAGGATATGGTCAATCCTATACCACAGAAATTCGGCTCCTTGTCTTCCACAAATGGGCCGCGAGGAGTTGGGAAAGCGATCTGGAAATGTGCATTCACGAATACGGCACAAACGAGAGAAACCAGTGTAGGAAGTATGGTCTTCATGATAAGCTGTGTGCCCTGGTCAGACTGATAAGAATCGAGAAGGTGCTTTATAGTCTTGATGCCCTGGCAGAACCTAGAGGCGAAAAAGTTTTTTTCCGAACTTTGTATGCCGAACCAAAGGAGGAATCAACTATCTTTAGTTGATTTCTGATGCCGGTTACCATAAGCTCTTCGATGATCGATCCGGATGTTCTGGCATCACGGCCAAAAGTTGAGGACGCTGATACGAAGTTTAGGAAGTTCTTGCAATTTTCGTTAGTAGCCAACGGTGTTCAGACCGATCTCGAAGAGAAACTCCTAAATCTAGAAACCTGTTATAATTCAAACCATCTCACCAACGGATTACGGTTATGTTTCCCCATAAATCATGTCCTCACAAAGGAGATCAAGGCCCCCACGAAGCGGAGAGCAAATGGTCAGCTTTGCATTAGAATCGTGTGGACAAGTTTCATCTGCTTAAGGCAATCCGAATCATCACGAAAAACGTGTTACTCAGACGCTTGCATCATCCCGGCAAGGTAGAAAGAACGGCAGGATTTAACAATTCCTGCTCCAGAACAGATCGGGGTAGCCCGGCTGAACTGAAGCTGATCTAATAGTCATGTCAGTGAAAATTGATATCAGTATGCAACATTGGAGAGGATGTCAGATTATTCTATCAAATATTAGTCACAGACAGGCGCTTCCCAATGACAGATATACTTGTAAGATCATCGACGACACTCGTGATGTTGGCACCGGAAAGGTTTCCAGAAGAATAAGACATTCACCTAGCGTATCCTCGCCCAGCGTGTCCTCAGGAATCCGACAGACATGTTATTGAGATTCTGACAAGATTTTGTGCAAGGGAGGTCATTGAAACTGGGTATGTGTGATAGCCACCACAGAGTCGTTAACTCCGGGTAAACCGCGGATAATTGAGTAATCGAAAAAGCATCAACAACATACGACAGAAAAGATTGAGCGTAGCGCCACAGTCAAGCCAAGCCAGATGCCAGGCCAGAGTGAACATGGTGTCATTTAGGATTTTATTCGATCAATGTAGCTACAAGGTCAAAAAGCCTTTTTCAACCGTTCAAAATGAGAATGGTATCCTGACATCCACATCGAGGCAACATCGAGGCAACACCAACATGATTTACTTTGCCGATCCGTTGACCCGTTGACAAGACGACCATTTTTCTAATATACCTATATACCCTGTTTAGTTCTTCTCGCTGTTCTCGCTTTTAGGCAAGGTCAGATGCAAAGTTTCATGTGAAGAATAGACTTTCAGAAAAATGATGATAATAATACATGTTTTGTGATCGAACAGTAATTTCAATGATCGTGTTTCGGAACTACGGCAGAAATTCTGCCAAAGAGAATCTCTCCCAAACCCAGCCCTACGAGGATTGAGATGATATATCCGGCATTGAACGTCCTAAACGACAATGTCAAAGACCTTCTAGACCGACAGGTAATGACCTTACATAACAGACAACATGAGGCCAAATCCCAGTAGTCTCTGGAAGGCATACAAAATCCCCCGGGGAACATCAACTGCGGCCATGAAAGGAGGAAATGTGCGTTTTGGAAACGAGTTCGATTTCTTGGCTGGTGATAATTTTTCTGCGGCATCTGAACCAGACCGACAAGAACCAGTGCTTCCTGACAATTGAATAGGCATGTTTCGCAAAGTTCTGCAGGACCTCAGCGTAAGCAAGGCAAAAAAGAGTTGGATTGGGAGCCAAAGAACCTTCGCCTCAAGTGAAGTTGAATCACAGGAGAAACTGCATTCACCCATCTGTCAAAGAGAGCGAAGAAGAAGAGACCGATACAAGCTCCAGCAGTTGCACCTCCGGAGGTGGGCTTCCAGGCCTGGAAGAGGAGGTAGTCACCGCCAACGAAATGGAAGAAGGGTGTCATCATGACCATCATTGCCCCATTGTCGGTGGAAGTGTCATTCATGTTCATGGCTGCGAGAAACAAGACGAAGAGAAAGCTGTACTCCCACGAGCTGGGATGCGACTATTCTGAAAACGGAAACCCTATTCTGAAATGCCGACAAACCGACATAGTAGCAGATCAGAGATGAGCAAGGAATCGCCAACGTGTGTACGTTTCCAGGTTTGATCGTGTGCTGGGAATGGAGCAAAAACTTTTTTCTCCCCGCCGGATAATGGAAGAGCTGAGATTATTAATTGATCCTGTAAACTTGGAGAGGTACATGTGTCAGTGATGGACTTCTTTTTGACAAGAGGTGCATTGAGACGGGAATAGAGCTGGCAGTGGTCGTGGTGACGGTTCAGCTAAGTATGTTTTATGCATGAAATTCGATAAACTTGTCGTGGAGATGGGCAAATTTGCCAACTGCTAAGGGAGATACGATACAGCATGCAGGTCTTTATCCGGAAAGGGGGCTCAAGACTTCTATCGAAAATGGGGCTAACTTGCGCATCTCATTCGACCATCTCATTTAGGATACTACCCCAAAAAAGGTCGTGTAGACGCTTACAGGGCCAGATGACGTTCATGAGGGAATGATACGAACTGCTTCAGGAACAGTTAGGGCCCCCCAAACACCAAAAATTCTTTGTCAATCCTTGTCTCGTGATCGCTGACTGATCTTGTCGTCATCTCATTATGAATACCGACGTTTCTCTGGAAATTTCTTGACTATGGCTAGTCTTGTTCGCTCTAGCATTACGCGTCACTTTCGCATTGTCGCGAGGCGCAACATTGTACTGGCAGGAAAACCTGTTGTAACGTCATTCATTCGATTGAACTCTTCCGAAGCACCTCCACCCACCAAAAAGCCTAAAACACCAGAGGAACTGCAAAAGAAGGCAGCTTTAGAGAGACATGATGATCTACAGAGGGACTGGGATGCGAAAATTATAACATATGAAGACCTTGTGCCTATCACCGAATCGCCAACTCCCGTACATATTCCTTGTACACACGAGTTTCACGATTTTGCGCTTACCAGTTTCACAGGACACTTATCTTATTGATGTTCGTGAGCCGAATGAGGTCGTCCAAGGAATGATTCCGTCTGCTGTTAATCTTCCACTTACTGTACTGGCGGATTCATTGCATTCGGCCCCAGAGGCTTTCCTCGCAAGGCATGGGTATGAAAAACCAAAGACAGGCCAGCGCATTATCTTTTACTGCAGGAGTGGTATGAGGAGTACTTCTGCTAGTGATGTCGCCAAGCGTAATGGGTATACGAAGTAAGTGATTATTCACTGAACAGGCTCAATCCTAACTGTATTCTAGTATATTGAACTACAAGGGATCCTGGATAGAGTGGACAGGCAAGCGAAATAGTCAAAAGTCATAGTTAACTTCTGGTTAGATACAAACCCTAACCTCAGCGCGGCAGCTGGTGGGTTTGAATGATCTGGTTCTTTACTTATGTCACACATGTACTCTTTTATTGTTCGGCAGTCTGTCCGTCGTTCTCTTGTACTTGCCTCGAATTATACAAGATGTCTACATTTGATCAGTACTGCACGAGTTACGACCTCACAAAGGCATCGACGGTGGTTTGCTACACCTGCCCCCCGGGTCAAGGAGAGGTCCGCATCGCCATGATATTTCTGGAGTATTGCCTAAGAATTTCTTACTTTTTCAAGTAATCTGCCTATGGAACGATATCACGCGCTTTCCGAAGCAACAATGGATTCTCTACTGGAGTCACTCGAGAACCTCCTAGACGATGTTGCAGACTCAGGTTATGAGGTGGAATATCACGTACGTGCCAAGGCATTCCGACCAAGTTCATCCTGACTTTCCGTTGTCAGAGTGGCGTTCTCACACTCAAACTAGCAGACAAGGGAACATATGTCATCAATAAGCAACCTCCGAATAAGCAGATTTGGCTGTCTTCGCCCCACAGGTGTGATACCTCACTTGCAGGTGTTGTCCGATCTGTTTTCAACTTCATGACAATTTGGTATCTCAGTGGACCGAAACGATATGATTATTCCGAAGCTGCAGACGACTGGTTGTATTCTCGAGACGAACGTACCATGGGAGAGCTGTTAAGCGAAGAGTTGTCTCAGGTATTTAAACGGGAAGTAAACCTCAAACTGACGAATGTGTCCAAAATGTTGTGACATTGAAACCCTCGGAATTTTCGGGCTTCGAACACATCTATCCGATCCGAGTGGTTCGCCAGTTATGGTCAGTATGTCATAACATGGATGACTACATGACCGAACGGCATGCAAATTATACAATTTAATATACAAAGGATGCGGAGGTGATATAGTAAATGCAAATGGGCGAGATCTTGTCCAAAGAAAGGCCAGAATAAAATGATGGATTGAGGTCATTATGGTTGACCGGCACTGTGCTGCCGCCGCGAAAGAAATGCAGATGCAAGTGATCTGAATAAAAGATCAAGGGATATCATCCAGAAACAAAGAGTAGACTTACCTGTTTGTTCCCTCGTAATGCTCGTACACACGTGCCGACTCTTCTGCTAATGTCTGGTGCTCTGGATGGTGTGATAAATGAAATTTATTGTGCTCGGAATGCGGAGAGTGAGATTGAGAATTATTCGGGAGGAGGGAAGCAAACATCTGGCGATGTTTATGCAAGATATGCATCTCTTTCAGCACATTATTGACCTCAGCATATTCCGTATTGCGATCTGACTGTGCAATTTTTTCCTGGCTCCTTCCATGTCGTCTTTCCTCAACAGATTCCTCCTCTCTGCAATCCTCCGCCGTAGGTTTGGAGTTTGAAGGATGTGCATTCCATCCATCGAATGATGGCTGTGCAACGCGTCTTCGTTTGAGATTACGGACGTCTAAGATGTCTTCAGAGGTGATACCTTGTGGTATACTGGGTGACTGCGGGAAAGGAGACGAAGCACGCTGTCGTTTGAGCATCGTCAGAATTCGCCACTCGAGCTGAAGGAAAGTCGTGAGGGAAGGCTCGAGCACTTTGTAGGCTATTATATTACTTAATCAACCCTATTACTACACTGTTTCTTCCTTGCACCTTATTATCTGTTCTTCGTCTGAGCTATGTCAGACATCATGGATGTGTTTTCTGCTATGGGCATTGCTGGATTCGGAAAGGCTCCTCAGAAGCGGCAACTGGATCCCCGTCGCTTTGACAAGAACAAACGAGAAGAGGTGTGTGGACTTTATCTC
>Ga0153947_1000376_pt1 | contig 21985 bp, 20 predicted proteins | sample TSNJ031MetaG_FD_104697 | JGI IMG/M metagenome (GOLD analysis project Ga0153947, IMG submission 104697) | Attine ant fungus gardens microbial communities from New Jersey, USA - TSNJ031 MetaG | ecosystem: Host-associated > Fungi > Mycelium > Unclassified | place: USA: New Jersey, Wharton State... | reverse complement strand
GCTGGGAGCCAGAGAGGCCGGGCAGCAGCAGAAACGGGCGCCGGAAATACTTGTTAGTGCAACACCACCTCATGACTACTTACCATACAGTTTTTCCTTATAATAACTCTCCATACCGCCGGATAAATATTTTTTTAAATATAGTTGCCAGCAGCATATACAGAACAATTGTCAGTGCCAGCCAGCCAAAATACACTGCCGGCAGCGGTGCCAGTCCGATCGCTGCACCGACACCGGTAAATGGTATCACTGTCAATACCGCGATACCAACAAAGGTCAGTACTGTCACCTGCCAGGATGCCCGGCTCTGTGCAAACGGCAGTTTCGGCGTCCGGATCATATGGATTACCAGCGTCTGGGACCACATTGATTCAACAAACCAGCCTGCCTGGAACAGTGCAATATATCCTGCCTGCCGGATCGGATCGGTCATCTGATGGAACAGCTGACCGCCAAATGCAGCCGGGCAGATAACAAAATACATCAGCAGATAGGTGGTAATATCGAAGACACTGCTGGTCGGCCCGATCCAGATCATAAACTTACCGATATTGGAAGCATCCCATTTCCGCGGAACTTTCAAATAATCTGCATCGACATTGTCCCACGGAATTGCCGTACAGGACAGATCGTAGATCAAATTCAACAGGATCAGCTGAATACTCAGCATCGGCAGAAACGGCAAAAATGCACTTGCAATCAGAACACTGAACATATTACCAAAGTTCGAGCTGGCTGTCATCTTAATGTATTTGATCATATTGGCATAAGTCTTACGCCCTTCCAAAAGTCCTTTTTCCAGCACCATCAGGTCTTTCTCCAACAGAATGACATCAGCGCTTTCCTTCGCGATGTCCACTGCCGTGTCGACGCTGATACCGACATCTGAAGCCTTCATAGCTGCGGCATCATTGATACCGTCACCCATATATCCGACACTATGGTCATTTTCCCGCAGAACGGTAATAATCCGGGCTTTCTGCTGTGGCGACAGCTTTGCAAAGACATCCACTCTTTCTGCTGCCTTCATCAATTCCGCATCGGCCATCCTCTCCACATCAGCACCCAACATCATCTCTTCTACCGGCAGTCCTACCTGTCCGCAGATACACCTGGTCACTTTATCATTATCCCCGGTCAGGATTTTAACCCTGACACCATGTTCATGCAGGGCCTGTATCGCTGCTGCGGTCGATTCCTTCGGCGGATCGAGAAAGGCGAGATATCCCATCAGAACCATATCTGCCTCGTCTTTCACGCCAAATGCCCCTACCGGTGAAGGATTGGTCTTTTGTGCAACTGCAATTACCCGCATGCCATCTTCGTTGAGCTTTTCCACCTTATCAATAATATAATTTTTAATGTCATCGGTAAGCGGCAAGACCTCCCCTTCATATTCAGCAAAGGAGCATGCCGACAGCATTTCTTCCACTGCCCCTTTCGTGATCATCTGAGTCTTACCGTTCTTTACCACTACACTCATGCGCCGGCGCTCAAAATCAAAGGGGATTTCATCCACCTTGGTAAATTTATCAGCCAGCCCGCGCAGTTCATCAAACTGATCCTTTTCCATCCGCGTCCGTTCAATGATCGCAATATCCATCAGATTCTTCAATCCGGTCTGATAATAACTATTGAGAAATGCATGGCGCAATACCCTTACATCCTCATCACCATGTATGTTCATGTGGTATTCCAGAACCACTTTATCCTGAGTCAGTGTCCCTGTCTTATCAGTACACAGGACATCCATAGAACCGAGATTCTGGATTGAATTCAGGTTCTTAATAATCGTCTTTTCCTTTGACATGGCGACCGCCCCTTTAGCCAGGCAAGTGGTTACGATCATCGGCAGCATTTCCGGTGTCAGCCCCACTGCGATGGACAAGGCAAATAGGCTGGCTTCCATCCAGTTACCCTTGGTAAAACCATTGATAAACAGGACGATCGGAACCATTACAAGCATAAAGCGGATCAGCAGCCACGATACCGAATTAACCCCTTTTTCAAAACTGGTTTGAACCGGTTTTTCACTGACATTGCCTGCCATATCACCGAATATCGTATCGTCACCAACAGCGACAACGACACCTTTCGCCGTACCGCTGATTACGTCGCTGCCCATAAAGGCCAGATTGTGATACCCGGTTATGGCGTCGGCTTCTTTTTCTGCTATCTTACCCAGTTTTTCCACCGGCTCACTCTCACCGGTCAGAGCCGACTGGCCGATAAATAAATCCTTAGCGAAAATGATTCGCATATCAGCGGGCACCATGTCACCCGCTGCCAGATGGACGATATCACCGACCACTACCTCTTCCAGCGGAATTTCCTTCGCTCCGGTTTCCACCCGCTCCACATTGGTAGTGGTCTGGATCATATTCAGCAATTTCTCGGCAGCATTACCGCTCCTGGTCTCCTGCACAAAACGCAGGACTCCCGATATGATCACCATGGTCATAATGATAATGACCGTCATCGGATCTTTTTCTCCCGGTGCGGCGGTGATGATATCGGTAAATGCTGACACTACCGCTAAAGCGAAGAGGATTGCCGTAAACGGATTTACAAACGCATCGACGAGCCGCCGGAAAAGAGATACTTTATTTCCGTGCGTTACCTCATTCTCGCCATATCGCTCACGGGACTCTTCCACCATTGATTGCTCCAATCCATGAATACTGGTTCCCATATTATCCAGAAGTGCTTCTGTCCCGGCTAAAGCTGCTGATTTTATTCTGGCATTGGCCTCATTACGGCGTACTATATCGGCAGCTTTTATTTTCATTTCTACTTTGTCGTACATAACTTTTTTCATTGGTCTGTACCTCCATTCTTATTATTTGCTTTGGAAGCACAACCCATACTCTATAGAGCAGTTATTTATTTTATTTGGCGACAGAATGGAATTGGTTTAACCATTCTGCCTTATAACTTCGATAGCGCCCATCAGAGTTCAGGCCGCGTTTACTTCCTTCTTCCATTCTGTTTTCACCTCGCTTTATTTTTAAATTTAATCTATATAAACCCTTCAAGGGATTATTGTCATTGGACATCTTTCCGGCAAAACAAAAAGTCACCGTTTGTTTTCCACAAACGATGACATAAGAATCCGTCAAATTAGCCGGGTAAAATAAAAGACCCGATACTGGCATCGTTCAAGCTTCAGCTTCGCAGGGCAATGTTATCGCACTATTCTATGCCTTATTGTCGACATAGACTGTTGGCCAGCTCATGGTGTCTCCACCATTTCGCGGCAGCAATCCGTATCCCTGTGGTAGCCTCACCTACCGAAAACACTGTTTCTGTTTTTAGTATATGTGTCACTTTTCTATTTGTCAATCCTTTTATGTTTCTCATTATAGATCTTCTTGAATAAAGCCACCGAAGTAAACAAGGCAAACATCATTAATAAAGCTGTCACAACTGTTTTTACGCTGCCTGTTAACATGCCCCCAACATAAGAATAGACTATTGTTGCCGGCAGCTGACCAAGTCCTGTAGCAATCAAAAAGGGGACCATTCTCATTGCTGTAAGACCAGCAGCATAACTCACAAAGTCAAATGAAACAAAAGGAAGTAGTCTGCATACTAGAATTGTATGTTTTCCATACTTTTCAAAAAACACATCAACACTATCCATTGCAAATTTACTGGTCAGTTTTTCTACCACATCCCGCCCTAAGATTCTCGCGATATAAAAGCAAAGGATTGCTCCTGCCATCGCACTTGTCCAAGAGAGAAGCGCACCTTTCCACCATCCCCAGATTGCTGCATTTGCAAACGTAATCAAAAACGCTGGAAGAGGGGCGGCTACCGATTGAAAAATCATTAGTAAAAAAGAAACTAAAATTGCATAAATTCCAAAAGAGCGTATATATCCAACTACAACCTCAACACTCATGCCGATAAATAAGAAAACTACTCTGTTGAAAAACCCCTTTACCTCTGGAAAGATAAAGTAGCTGGCAATAATTCCAATAAAAAATACTAAAAGTATAATTCTTAAATAATGCTTCTTTTTATTCTGCACTTTCTACATCCTTTCATAGTCTCTTCTCCTCTATTAATATTTTACAATCTGTTTTCAATATTATCTAAAAATTCCTTAGAAAGATATGCATCTAATTTCCGAAATGTAGACTCATTAAATATCATCCTGTCAGGCTCCTGATACTGAACCCACGCCATGGCACACCAGGTAATTCCTCTCAGGCAGGTTATCATTATAAATAAATTCACCTCTTCTGCCAATCCTTCTACCGGAAATTTGCCATCCACAGCCTTTATGTACAGCTCTAAAAATAGTTGACTCTCTTCTGCCGTTAAGATCACATCGGTTTTCCAAAAAGTCGTCGTCGGTGCCAGAAAATGCCCAAGATCCTGTGCGATCATGCCATATAGAGGCTTCTCCCAGTCAATCAGATAATTATTTTTCCCTTCTCCGTTGATCAGAAAGTTGGTAGAATTCAATTCAGTATTAATACAGCAATGGTAAGTTTCTTTCTTTTGCTTAATTGCTTCTGCCCGGCTCCACATCTTATCCAGCATTCTGTGTATCTGTTTCTTTTTATCTGATACTGCAAGAACCGATTGATCATATACTTTTATCATCTGCCCGCATTCTTCTAAGATGGCTTTCAAGGGGTTTTCTGGTCTCAGCAGCTCCTGTACTTTTTCAATCGGGGTTCCGTGAATATCAGCCAGACATTCTGCTGCATATTTAAGGTCGGTCCGGTAATTCAATGTTCTTCCTTCCAGAAATTCCATTACCAGTATTCCATGATTTAAATGCTTCCGCGTCCCATCCACATAGAAAACCTCAGGTGTTCTTCCTGACCGCTCCAACTGCTTAAGAGCATTATACTCATATCCAATCTGATCTTCCAAATGCATTTGGCTTCCGCAATTGACCCGCAACAGATATTTTTTCCCGGATACCGGATGGCAAAAGAGATAGTTAATGTTATATTCTCCCTGAGCCAAAAGTGAATATACCACCACTGCCGCTGCCGGAATTCCCAAGGCTTTTTTATACTCTTTTCTCTCTACATAGGCTCTTAATCCCTGAATTCTTTCCATCAAATTCCTCCTTATCTGATATCCTTATATAAGTCCAATATTTTTTCTATAGGCACCTGATTTCGGTACATCTTCCTCAACTTATACATTTTCCACATAAGTTTCAGCTTAGATATTGTTCCTTTCGGATATCGCCGATCAGACGAATAAATCCGGTATCTGGTCATACCAATCGGTTCTTTTCTCTTTTTCAGGTTCAGGGAAAACTGATAGTCTTCCATAATTGGCAATTCCGGAAACATTCCCAATTCAAAAAAGAACTCTCTTTCCACAAAAATACCCTGATCCCCAAATATAATATTACGAAATTTCATACGGAAATTTGAAAGGATACGACAGGTAAACATAAAAAAGTTTTTAGATTCAAAGGCAACCCCAAAACCCCCTACCCGACAACTCTTCATAACATGCCGAATTTGTCCCAGCGAGTTTTGCGGCAATTTACTGTCACAGTGCAAAAATAACAGAACATCACCTGAACTTGCCTTAGCCCCCTCATTCATCTGGTTGGCCCGGCCCTTTTGACTGTGAATGATACGAAAGTCCCTTTTGATTTTCTGAAGTGTCTGATCAGTGCTGCCGCCATCGACAAAAATAATCTCACATTTATTTTTTAATAGTTCAAGCTGCTTCTGAATAGAATGTATCGTCTTGGCTTCATTGTATAGCGGAATAATGACCGATATTTTTCTATGACTTTGCAGATATTTCTCAGTATGATATGCCAGATCATCTTGCCGTTTCCTCCGGCGCTTCAAAAAGTTCCGCAGATCTTCTGCCGTATCCATATCCTGAAGCACTTTGGAATACCCAACAGTAAGGTTTTTAGCCTTTAGAGCCCGGACGCTATTTACAAGGACAGAATCATGGCCATAGGTTTGGTTTTCGAATACTGTCGTATGTAATTGTTTCATTCCCAACAAATAATAACCACCATCCCCGGCAGGACCGAATACCACATCCTTAAAGTCCAGAACAGAAAAGGCCTGGTTCAGATTCTTTTCCCTCACCTCCGGCACATCGCTGCCGATCAGAACACATACTCCGTATCCTTCTTGAAACACTGCTTGAAAAGCATTTTTCATCCGTTCTCCCAAGTTTTGTCCATATTGACTTCGGTACTGTACCTGGACACCAAAAACAGAAACCAGAATATTCGCTTTCTTTTCCGGTGTGTAAAACACATATATATCTTTTCCTGTCTTTTTACACTCTGCCGCAATATCTTTTAAAAAGCACACATGCAGATTGGCACATTCTTTTGCGGTTAAATGGGGCATCATTCTCGTCTTTGTTTCTCCTGCTATCGGAACCCTCGTAAATATGATAATTGCTTCTTTCATCTACATTATCTTCTCCAATACCTGAATTGTATCCCGAACAACCTTAGGGCAAAAATTAAAAAGCAACCCTTTATCCAGAATCTTCTGCATATCATCCGGATCGGCTATATTGTAACCCAGCAATTCTTTACATATACAAGAAGGGTATTTTTCACCAAACAACGATTTGAATTCCTGTACCTTTTGAAGCATCACCTGCTTCTGTCCGAACTCCCCCTTCCTGGCATAACCATACTTAAGCCCAATAACCATCAACGCTCCGGTTACTGCTCCGCAGGTTTCGCCACACTGCATTCCGCCGCCAAAACAGGCTGACATTTTTAATAAAGACTCTCGATCCATATGAATTTCTTCTGCATAATACTCTGCTACCACCTGGGAACAATCAATTCCCTGCATAAATAATTCTTTAATTTCTTCTGTCTTCATACCCTTCTCCTCTCATTCAGTTGTGCCTCCACAACTAGAGCCTTGTCCCGCTGTACAGGCATAACAATGATTTCCAAAAAATATCCTTCGCCGCAAATAATCTTTTCCAACCATATCAAATATCGTCTCACCGGTTTTAACCGCAAAGCCGGCTGCCTGATTAAAATCACAGTCGTATAACCTTCCGTCGTAGCCAATCGATAACTGAAACCGGCACATCATGACAGGGAGTGTTGCTGAATTGAATGCATGATAAAGTTTATTCATATAATTGGTGAAATTTCCGCTTTTTTCCAAGAATGCTTTGAAACGGCCGGTTGGATTATTGGTGATCGCAAACAGATGGTTAAAACTGATACCATATAAATCACCCAGTTTTTGCTTATACTCTTTTTCCATGGATTCCTGGACCGGAGGAAAAAAGGCTCCGGCTGGATTGTATACAACATTGAGTACTAAATCAGGATCTACTCCATATCCAATTCCATTCAATATCTGCATCACTTTAACTGCCCCCTCAAAGGTTCCTTCCCCACGCACTTTATCCATTCGATCCGCCCGATAATAAGGCAGTGAACAGACTAGTTCGATCTTTTTCCCGGCATACAGGGCGGTCAGATGCTGATATTTTTTTTCCAGCAGAATAACCAAATTAGTACGTACAATCACATGATTACATATTTTACCGGCTTCATTTAGAAACCACTCAAAATGAGGGTTCATTTCCGGCGCTCCGCCAGTGATGTCAATGGTTGAAAAACCTTGTTTTTGGTATACCTCAAGACATGCTTCCAGCACCTCTCTGGACATGATTTCTGTTCGATTTGGTCCGGCTGCCAGGTGACAATGCTTACATGCCAGATTACATAATCTTCCCAGATTAACCTGCATGACTTTCACCTTATCGGCAGTGCTCTTTATTGCTTCGTTCAGCACTAAGTCCTCAAAATCCGGTATGCTCATCTGCTTCTCCAAATTTTCAGCCATCATTTAAAACTCCAGTTTCTTTATAATATTTTTCATTTGTACACCATGTACCAGCGATGCCCCACCTCTGATTGCCGCAGCAACATGAACTGCCTCCGTCATCTGGGCTTCATTTACTCCCTTATTTAAACAATCATTGGTATAGGAATCAATACAATACGGACATTGTACTGCATGAGCAACAGCGAGGGCAATCAACAATTTTTCCCTGACGGTCAGAGCTCCCTCTGAAAAAACCGCACCATAGTAATCAAAAAACTTTTCTGTCAATTCCGGCACTTCTTCACCAATGGTTCCAAACTTAGCTAAATCTTCCGGGTTGTAATAGGTTTCCATTATCATTTTCTCCTTTGCTTAAATAAATTTTGTTTTCATTCGATTCATAAATGATTTATTTACATCCGCCGTTTCTTTGCTTTCTAAAATCTCTGCAAGCATATGTTTTACTCCAGTACAACCGGCTCCCGTCATATTTCCTGCACAAGTTCCACAATAGGTATAGATATTTTGGTACTCTCTGTTTTTTATATCCGCCAACAACTTTTTCGCCAGCTCCGGCTCTTTGACTCCTGCACATCCGCCCAAACCACAGCATTGTATTTGTTGAATTACTGCAAATTTCTTCGGCAAATATCTCTGCATATGGCCAACCCATTCTTCCTTTTCTCTGTCCGGACAGGGGATAAAAAGATGCAGGTTTTTTTTCGCTATTTTTTGTCCGATATCAAATTCCGCAAGTTTTTCATAAATACTCACCACTTTTACTTCCAATCTGGATTTTAAAAAATAATAGCAATTCGGGCACATCATAATGACTTCCCCGACCTTTTCCTGCCGGAATCTCTCATTCATCTTTTGGATTGCTTTTTCTGCCCCGGCGCTTTTTCCCAGCTCTTCAACCGGCTTTCTGCAGCAGTCGTACACCAGCCCGACCTGCTCATGTCTATTCAGCAATTCATAGGCCAGTTTAGTGGTTTTAGGGTAGAATGACGGAAAATTACAGCCCGGAAACAATACGGAACCCTTTTGAACATGACGATAGTTTTGAAAGATATATTTTTCTTTTTCTCCCAGCAAGCATCCATAGCCTTTTTCCTCTAACTTACCATGATTTTTATTGACCTTCCTTTTGCGCATGTCGAGTATGATTTCCCGGCCATCTATCCCCTGAGGACATACCTGAGAGCACCTCCCGCACAAAAAGCAATGATATGCCAAATCCTCAAGCTCCTTTGTCTGTCCAATATCCAACTTATATTTTTTTAGAAATTCACAGTTAGTGGTGCATTTCCCACAATGAACACACTTCGCAACATCTGCCTGCTTTTCGCTTTCATCTATTTTCATAAATTTTTTTTGAAAATATTTTCTTAAACCAATGACCAAAACACCCAACAGCAGCGCCATGCAGATATATAACAGACGGTTATCCTGATCGGTCAGCCCTGCCGTTCCAATGGTGTACATTGCTGTTCCGGGCAGCATAAAAAGAAAGGAACACAAAGAATATGTATTAAATTTGATATCTGTTACTCCATATGCAAAATTCTGCAGGTTGAATGGAAACAATGGTACCAAACGGGTAATCATGAGTACAAAGACTTCATTCCGCCCGGTCTCATCAAACAACAGCTTTTTCAGGTATTTATTTTTCATCGCCACTGGTTTAATACTATCTTTTAAAAAGAATCTTCCGGCGATAAATGCAAGAATGGCACCAATCGTTGTTGCCAACGAGCAGCATAATGTCCCCATCCAGGGACCAAATAACAGTCCGGCAAAAATTGCAAATGTCACTCCGGGCAGAGCCAGCACCACACATCCGATGATGGTAATTACGATATAAATACCTGCTGCCACCCAAATATTATCTTCTACCATCTTTTCTAAAAACACCAGATTGTCTAAATCACTTATATATGACGACCAGTCAAATATATTGTTTAATATTAAGATAAGAATGATGATACCAGCAAGCAGAATGATTTTTCTATTTTTTATTTTCAATTCTTATCACTCCTGTTCCGGTCCTGATAATCTGTATCCCGGCAGCCAAACCATAAAGTGCGCTCACAAAATAATAGGAACGTTGAATCTCACGGGAACTGGTTATGGTAAACCATGCATATATCACTGTCAAAACAATCATTACACTGATCCTGACAAACATAAATTTCGTTGCTTTTTTTCTTTTTATACAGAATAAAAAGAGTACCAAAACTGTTAGCAGCAAGAGCAGCAGCACCATCGTGTTGGTCAGGTTTCTGATCGGATATTTTTCTTCCCATGCATGATTTTTATACGATACATAACGGGCCATCCCCATCTTCTTTCTCGTGAAATAATCCAGAATATATGATCCTGCTAATATGAGAACCTCCAATACTGCAAACAAAATATAGCAGATCTTCCCCCGTTTTTTCATCTCCGCTTGCCTTTCTATTTTTAAGCCTAAATAAGCGCTGTGATCATCAGCGCTTATTATTGCTTTCAGTTAGTTTGCTGCTTTATCCGCTGATAATTCGCCAACAGTAGTATATATGCAATCAGCACTGGACGGGTCACCAATTTGAACCTCATTGGCATCGTCCATCTGCCATTGAAACCAACCGCCGTCATACAGACTGACATTGGTATATCCTTCCTGATACATCATCAAAAATGGAATGGCAGCCCTCCAGCCAGTACCACAGTAAAAGGAAATTTCATTATCTAGCGTTACTCCTGACTCTGCAAGATAGCCTTCTAAAACATCAATCCCCGCTGTTGTTCCGTCGGTGCTGGAATAGGAACCGTCATCTGTATCATGTCCCCAGATGGCTCCCTTGGGTTCTCCTGCCTTATCAATATATCCATATCCGCTGGTCTCACCTAAAAATTCAGCTTCACTTCTGATACTAACCAACTTAAAGTTATCGTCATCTGCCAATTTTTCTTTTACCTGGTCAATGGAAAGAATATATTCCGGATGAGCAGGTACCTCCGCACCAAAGGGATCCGTTGTTGCTTCCGGTTGAATACTTCCGGTTTCGGTCTGATATCCGGCCCTGGTCCAGGCCTCCATACCTCCATCCAGACATTTTACATTTTCGACTCCTGCCCATAAAGCAGCCAGTGCCACTCTGTCATCTGCAGAATTAGTGCCGGCATCACTATAACAGATAACTGTTGTATCTTTGGTAATGCCAAAGTCAGCCATTACTTTTTCGATTTCTTCACCAGTACGGATATTCCAGTATTGATCCTCTTCAATGTTGTCGGTATTCATATGATAGGCACCAGAAATATGCGCCTCACCATATGCCGGATCATCTTCCTCGGTTCCCCATGCACACTCCAGAATGACGTAGTTATCTGATTCCGCCTGATTGCCGTCGATCACACTCTGAACCCAATCGGCTGAAACATATACTTTCTTGGTATCCACTGCATCTGCCGTCACATTACTGGTTTCTTCTGTTGCCTCTTCTGTTTTCTCTTCAGTCGTTTCTGGTTTACCGGCACAACCAACTGCCAGTATACTAGCCATTGCAGTACATAACAATACTTTTAAAATTTTCTTCTTCATGGTGTCTCCTCATATGTTTATTCGGTATTAGTTGCTTACGAAAGCTTCTTTTATCACAGAATTTTTCGCTCCTTGTTCTATAATGAATAAATTTTCCACATCAAATCCCGCATCTTTCAATACTGAAATTGCAGTCTTGGCACACTTATTTCCACTGTAACACAAGAAATAAACCGGCTTACTCTGATCCAGTTCTTTGCCGGCAAAATCGTACATTGCTGTTTGAGCCGCCGGATCTTCAATCTCTGTTAAATCCTGATGAATTGAATCTGCTAAATGTCCTTCAGCATAATTCTTATCATCACGTACATCAATGACCTGTGCATCTCTATTTTCCAATGTCTCTTCAGCAGTTACCTCCTGCCAGTCAATACTTTCTTCTGCCCGGTTGGCAGTCAGGGCATCCTTTTCTTCTGCCAGTGCTTTGGCACCGCCTTCTACCGTATAAATCAGTGAAGTATCAATTCCTGCTTCGATCAGTACTTCTGTAGTTTTCACCGCTCCTCTTTGCCCGCTGTTACAAATAATATAAATACTTTCACCATCATTCAAATACTTTTCTGCATATGTCGTCATATCTTCTGCAAGGGACACTTCTTCCAGTGGGAAAATAGGACACCATTCTGAGTTGACCACCCTTCCTTCTACATAATTACTCCATTCGCGTACATCTAATACATGTCCACTTCCACTCTTTGCAATCTCCACCGTTTCAGCAGCTGAAACATATTGATAGTCTTCAGATGCAGTTTCTCCACTTGTAGTCTCGGTGGCTTTGTTGACTCCGCACCCCATCGCTAATAACGCTGCTAAGACCGCCACCACTCCTAAGCTCATAATTCTTTTTTTCATAATCTCCTCCTTAATTTGATTATCCAATCCAAATTATATCTTTGGACTTATCTTTGTTCAAGAGGTAGCCTCAAAGTGATAATTGATAATTATTATATATTCAGACACTTATTGATTTTGCCAATAAAAAGGCTGTAATAAAATGCCTACTGACAAGCATTTCACTACAGCCCTTTGGGTATAACGGAAATTCAATTCTTATATACTAAGTTTTTCCAGCCACTGCCCAGCCAGCCGGGGCCACACTCTGACCTCATTGTTTACCCGGCGCAGCCGCTTTCTTCCGCTCCCTTCATACTGGTCCAGCAGGACTGCCTTTTCCTCTTCCGGCATCATGATCTCACCATTTTTTACTTTCGCGAGCACCTTTATCGTCTGCTCCATCGTATAGGGTTCACCATACTTTCCGGCTGCCCATATCTCATCGGCCAGGGAAAGTCCGTGTCCACCGTTTGAAAATACATGGTGAGCAAAACACACTTCTTTTCGCCTGCAGGCTTCAGCATACAGGTAACTGTTTTCCACCGAAACACTTTCATCTTCTGCTGTCTGCCACACGAAACACGGCGGCGTGTCCTTTGTCACATGCCTCTCTACCGACATATAATCCACTTCCGGCTGGGATGCATCAAGTCCGACCAGACAGCGGAATGACTGACTATGCTTGTAATCACCCGCCGTAATGACAGGATAAGATAATATCGCCGCATCCGGCCGGTTGGAAATATCGGCATATGCCGGATCATTATCTTTGACATCCTGATAGTGTACACATACACTTGCACTCAGATGTCCTCCGGCCGAGAATCCGCAAACAGCCAGCCGATTCGGATCGATGCAAAATTCTGCAGCTTTTTTCCGGATCAGCCGCACCGCCCTGGACAGATCTTTCATCGGCTGCATTCTTAATGGTTCTGTTTGCAGCAGATTAGTCGTATAAGTCAGGACAAAAGCATTATATCCCCGGGCATAAAACGCTTCCGCTACAATCCCCGCTTCAGTCGGGGAGACTATCGCATATCCGCCCCCCGGTACAACGACCAGTGCCGGCCGGATGGTTTCATCTTCGTGAAGATAACTCACCACATTGGGTTGAAAGCCAAATGCCAGGGCATATTCATATTCTCCCTGATGCCACAAATCATATCTGTGTGTCCGCATGAATTTCCTCCTAAACTATCTTTCTTCCCGGAAATAATTGGTTCCGCAGCTCTTTGGCTGAGCATGCTCTTTGCTCTGCCGCATACTGGTTATCACGAGTACCAGGATGGTCGCCACATAGGGAAGCATATCATAAATCTGCGCCGGCAGACCGGTAATACTGACATACATGCGCATGATCGTCAGACCGCCGAACACCAATGCTACCAACATGCCTCTGGCCGGACTCCAGGTCGCGAAAATAACCAAAGCTACGGCCAGCCAACCGTATCCGCTGACACATCCATGGACCCATACGCCGGATGTGGTCACCATACTCATATACATCCCGCCGATACCGCAGATGCCGCCGCCGATCAGCGTCGCTGCATATTTATATTTCCGCACATCAATTCCCGCTGCATCAGCGGTTGCCGGATCTTCACCGACCGACCGCAGGTTAAGCCCTACACGCGAACGGTTAAAAAACCAGGTCATGGCAATGGCGATCGCAATCGCAAAATATACCATCCAGTTATACTGGAATAATAACGGGCCAAGGACCGGTATATCCGAAAGGAGCGGTATGTGAATGGAGGAAAAAGCGTTCTTGGTAGAGTCCCCCACCGCTACATAGCCGCCTGCTTTCTGACCGATGTATTCGCCAAAAAAATTACCAAAACCGGTTCCGAAAATGGTCAATGTCAACCCGGTCACGTTCTGGTTAGCCCGCAGGGAGATAGTCAGAAAACTGTAGATCAAAGCACCCAGTACACCGGCGGCAAAGGAGACCGCTAAGGCGATCAGCGCCGATATCACACCATTCGGTGAGCCGGATGCCTGTTCATAATAGTAAGAACCGGCCAGACCGGTGATCGCCCCCATGAACATCATCCCCTCCACACCAAGGTTAGTATTCCCCGATTTCTCGGTTAATATTTCTCCCAGTGCTCCCAGCAGTAAAGGAGTTCCTGCCAGTACTGCCGCAATAAACAAACCATTTAATGTACTAAGCATGCTGCTCCTCCTTTCCCTTGGAAATCAATTTAAAGTTTACAAAGAATTCGCATCCCAGCATGAAAAAGAGGATAATACCGATCAACAGGTCGGCCGCTGATGCCGGAATTTTAAAATTAGTCTGGATCGTATTTGCACCACGCTCCAGCATCGCAATAAATACTGCTACTACCAACATGCCATAAGGATTCATTTTCGCCAGCCAGGCCACCGTAATGGCAGTAAAGCCGACACCACCGGCAGTCCCTTCGGTGATCGTGTAATCGGCACCGGCAAATTGCAGCATCCCGACCAATCCGCACAATGCCCCCGACAGGAACATGGTCCGGGTAAACACCCTGCCGACACTGATACCGGCATAACGGGCAGTCTCATTACTCTCACCGACAATAGAAATCTCATAACCTTGTTTGGTCTTATTAAAATAGATAAAAGATACTACCACCAAAACCAACGCCAATATCCAACCCCAATGCACGCCAAACACCTTGGTCAGCCGGGCTCCCTGAACCAGCATGCCGATCTTGGGGAAGCTGCTTCCTTCCGCCTTCCACGGCCCGTTCATTAAGTACTTAACAAAGGCCAGGGCGATATAATTCAACATCAATGTGAACAGGGTTTCGTTGGTTCCCCACCTGGCCTTGCAGACCGCCGGAAGTAAGCCGTACAAACCGCCTGCCATCATCCCGGCTGCCATCATCAATATCACCAGCGGCAACTTGGGGAATATGTGCGCTGTAAACAGTCCGAAAGCACCGGCTGCAACCGCACCAACCAGAATCTGGCCCTCAGCTCCAATATTCCAGAATTTCATCTTAAAAGCAAAAGAAATCCCAATCGCAGTGATCAGCAAAGGAATGGCGATCTTAATCGTCTCATAGCGGACCGTACTGGTTCCCCAGGCCCCCACCACCATTGATTTATATACTGATACCGGATTGTGCCCCAGAGTCAGGATCAATAATCCGCCGGCGACCAGGGACAAAAGAAAGGCAACGCCACGGATTCCCCAGGCCTTCTTAGGGGCGATCGCGTCCCGCTTGACCATTCGAAACAACGGTTCTTTTACACGTTTTTGGTTCATGACTGCACCTCCTCATCCTGCCGTACCTGTATCATCATCAAACCAATATCTTCTTTCGTAACTTCCCGGGGGTCCACAATGCCGCTTACCTTACCGCCGCAAAGGACCATCACCCGGTCGGACACCTCCATCAGCACATCCAGATCCTCGCCGATAAATATTACCGCCACACCCTTCTTCTTCTGCTCATTGAGCAGATCATAGATACGGTAAGAGGAATTAATATCCAGTCCGCGAACCGGATAAGCAACGATCAGCACATTCGGTGAACTGGCAATTTCCCGTCCCAGCAAAACCTTCTGTACATTTCCGCCGGAAAGCCGGCCCACCGGAGTATCGACTCCCGGGGTTACGATTTCCAGTTCCCCGATCATTTTTTCCGCCAGCTCTCTGGGTGCTTTACGATCCACCAAAGGCCCCCGGCGCTGCTTGTAACTCCGCAGCATGACATTATCGGTCATATCCATATTGGCAACCAGCCCCATCCCTAAACGGTCTTCCGGTACAAATGCCATGGATACACCTTTCGCCGATATTTCATCCGGTTTCAAGCCGAGGAGATTTTCTTTAATCTTCTCATCTTTATTCTTATCGCGGTAAAGTACCGCCCCGCCAACCGCCGGATAAAGTCCGGCTATTGCTTCGCAGAGCTCTTTCTGACCACTGCCGGCAATACCGGCAACACCTAGAATCTCACCGCCAAAAGCAGAAAATGAGACATTGTCCAAAACCTTGACACCCTCTTCATTCTTGCAGGTAAGATCAATCACCTGAATTCGTTCCAGGCCGCGTTTCAGCTCGGGCCGTTCAATTTCCAGACTGACCTTGCGGCCGACCATCATTTCGGTCAGCTGATCCTGATCGGTCTTAGCAGTATCAACCACACCGATATATTCACCCTTACGCAGGATCGCCACCCGATCGGATATAGACAATACTTCGTGAAGTTTATGAGTAATGATAATAATTGATTTACCAGACTTCTTCATGTTCTGCAGCACGGCAAATAATTTCCCGGTCTCCTGAGGCGTCAGCACCGCTGTCGGTTCATCCAGGATTAAAATGTCCGCACCGCGATACAGCACTTTCAGGATCTCTACCGTTTGTTTTTCGGACACCGACATATTATAAATCTTCTTGGACGGATCAATATCAAATCCGTACCGCGCAGCCAGTTCACCCACTTCTCTGTTGATTACCTTTCTGCTTAACGAGACCTTTCCATCCAGGCCCAGCACAATATTTTCCGCCGCCGAAAATATATCCACCAGTTTAAAATGCTGGTGAATCATTCCGATCCCGGCGTCAAATGCATCCCGTGGTGAACTGATCATAACCGGTGCGCCATTCACATGAATTTCGCCATGATCCGGATAGTATATCCCCGACAGCATGTTCATCAGCGTGGTCTTCCCGCTTCCATTCTCACCAAGCAGGGCTAATATCTCACCCTTTTTCAGTTCCAGATTGATATCCTTGTTAGCTATTACTTTTCCGAAAGTTTTTGTGATATTATGCATCTTAATCGCATAATCCGTAGTCTCACCCAAGGCTCGCCCTCCTCTTCTCATCCTCTTTAGCAATTGTACCCTCCCTAATCAAAGGGAAAAGGGGCTGCTGCGCAATAACCTTGCGCGACAGTCCCTTAGATTTTTATGTTAATCGCAGCCGCTTATTCGACTACGGTACAACCATCAATAATATAGCTCCATGACGGTGCAGAAGCTTCTTCCTGCTCTGCAAAGCGTTCACCTTCTCCGAGTGTAACTTCTTCACCATCCGGGCTGACACCGTGGAGCGGTCCGGCAAATACATCAAGTTCTCCTGCCTTCAATGCTTCAGCTGCCGTATCGATCGCTTCCTGAGTTCCTTCCGCAGCGATATCAGTATTCAGCGGTGACAGATATACAGCATCCTCAACAAGACCTTTGCACCAATCGACCGGAATCTCTGTTCCGTCGATCACTGCCTGCACTGCTTCAGTCACATAAATTCCCCAGTCAATACGGGCTGAGATCAATGACGCCTTCGGTGCTGCATCGATCATATCATTATTATAACCAACCTGCCATATACCATTCTCTTCCGCAGTTGTCGCCGGAGCGGTTGAATCAGAGTGCTGGGAAACCACATCGCAGCCGCGGTCAATCAGTGCTTTTGCTACCTGCGACTCAACAGTTGGGTCGTTCCATGAATTAGTGTACATAATCTCCATTTCCACATCCGGATTTACACTCTTAGCACCCAGATAGAATGCGGTATATCCGCTGATAACTTCTGCAAACGGGAAAGCAGCTACATAACCCAGCTTGTTGCTTTCGGTCTTAAGACCTGCTGCGATCCCGGCAAGATAACGCGCTTCATAAATGGATGCAAAATAATTATGCACATTAGCTAATCCTGAACTGGCCGCCTGATATCCGGTCGCATGGCAGAACTGAATGTCCGGATAGTCTGCTGCTACTTCCAAAACATAATCTTCAAAACCGAAACTGGTTGCAAAAATAATATTACATCCCGCTTCTACTAATTCTCTGAGTGCGGTTTCACACTCGGAGCTTTCCGGAACATTGAACTTGTTGATGATCTGATCGTCACTTAAGCCTAATGCCTTCTGCATCTCCTGAGTACCCAGATCATGATTGTAAGTATATCCCATATCACTGGCATCTGAAACATGCACAAATCCTACTTTAATATCTTCTGCTGCAATTCCACCTGGTTCGGTTCCCTCCGCACTTGTGTCAGCATCTGAACTTCCTGATTCTGCAGCCGGCTTTGCATTACATCCCGCTAACACACTAACCATCATGACTGCACATAACAAGACACTCCATATTCTCTTTTTCATTCTTTTTCTCCTCCTGTAAACAAATGATCGCTACTTTTTAGACATAAATCATCTAAGGAAAGTGTACAAGTTTATCATCGACAAATCAAGCTTTAGACCTATCGTTTTCTATAATAACCTTTAATAATCCTTGGTTATAATTGATTTTTCATATTGTAAAACTTCCCATTCTGCGGTATCATATGACCAGTTATAATTACATAGGAGGCGGTTTATTTATGGAGTTACTAAAAGAAAGAATTCTTCGGGACGGTGTTATAAAGCCGGGGAATGTATTGAAAGTGGACAGCTTTTTAAATCACCAGATGGATATTGATCTGATCAATCAGATCGGCCAGGAGTTCAAACGGCTCTTCGCCGATGCACCGATTACTAAAATACTGACCATTGAGGCTTCCGGCATCGGCATCGCCTGTCTTACCGCCCAGTACTTTAATGTCCCGGTCGTATTTGCCAAGAAGAGTCAGAGCATTAACCTGGATGGAGATGTATATTGTACCAAAGTGGAATCCTTTACGCATAAGCGGATATACGATGTAATCCTTTCGAAGAAATTTCTGACTGCTGACGATTATGTCCTCATCATCGATGATTTCCTAGCCAACGGCTGTGCATTGATGGGACTCATCGACATTGTGCAACACGCCGGAGCCACCATTGAGGGAGCTGGAATCGTGATTGAAAAGGGCTTCCAGTGCGGCGGCAAAGCAATTCGTAAAACCGGCGTCCGCTTAGAATCACTGGCTATTATCGAATCCATGACCGATGATTCTCTGACTTTTGCCTAAAAACATGGGGCTGTTGCAAGCTGCAACGCCCCTTATCATTTATCATTTCTACAATAACCGCTTTTTAAAATTTCCAACTACTCTGCTGCCTTCACTGAATATCATAAAAGCACTGGGATCGATCTCCTGGACAATCCGCTTAATCCGGTTCTCTTCATATTTGGAAATCATCACATACAGGATATAGGATGTCTCATTGGTATAAGCTCCCTGTCCGTCCCAATTGGTCACGCCGCGTCCCATCCTTTCTATAATCGCTTTAGAGATACCCTGCTTTTTGGTAAAGATCATTACACTCATGTTAATATTCTGAACATGTATCCGATCGGTTGCAAGTCCCAGAACAGTCGCATAAATGACTGAATAGACCACGATCTGAATATCAAACATAAAAGCACAGACTGCATATACCGTAACATTCATCAGAATACCGATCTTACCGACACTGAAATCGGGGAACTTTTTCGTACATATCATACCGACAATATCCTGCCCGCCGCCGGAGCTTCCGCCCCGCAGTATCATTCCTACGCCGGCCCCGGCAATAAGTCCGCCGATAATACAGGCTGTCAGCACATCTTCAATGGGCGCTGTCTTCGGTATTGGAATCACCGTCAGAAATGCCGTCTGTACAGTGATGGTCACAATACTGCGGATAAAAAATCCGCGTCCCATCAGCTTCCATGCCAAATATAATAACGGAACGTTAATAATGAAGTAAATAATCCCGGCAATATCTATCTGACCGAGAAATGAGAGGTTCAAAAACTCGACCATAAAGGTCCTCAGAAGCTGGGCAACACCCATAAATCCCCCGTTATACAAACCAAGAGGCGTAATGACCAGATTGATTCCGGCAGCAAATAAAAAGGCACCGGCAATCGCCCATGCCAGCTGGATCAGATTACGTTTCTTTTGTTCATTCAAAAAATCTCACCTCCCCATTTATATTTGTCTCATTCTAGCATTTCAGCATACCATTTTCAAGTGAAAAATAATGCACAGTCAAGCCAAAAAGAATGACCAGCGTGGTTGGATGGTTGGGTGGGTGGGATACCGAATAAATAGTTCAGTCCGCTGTTAATCTGGAGTTCAAATATAGTACTGATAAGACCTGGTTTATTTTTACGGAATTGAAAATACGCCAGAGCTAATCCGATAATCGCATAATTTGCCCAATAAATACGCATGCTGTTATTCACCTATAAATTTGGTAAATGAATTTTATACCGCTTGCTAATTTCATCAACAATTTGCTCGTTTTCTTCCAATACGATCGCATATACAAGATAATCTTCCCACAGCGCCACCTGTTCTTGTTTTGCCTGCGAGAGCAGGCTGAACTCATGTATAAACCGTGCCAGTCCGGCTATTTTTTCAGTCATCTCATTGCCAAGCTGTGTTCTCTCCCATAAAACATCAAAGCGGTTACTGTAACTTACCTGTTGAATCGCAAGATACCACGGCACGAAAAGAAAAAAATCCCAAGCCAAAATCATGATAAATGCCCTTATCCATCCAAGTGCAGAGTTTGCCATGAACATGTCAAAATGAAGAAACGCCCCCCATATGATAAAAGCCGGAATGGTGCTAAGCACGGCAATTACAATGTATTTAGCGGCAATTTGAGTTTTGTTCTCTTGATTCTTTCCCTGAATATATCCTAAAGACTTGGCTCTAATAAAGCGGTTTTGCTTCCACTGCAACAAGGCACTTTTGCTATTTAGCTTGCCGTTTTTAATAAGATACAATAATTCAAGCTCGCTGTCATCAAGCTTTTGAGGTTTTGCGGCGCTCTGAACAATACGGCCGTTTTTCTCAAAGCGAATGGCTTTTTTGTTTTGCATACTGAGCAAGGTGGCTACTATATCTTTTTTGCCGTAAAGATTCAAATCTATAAGCAGGCTGACATATGCTGGCGCGAGTTCCTCCAAATTGTCCCGGTAATAATCAATATCCTGTATGGGGATAAATGACGCATCATCGCGTACTCGTCTAGCCCTGCCTTTTTGTATTCCGAGCGCAATAGCCGCAATTAAAACCGGGACCAAAACCATCGAACAAATAAAAAAGGTCATAGCAAAACCGAGTAAATATATTTCTGCTGTGCTCCAGTCGTCAAACACTCCGATGCTATAGCTAAATAGGAGAGTAAAAGCATACAGGCATGCAATCACTATAAAGAAAACCAGTATATTTTGGCGCTTTTGTTTTTTTGTTAGTTTTGTTTTGAAACGTGACTTTTTCATTTACCCCCACATTTAAAAATTAATTTCCACTTCACCGCGCTTCTCCTCGCGCACGTCATAATAGTCCGCATCTTGAAAACCAAAAATTTTCGCAATCATACTTGAAGGGAACTGACAAAGTTTGTCCCTGTACAAAAGAACAGTATCATTGTAAAACTGACGGGCATAAGCAATTTTATCTTCAGTTTCTTTTAAAGCAACTTGCATATTGACGAAACTGCTATCGGCTTTTAAATCAGGATAAGCTTCAGCCACGGCAAACAAACGCGAAAGCCCCTTCGAAAGCTGGTCATTGGCCGCAATCGCATCTCCCGGCGAAGGCGCACAGGCCAGAGCATTTTTTGCAGCGGCAACATTTTCAAATATTTCTTTTTCATGCGCAGCATAGCCCTTTACTGTTTCCATCAGATTTGGTATCAGGTCGGCCCGGCGCGTAAGCTGAACATCAATTTGGGCCCATTGTGTATTCACTCGGTTACGCCTCTTTACCAATGTATTATATGCATATATTGTGTAAGAAACAAACAGAACTGTAATAAAAGTAATGATGCCTAATACAATGTAATTTTCCATAAATTAGCTTCCCTTTCTGACT
>Ga0153947_1000374_pt1 | contig 22035 bp, 17 predicted proteins | sample TSNJ031MetaG_FD_104697 | JGI IMG/M metagenome (GOLD analysis project Ga0153947, IMG submission 104697) | Attine ant fungus gardens microbial communities from New Jersey, USA - TSNJ031 MetaG | ecosystem: Host-associated > Fungi > Mycelium > Unclassified | place: USA: New Jersey, Wharton State... | reverse complement strand
CGACGGCAAAAAAACCTCCTTTGCCGACGTGGCCGGCGCGGATGAGGAAAAGGAAGAGCTCAAGGAGATTGTGGAATTCCTGAAGAGCCCCCGTAAATTCAATGAGCTGGGCGCCCGCATACCCAAGGGCGTTCTGCTGGTTGGACCTCCTGGAACCGGTAAGACGTTGCTGGCCCGCGCGGTGGCCGGTGAAGCCGGTGTACCCTTCTTCTCCATCTCCGGTTCAGATTTTGTGGAGATGTTTGTGGGTGTAGGCGCATCCCGTGTCCGCGATTTGTTTGACCAGGCGAAAAAGGAAAGTCCCAGCATAGTCTTTATTGATGAGATTGACGCTGTGGGACGACAGCGCGGCACCGGCCTGGGCGGCGGCCACGATGAGCGTGAGCAAACCCTAAACCAGTTGCTGGTGGAGATGGATGGCTTTGGCATCAATTCGGGCGTTATCGTTATGGCGGCGACCAACCGCAACGATGTTCTTGACCCCGCGCTGCTTCGTGCCGGACGGTTTGACCGGCAGATCGTGGTCAACTATCCCGATGTCAAGGGCAGGGAAGAGATCCTTAAGGTGCATACCAGAAACAAGCCTCTGGGCCCCGACATTGACCTGGGCGTGATTGCCAAGACAACGGTAGGCTTCACAGGCGCGGATCTTGAAAATATATGTAATGAGGCGGCGCTGTTGGCTGCCCGGAAAGGCAAAAAATCCATTACCATGAGCGACATTGAGGAGGCCACCATCAAGGTGGTGATGGGCCCCGAGAAGCGGTCAAAGGTGGTCAGTGAGAAAGAGAAAAAGCTGACTTGTTACCATGAGGCGGGCCATGCGGTCGCCACCTATTACAGCCCCACGCAGGACCCTGTCCATCAAGTGTCCATTATCCCCAGGGGTATGGCTGGCGGCTACACCATGTCTCTCCCAGAGACGGACCAGGGCTTTATCCTCAAAACCCAGATGTATGAGAATATAGTTACCCTGCTTGGCGGCCGGGTGGCGGAGGAATTGGTGTTGGATGACATCTCTGCGGGAGCCTCCAGCGATATTTCCAGGGCGACCAAGATTGCCAAATCCATGGTTATGCGTTACGGATTTAGTGAAAAGCTGGGTACCGTGGTATACGGTTCCGACCAAAATGAGATCTTCCTGGGCAGGGATTTGGGTCAGGCCAGGGACTATTCCGAGAAGGTGGCCGCTGATATTGACCAGGAGGTTCGGGATATTGTGGACCGGGCCTACAAGCAATGCAAAACCATTCTCAAGGAACACGTGGATAAGCTTCATAAAATTGCTCAATACCTCTTTGTCAATGAGAAGGTGGACGGAGAGAAGTTTGGGGAGCTAATGGCTGACATACCCGCGTTGGATACCGGATATGGAACCGCTTTAGACTTGTCGGACAGCAATTCCCTGACAAATTATTTTGATAAAAAAGATGAGTAAAAAGAAGGGATGCTTATACAAAGCATCCCTTCTTTGCGCTTGTCCAATTAGATTAGCGCAGCCAACTGCCCATATTTATGTCTCTGCGGTTGATTTCATCCCAACCGTTTCTTTTGACAGCGTCCAAATTAGGACCGGGCTTTTTTCGTTTCTTTATCCTTTTCATGACCTTCGCTGTCCTTTCGTAGAAATTGAAATATTTTATTACAATTGTCATTGCCATCACCTCTATTCAATAGACGTATGAACAAGGACTACTGTTTTAATATTTCAGTGATATTCTTCCAAATAGGGCGGCAATTCATGCAGAAAAAGGAGTATAGTTTTTTGCAAGGCGTACATTTGGATAAGTACAGGCTTTATAAGGAGAGAGAAAATATGATAGTAGGGTTTGACGGCAGACTTCCAGCGGCTGCTAATACCTGTTATTTAGCGGAAACGGCCACTATTATAGGTGATGTTCATTTGGATGAGCATGTATCCATTTGGTTTGGCGCGGTTATAAGAGGAGATATTGCCTCCATAAAGGTAGGAGCTAACAGCAATATTCAGGACAATGCCACATTACATGGAGATGAGAGGTGGAGCGTGTCTATAGGCGAAAATGTCACCGTGGGTCATAACGCCGTTATCCATGGGGCGGTGGTGGAGGACAATGTGATCATCGGCATGCACGCCACTGTTTTAAATGGCGCTCACATAGGGGAAAACTGTATTATTGGCGCTGGGGCCTTGGTGACGGAGGGAACAATAATTCCGGAAGGCTCCATTGCGTTGGGGGTACCCGCGAAGGTGGTAGGTCACGTGACATCGGCCCAGATTGAGAGAATCCGCCGCAGCGCGGAGCACTACATACAAATAAAGGAAAAATACCAATAAAATTTACGGTTAAAACCATGCAAAATGCCGCTGTCATCATCAGCGGTGAGGCATTAATAACGGATACGCAAACTGCCTTGGATTTGATGATGCAGGCCACAGCTTTTCTTATTTACTTCTGGCTATGCCGGATTTCACTGCCTCATCAGCTACCGCCTTGGAGACAGCCGCAACTACCCTTTTATCAAAAGGGTCTGGAATAATGTAATCCTCTCGCAGCTCCGCCTTAGGGATAATACCGGCAATGGCATAGGCGGCGGCCTGCTTCATTCCCTCAGTGATGTCGCTTGCTCGCACATCCAGAGCCCCCTTAAAGACGCCGGGGAAGACTAATACATTGTTGATCTGGTTGGAAAAATCAGAGCGACCGGTGGCAATGATCCTGGCGCCGCCCCTCTTCGCCTCATCGGGCATGATCTCCGGGATGGGATTAGCCATGGCAAAGATAATAGCATCCTTGGCCATGGAGGATACCATCTCGGCGGTGAGCACACCGGGAGCGGATACGCCAATAAAGACATCCTTCCCCCTTAAAATGGCCTCCAAATCCCCTGTCTCACGGTCAGGATTGGTCACCTCGGCGATCTTCTCCTTGGCAGGGTTATTGGTGTTATGGCCGGCGCAGATGGCTCCCTGGCGGTCCATCAGGATGATGTGTTTGGCGCCCATCCCCAGCAACAACTGACAGATGGAGATGCCGGCGGCCCCGGCTCCGTTGATTACAATCTTGATGGTGTCGATGGATTTACCCACAATCTTCAAAGCGTTCAGCAAGCCTGCCGCCGTTACAATGGCTGTGCCGTGTTGATCATCGTGAAAGACGGGTATATCCAGTTCCTCCTTGAGCCGGCGCTCTATTTCAAAGCAGCGGGGAGCGGAAATATCCTCCAGATTAACGCCGCCAAAGGATGGCGCTATGTGTTTGACGGTTTGTACAATCTCGTCCACGTCCTTGGTATCCACGCAGATGGGGAAAGCCTCCACGCCGGAAAATTCCTTAAACAGCACCGCCTTGCCCTCCATAACAGGCATGGCGGCCTCCGGACCGATATCTCCCAAGCCCAGCACCGCGGTGCCGTCTGTTACGATGGCCACCAAATTACCCTTGGCGGTATAGGTATATACATCGTCCTTATTTTCATGTATCTTCCGGCAGGGCTCGGCCACTCCCGGCGTATAGGCGACGCTCAGATCCTCTTTGTCCGCTATCTTCACCTTGGAGATTATTTCGATCTTTCCCCGGCTTTTCTTGTGCATCTCCAAGCTCATTGCGTTATAGTCCATTCGCTGCACTCTCCATTGCTTTATTATTCTTTCTATACTATAAGGGGTGGATAGAAGAAAGTCAATTCATAGCAATGTCAAAAAAAGAAGCGGCTAATACTCATCTTCGTTTAAATCTGCGATAAATAAAATTTCTGTTGCGGCCTGCTCCGCGTGGTTTTAAGAAATTTTGTTTATACATTAATTGAAGATTAATATATACCGCTTCTTTTTATTGCCTCAACGTGTCATTGTAATTAAATTCTGCGCGCCACTTGTTCCAAGGCGGCGTTCATCTTACATTTCCACTCCTCAAAATCCATAGCGCTGACGTAGTATTCCTCCAAAAGATCATGAACCTCCTTGGCCTCCTGTTTCAGGGCAATGGCCTCATGCAAAAGCTCTTTCGCTGCCTTGCGGTTAAAGTTAATCCGCTGGCGCCTTCCTTTAAGCATAGCGGTATCAATAAACCGCCGGCTGTGAATCTTTCTGGCCTCAGGGAAATCCTGCTTGTGCCACTTGTTGGAGGAGACAAAGCCAATGCCGGCCTCCGGGATTAACAGATGCTCCAGCTTATCGAAGGGGGAGATTGGGCAGTAGCAGCCGATTGTGTCGTAGTTGGCCGTCAACGCGTAGCTGCGTATAGTTTCCAGCAAAATCCGGGCTATGACGCCATAGTCATCGTCAATAACATAGATTCGGTCACAATAAACCGGCACTGTCTCTGAAAAGAATTTAATCCCCTGGGGGGTGATGGCGCTCAAAAACCGGGCGTACTCTCTGCCAGCCTTGCCCTTGAGGGGTTTAAATTCACGGTGGGAAAAACGTTGGCCATACTGGATAATTTTCGGTATATCCGTGGCCTCCAGGGCCAACCGGGCAGTATCGCTAATTAGGGTGCCCGCTGCTGTCAAGAAGCGGTTGGAGCGTTCCTGTAAGGCCCTGTTTTCGTTTGTCAGCAGTTTGATCTCCTTGCGTTGCTGATAGAGCAGGTCATAGTCAAAACATTCACTCAACTGAATGATGGTTTCACAGGCTCCTATGTACTTAGGTTCAACCACATGGGGGTCTGTTCCATCCACAAAACTGATTTTTAAGGTATGAAAGATCAGTGCATCCAATGACGATGGGTCGGATGAGCAGTAGATTAGTTCCGCGTTGCTATCGTAGGGGAGCAGGGCCTCCGCAACCTGTTCCATCATGGTGGATTTGCCTGTTCCCGGGCCTCCCTTGATAATGTAGGTATGCCAATCCTCGCCAGCATCACTCAACTCGGAAAATCTGGATGCAAACCCTTGGGGGGACGATACAGCAAGGAAAAATCTAGCTATCTCATTGTTGTCATGCATCAACATCAACTCCAAAAATATGATCTACCCCAAGATATTCAAAAAAAGGGGCTTTTGATACAATAATTCCGCTCACGCTGCTGTAGATTTCAGACAATTGAATTCATGGAAAAGCTTTCGCTTCTATGGTATAATAACCGCAAGGGCGGCGGCTATTATACAAATTTATAGGCCCGCCTACGGCGATGGCTGATTATACCATATACGCTCCGCTTCTATGGTATAATAACCGCAAGGGCGGCGGCTATTATACAAATTTATAAGCCCGCCTACGGCGATGGCCAATTATACCATATACGCTCCGCTTCTATGGTATAATAACCGCAAGGGCGGCGGTTATTATACAAAATTAATATGACATGTAAGGCGGCGATGCTTTGAAGCTGAAGCGGTACAAAAAGGATCTTGATTATTCCTATGCCTTAGGTGCGTTTCCCACCTGGGAATTGCTGGACACCCATCCCCAGCAGGTGCGCCGGGTCTTACTTCATCCCCGTTTTAACGGTGATGGAGCGTTGGAAAACAAATGCCAGGTGCTGGGCATCCCCGCCGAGTACTCCGAAAAAGCCTTTAACCTCTTGTCCGACAAGGAGAATTGCTATGTTATTTGCATATATGAAAAATACAGTCAGACTATAAATGCGCAAAGGAACCATTTAATCTTGGACACCCCCTCAGATAGGGGGAACATGGGCACTGTTATACGGACGGCTGTGGGATTTGGCATCCGCGACATCGCCATCATTGGTTCAGGAGTGGATGTCTGCCATCCCAAGGTGCTCCGGGCCTCCATGGGAGCCGCTTTCCGGCTTTCGGCTGAGTATTTTCCGACCTTTGCCGCCTACTGGGAGAAGGTGGGTGGGCCTACTAGAGCTTGTTACCCCTTTATGCTGGACGGCGCATGTGAGCTTAGCAGTCTACGGCAAACAGATGAGCCCTATTCCCTTATCTTTGGCAATGAGGCGACAGGGCTGCCGCAGGAGTACAACCTGGTGGGGACCAGCCTGGCGATCCGCCATGCCCATGAGATTGATTCCCTAAACCTGCCTATTGCCGTCGCTATTGCCCTATATCACTTTTCCACATTGGGGGGGAATGGCATCAATTCTCAAAAAGCTGCGCGCGACCCCCATTAAAAAGACAGAAAACCTGAAACTTTGGTCATATATTTGTGATATAATTATTTTCTGTGAAAATAATGCTGAACGTCACTATAATTTTTAAAGTCGTATTAGAAAAGAAAGGGAACGCCGCCGCGCTCTGACAGCGCACGGTTAAGAATCCACTTCTCCCGTGCATTTTCCAGTCGTTTTTAAAATACTCTGGGTGAAAATACAAACAAACATTTGATGGAGGGACATATATATGGGCAGGGTTGAGCGCTTCTTTGAGGGCATCAAGGGGAAAAGGATAACGTTTATTGGACTGGGGGTTTCCCACTGTAAGCTGGTGACCATTTTCGCAGAAAAGGGAGCGTTGGTGGAGGTCTGCGACCGTCAACCCAGGACACAACTGGGGGATGCAGACACCTTGGAAGCTCAAGGCATCACGCTGCATTTGGGGGAGGATTACCTCAAGCACTTAAATGGGGATGTAATTCTTCGCACCCCCGGTATGCGTTTTCATACCCCTGAGCTGACGGCGGCAAGGGAGCGGGGGCAGGTTGTAACCAGCGAGTTGGAGCTTTTTTTGGACCTCTGTCCCTGTAAAGTCATTGGCATTACAGGCAGTGACGGCAAATCCACTACCGCCACTGTCGTCAGCGAAATGCTAAGAGCCGCAGGGAGAACGGTGCATTTGGGAGGTAATATCGGCCGGGCGCTGTTGCCCATTGTGGAGGAGATTCATCCTGCGGATATCGCGGTGGTGGAGCTGTCCAGCTTTCAGCTCATCAGTATGCGCCGTTCTCCGGATATCGCGGTGATTACAAATATCGCCCCCAACCATCTGGATATGCACAGAGATATGACCGAATATGTGGACGCGAAACGGAATGTTTACCGCCATCAAAACGCCTTTGGCAAGACGGTGGTAAATATGGACAACGCCATAACCGCAAGCTTTCTCCAGGAAGTCATCTGCCGCAAGGCAGGGTTCTCCCGCCGGACTCAACCTGGCTGCGGCGCTTTTTTAAAGGAAGATGGCTGGATTTATATGGCCGATTACAGCGGCGTGACCCGCTTATTTCCCGCGTTAGACATCCGGATTCCCGGGGTGCACAATATAGAAAATTATTTGGCGGCCATCAGCGCCGTCTGGGGCCTGGCGGAGCCTGAGGCGATGCACCAGGTGGCTAAGGATTTTGCCGGAGTGGAGCACAGGATTGAATTTGTCCGCAATATCAATGGGGCCCGCTGGTACAATGACTCCATTGCATCCAGTCCCACCCGCACCATTGCGGGGCTGGACGCATTCGATCAAAGGGTTATTCTCATTGCCGGAGGCTACGACAAGCAAATCCCTTACCTCCCATTAGGGCCCAAGATTGTGGAGAAAGTAAAGACCTTGATTGTTATGGGGGATACGGCCGAGAAGATCGCCGCTACCGTGGTCAGCATGGGGCAATACAACCCGCGCACGCTGCCCATTCTCCGGGCCAAGGATATGGCGGAAGCGGTACAGCTTGCCGCCCAGGTTGCTGCGGAGGGAGATATTGTCACCTTGTCACCTGCCAGTGCAAGCTTTGACTTTTACCGTAATTTTGAAGCTCGTGGCCGCCATTTTAAGGAGCTGGTCAATGCCCTGTAAAAATGTTTTTACGTCAGGAAATTGAAGTCTAGAGTTATCTATGATATGATAATTTGTAGAATAAGGAATTGTTGGAAAATCCTCCAATAATTCCCCAAAGCATGACCCGGATCTGCTTAAAACTATTGCGCGTAAGAGTGATTTGATAGGGGTGGCAGCTTATGCAGGAGACGAATCAGCAAATAACGGTATGTTCACGTTGCAGTAGCACGGTGCCAGTGGGGCCTGTATGTACTGTATGCGGCTATCCACTGGCGTCTGCAAGAAGGTTGAGCGGTGGCAACAAAGCGTTGATTGTTATCTCTGCTTTCCTCATCTTGCTGCTTTGTTCTGGCTTTATCGTCCTGCAAAGGGTTAGGGTTCAAGCGGAGGAGCAAGCAGCCCTCAAGGCGGACGCCGACGCCTTTTGGGCAAAAAGCGATATTTATGATGAGGGTGAAAACCATTTTCGGAATTTTAAAGAATTTGGCTATTATATAGGCGGGGATTACTATCGGGACAAAGAAAGCAGCAGCGCGTACGGCGGGTTCTTTGATCCATATGACTACTATGACTATTACGATTATTACAACGATTATTACGGCGATTTTTATTATGACGAGTATTGGGATGAGTACGGGGAGTACGATAGCTACGACGAGTTCTATTACGACTGGAAGGCTTATGCGGAGGAACAGGAGAACACAATAATCGTTGACGATGTGGAGTATAGCCTAGAGAATTTCACGTTCATGCAGGGCAGCGGCGGTGAGTGGTACGCTGTTCTTAAGATATATGTGTTTAGCTGGAACGACGATATGCAGAGCATCCTCCTGTCCCGGTTTTTCCTCAGCACCGGTTTTGACGATATTCAAATTCTGCCTACCAAGGAAATGGACAGTGAATTGGGGATCGATTCCTTTAGCTCAACGGTTCTGATGAAGGGGGAGTCTGAGCGGGGGTATCTGGTGTTCCCAGTGGATATTGGCGACGGAGCCTGGACCTTGTTTGTAGAAGCCGGTGACGCTTATCCCATTATGGATATAACAACGGAATCCAATACAGCAAATGAGTCCGATGAACCAGGCAGCGCTGTAAATGACTAAGTCTTTACAGTGGGGAAATGCAATTTTTTCAGTTGATGGTTTATTATGGCCATCTGGGGCAGTTTTAAAAAAGAAAGAGAATACCACTCTGGCAGCGCACTATTAAGAATCTACTTTTCCTATGTGCTTTTTCCCCGATCATTTTTTACGTTGCCTCGGTGGATGGCAATATCGTTAAGGCAGGAATATCAGGCCATTTATCTTGATAAAATGTGTATTAAAACGACACTATTTACCCCAGGTATATTATTTTTCTCTCGGAGCATACTAAGATCGAGGTGATCTAATGGAATTCCAAGATCCTGAGATAGAGCAGTATTTTAGCTCCCTGCCCAAGCTGATCCAGGAGTCTATCGCCCAGAGTGGCGTGGTTTTTCAGTCCAAAAAGCAGATACAGCGGTTTGTAGAGTATTTACAGTCCAATCAGTGACGTTGGTCAGCCAAAGGACGTGGTATTTAGCCACGTCCTTATTTATTAAAGCAGCTTTAAAAAAGCAATGGAATGCCGTCCTGACAGCGCACGATTAAGAACCCATTTTTCCCATACATTTTCTCAATCATTCTTTAAGATTGCCCTAAATGACATAATTAGTATAAATTATGCTAATTTTACATTGTGTATTTTGGGGAAAGAACGGGATCTGTTGAAAACCTTCAAGAACCTCTCTAAATCATTTGAATGATGAAATATTTGGTCTAACCAATAAAATCCTACCGGTTTCACGCATAAGGCTTTTCACTAATCGTAAATTCATGTTATAATATGAAATAATATATACAATTGGATAGAAGTTGAATTGAGGTGGCGGTTGTTGTCAAATATAAAGGAGCCGGGTGATCAGCGGGACTTGGTGGTTTATGGAAGAAACGCTGTGTTGGAGCTTTTAAGAAGTGGAAAGAAACCAGATGTAATATATATTGAGACAAGCAAAGCCGACCCTGCTTCCCGCCCACAGGGAAGCGCTGCGCAAATTATTGCTTTGGCCAAGAGTGGCGGCTTTGTGGTCAAGATGGTTGACCGCAAAAAGCTGGATGAATTGGCTGAAATGGGCAACCATCAGGGCGTGGCTGCCGCATTGCCGGCGGTGGAGTATGTTGAACTGGAGGATATCTTGGCTTTGGCACGGTCCAGGGAGGAGGCCCCTTTTATCATTATTGGGGACGAAATTGAGGATCCCCATAACCTGGGCGCCCTCATTCGCACTGCCGACGCGGCCGGGGTTCATGGATTGGTTATTCCCAAACGGCGCAGCGCCACTGTCAACGCCACTGTGTATAAAACCTCCGCTGGCGCCTGTGCCCACTTGCTCATCGCCAAGGTTTCCAACTTGGTAGAGAGTATCAAAGTATTAAAGGAAAACGGCGTTTGGGTTTATGGAGCCGATATGGGCGGTGACCTTGCGTGGCGCACTGATTTATCCGGCGGGGTGGCTTTGGTAGTAGGCTCGGAGGGAAAGGGCTTGGGACGGCTGGTGAAACAGCACTGCGACGCCGTTTTATCCCTGCCTATGGTGGGAAAGGTGAACTCCCTTAACGCCTCTGTAGCGGGCGGTATCCTCATGTATGAGGTAGTAAGGCAACGGATGGGAAGTCACAAATGAGTACAGCACTGAATCAGGAGCGTCTCAAGGATACCCGGCAGCCCCTACCCGCCAATCCAATCCCCTTAGACCCATAGGTTGTATTTGGCGGCCCAGTGGCAGGGGGTATATGGGATTATCACGGATAGTTGTACTTGTTTTCGCGCTGCAATCTGTAATTTTATGAACATAATGACAGAGGATGAGTAACAGAAAAGGAGCATGTTGGATGGCAAATCGCAATGAGAAAAAAGAGGAGGCTAACACTAAGCCATATACCGGGCCAATTCCTGCTCACATGCCCCGGCAACGGCAGGTGCAGGATTTTGATCAACCCACCTCCATCCTGGATCCTACGGCGGAAACCATCAGCGACAAGGACGGGATGGACCAAACCGCATTGGTTCATCTGGAGGAGGAAGAAAAGGTCTTGGATACGGCCACTTATGTGGAAGAAATTCTGCGGGAAATCCGGGAGAGGGAGCAGAATCAAACGCATCAGCAAGCGGCATCTTTATCTCCAACGACCTTTGAGCCTGTTGAGGAGCAGCGGGAAATTAATCCCGGTCCACCTGAACCGCGTCCCGAGAATGAAGAGGGGAAATCTCGTATCAGCTCGGTGGTGGAGCAATATTCTAAGTTTGTTCAAGGCGGCTTTTATGAGGATGACGAGGATGATTTTGACGACGACCAACTCCCTTACTGGGAACGCCGCCGCATGAAGAGGGAGGCCAAGCGCGAGGAGCGTATGGCATTGGAAGAATCGGAAGAAGATGGTGAATACAGTGAGGAGTACGAAGAGGAACTCACCTACTGGGAACGTCGCAGACTAAAAAAAGAGGCCAAGCAGGCCCGGTGGGAGGAGGAGGAGGAGGAGGAGAACCATCCTGTACGGCGCGTCAAGGAGGATAAGCCGGAACAGGAGGACGACTTTAAATCCCCTATTGAAGCTAAAGAAAAGGCAAAGGTGATTGCCGGTTTGTGTACGGTGGGGGCCACGCGCACAGTATTTCTGGCGGTATTGTTCCTGGCGGTGCTGTTTGTACAGGTTAGCAATGCCTTTGTGCCGATTGAATCTTTGTCACCCCAATCCAATCCAAGGGCGTATGCAATTTTCAATGCCCTGCTGATGGGCATTGGGGCTGTGATTAGTTTCCGCACGCTCTTAGAAGGCGCTAAAAAGCTTATGCTTTTCCGGGCCAACGGCAGTTCCATGCTGTCGGTTTTGACCATTGCAGCTCTTGTATATTCCATCTACTTGATTGTAAAGCCTGAAGCCTTTGCAAACAATGTGGTTCACAGTTACAGTTTGCTGGTACTGGGCGGATTGTTGGTTAACAGCGCCGCCAAGTGGATGGCTGCTACCCGGACCCGCCGTAATTTTGAGATTGTTTCCTCCTCACATCCCAAAAAAGCGCTGGAATTAGTGGAGGACGAGGAACTGGAGAATGAAATGATCAGGGTGATGAGTGATCCGGATATGGTGACTGCGGTCCCCGTTAAGACAGGATTTCTCAAGCGGTTTCTTGAACTTTCGCTGGAGGATGAGGTGGAGTCCATTGACCGGTATCTGGCTCCAATCTGCTTATTGGTGGCGGCTGCCATTGCCGTAGGCTGTCAAATTTTATTTCAGGACGGGCATGTGGCAATGGCTGTGTTTTTATCCGTCCTCAGCGTGTGCGCACCCTTTACCTCTGTAGTGTATAACAATCTTGCCCTATCCAGGGCTTCCAAAAGGCTGACCCGGCTGGGGGCCATGATTTCCGGCGCAGAGGCGGTATATGATTTTTCCCAGGTTTCCGCGGTGGTCATTGATGCTTCCGAGTTATTCCCCAAGGGTTCCATTCGCCTCCAGGGAATTAAAACCTTTGAGGGTGGGCGGATTGATGAATCCATTATTGACGCCACCAGCCTGATGTGCGACATCAAAGGGACCTTGGCTGATATGTTTATGGGAATTATCGAGGATAGGCCGGAAATCCTCAATGAAGTGGATACCGTCGTCTTTGAGGAGGAGATGGGTATTTCCGCCTGGGTGGATGGCCGGAGAATTCTCATTGGTAACCGGGATTTAATGATTAATCACGGGATTGATGTCCCCTCCAATGACTACGAGTCCAAATATAAGATCGGAGGCCGTGAGCTGGTATATCTGGCCACCTCCGGCGTATTGACCACCATGTACATTGTAAAGTATATGGGGGAGGTCCACATTGGAGAGATGCTTCGCCGCTTGACCCACAATCATGTGTCCATTATTGTCAGAACTTCTGACCCCAATATCACTTCCTACAAGCTGGCGGATATTTTCGGATTGGAATTGGAGCAGGTAAGGGTGATTCCGCAGCGTACGGCCGGGCCATATGAGCGGGTGACCCGGCCGCGGCCCAGAGTGGATGCTAAGATCGCCTATGAGGGGGATGTGATGGGCTACCTTTCAGCCGTCTATGCCACCACCAGGATCAATGGAGCCGGATCTATTTCCATCATGCTGCAGACCATTGGTATTGTGCTGGGGTATGCGGTTATTATCTTTTGCGCATTTTTCTCGAAAATGAGTATGATTACGCCCTTATTGCTCTTTGGTTATAATTTTTTCCTGTTGGCGGTAGTCTGGATGATCTGTGGACTGTGGCGGACGTAGAGAGTGTATCTGCCGCACATATAGTCAATTAAGCCGGGAAGATATACAATCTTTCCGGCCTTTTCAAATTTATAGGTGTAAGTAAGGACGCTAAATATTTTTGTAAAATGGCCGAAGGCCGGCATAGAACGAATAAATGTGTGGCAAAATCGTGGTTTACGCGCCGGCTCCGCAAAAAGCGGAATTATCGCTTATTCCCGGCAGAAGCAAAACCGCCTCCTCCATAATATACTGTTAATACAGGTTATTAATAACCTGCCCTGATATGGTCTTTTATCGCTCCCCGACGAAAATGATTATAGTAGGATGATTATTTAGAAAATAAGTGCCAATAATAATTGTGAAGAAATCTTCTTCCAAAATATTTGAAGGCGGAGCGTGAGAATACGTGACTGTCAAACGGGGAGACATTTATTACGCGGATCTAAGCCCTGTTGTGGGTTCTGAGCAAGGTGGTATCCGGCCGGTGCTGATTGTGCAGAATGATATTGGGAATAAGTATAGTCCCACCGTCATTGCCGCAGCGATCACCAGCCAAAAGGAGAAGGCCAAACTGCCTACCCATATTCAACTTGATTCGGAGCACTGCGGGCTTTCCCGTGATTCTGTTGTTCTTTTGGAGCAGATCAGAACGATTGACAAAAAAAGGCTTAAGGAACGTATGGGTGCACTGGACCGCCGTTCCATGCGGCTTATTGACCAGGCCCTGTTCATCAGCTTTGGATTGGGTCAGGATCAAGACCAAGACAGCATTGCGCAGGCTACATAAGCCGCGCCTGTCTTATATTCCAATACATTTCATATGATTTGCAAGCCTTATTTTTGCCTAATAATTAAGCGGTGTGACCTTGTAAAAAGGATCACACCGCTTTGTTGTTTACTCCACAAAATCCGGTTGCTTTGGCTGCGTGTTAAGCTCCATCTGTACGGTTTCAGCGCCAACGTCATCTGTAGTGACTAATTTAGCCATAACTACAAACCGCTGCTCCTCAGTGGTGTTATAATGGTAGGTGCAGGTGGACAGGGTTAGAATCCGGTCCTCCATCTCCACAGGTACACTGTAGTTGTACAGGCTGCGGGATTTGGCCTCATTGATAAAGGCGTTGAAGCTGGCCGCGCTTGGGTCAACATCAATATAATAAAACTTGATGTCTGTATAAAAAATAGCGAAAACTTGATAAATCATTTGGTCCTGGCGGGTCGAAAAGTAAATATAGGGGGTCTCCTTTGCAAAATCATAGCTGCTAAAGGCCATTAACTGGGCAAACATGTCTCCGGAAATTTTGCCATCGTCAGCGTTCATATTATGCCCGTAAAGAACCGAGTTTTGAGACAAGTCATAGCGGGTCCCTAGGCCATTGCGGTAATCCAGGAAGATGGAGCCGGAAAATTTGTAGCGCCGGTCATAGTTTTTGTCTAGGTAATAGGAGTTGTCGCCGGCCTGCATCACCGGATAATCAATATTCGTTCCGGGGATGGTGACCCATCCCACAGTTTCGCTGTTGATATCATAGATTTTCTTTATTTTTTGGTAGAGGCTGTACTCAGGGGGGGAAACCTCGCCAAAGTCCGGGTAGACATAGGAGGGGTCCTCCGGCGCCTCCTCCACATCAGTGGAGGAGGGTGGTTCAGGGAATGCCTCCTGGGTGGGGAGCCCCCCTAGGCGCACAGCATTCATTAAATAAAAGATACCGCAAAGAAATACGGCGAATATCATAAAAAATCGGCTAATAAAACGCATAAATACGCTGTCAATTAGGTTATGCTTGAGCTTGACAACTGGCAGCATCCACATTTCCCTCCGTGAAAAAACAAGTACAATCATCTACAATGATTGCACTGTATTTTTTATAAAAATAGTATGCACTCTACTTCCTGCGGCAGTTCCAGATATCTCTTGCGTAATCCTCTATGGCCCTGTCCGCAGAAAACCGGCCGGAGCCTGCGATGTTATTCAGGGACATCTTATTCCAGCGCCTTGGGTCGGTGTAAAGCTTGCAGGCGTGGCGTTCAGCTTGTTTGTAGCTCTCAAAATCCCGCAGCACCATATAAGGATCCTGATTCTTGAGGGAATGGGCAATCTCATCAAAAGTGTCCCCTGCGATGCCTTCGTGCAACAGGTCCACCGCCTTGCGTATCTCCTCATTAGTATTATAGATATCCATGGGATGATAATGGCCCCGTTCCTTCTCCACATCCTCGGTGGTCAGGCCGAAGGTAATGATATTGTCCCCGCCGCAGGCGTCCATAATTTCAATATTCGCGCCATCCAGGGTGCCGATGGTCACAGCGCCATTGAGCATCAGCTTCATATTACCAGTGCCTGAGGCTTCAGTTCCAGCCAGGGAGATCTGCTGGGAAATTTCGCTGGCCGGCATCAGCCGTTCCGACAGGGTGACGCTGTAATCCTCCAGATACACTACCCGCAGCTTATCTTTGACTATGGGGTTCTTCTCGAACTCCCTTCCTAGGGCGCAGAGCAGCCGGATAATTTGCTTAGCCAAGTAATATCCTGGCGCGGCTTTGGCTCCAAAGATAAAGGTGTGGGGTTGCATGTCCAGAGCAGGGTTTTCCATGAGCTTTTGGTAGAGGCTTATAATGTGGAGGGCGTTCATGTGCTGGCGCTTGTACTCGTGAAGGCGTTTTACCTGCACATCGAAGAGGGAATGGGGGTCAATCACGGCTCCGCTTTTGCTCTGAACGTACTTGGCAAAGCGCTCCTTATTTTTCAGCTTGACCTCTGCCAGCCGGTCCAGCACAGCAGGGTCATCCTGATACTGGCGCAGCTTTTCCAACTCCTCCATATGGCCGATAAAGTTGTGGCCGATCAGCTCCACGCAGAGCTGGGTCAAATCCGGGTTGGACTGGTAGAGCCACCTGCGGGAGGCAATGCCGTTGGTGACATTTTTAAATTTATGGGGCATGACGCTGTGAAAATCCTGGAAAGTGCTGTTTCTGATAATTTTGGAATGGATCTTCGACACTCCATTCACCGAGTGTGAGGCCACCACAGCCAGATTGGCCATTTTGACGGAGTGGTCCCTGACCATGGACATCCGGCCCACTTTATTATTGTCCCCCGTAATCTCGAACATCATTTTGCAGAAACGGTTGTTGAGCTCCACTAAGATTTGGTGAAGCCGTGGCAGGGTGCTGCGGAACAAGTCCTCATTCCAGACCTCCAGCGCTTCCGCCATGATGGTATGGTTGGTGTAGGCAAAGGTATGGGTGACAATATCGTAGGCCTTTTCCCAATTATAGCCACAGTCATCCAGTAAAATCCGCATCAGCTCCAAAATGGCCATAGCCGGGTGAGTGTCGTTGATATGGATGGCCACCTTATTGGGCAGGTTGTCCAAGGAATCGTAGTTGCGCACATGCTCGTGAACAATATCATTTATAGCGGCGCAACAGAGAAAATATTGCTGCTGGAGCCGCAGCTGCTTGCCCTCCGGATGGTTGTCGTTGGGGTAAAGAACCTTGCTAATGACTTCGGCCATAGCATTCTGGCTCAGGGCCCGGATATAGTCGCCGCTGTTGAACAGCTCCATATCCAGCCCCGGACTCTTGGCCTTAAAGAGGCGGAGCTTGGAGACGCCCTCGGTGTTATAGCCGGAGATATACATATCATAGGGAACCGCTTCCACTGTGCGGTAATTTTTGTAATTGACGTGGTGGTAGCCGTAATCCCAAAACTCCTCCACCTCGCCGCCAAACTTGACCTCGATCAGCCGGTCTGGCCGGGGTGTCAGCCAAACTTCACCTCCGGGAAGCCAGTTATCGGGCATTTCAGTTTGCCAGCCATCAATGAGTTTTTGCTTAAAGATACCGTATTCATAGCAGATGCAGTAGCCGGTAGCTGGATATTCGCGGGTAGCCAGCGCGTCCATAAAGCAAGCCGCCAAGCGCCCCAAGCCGCCGTTGCCAAGGCCGGCATCCGGCTCCTGGGCGTAGAGCCCTTCCAGATTGGCGTCATATTTCTTTAGGATATTAGCAGCGTGCCGCTCCAATCCCAGGTTGTAGAGGTTGTTTTTGAGTGAACGGCCCAACAGGTATTCCATGCAGATATAGTAAACCTTTTTCTGGCCGCGGCTGGACGCCTTTGCGGTGAATTTCCGCCGTTTGTTGGCCAAAAGGTCCTTGATCACCGAGGCCAGGGCCTCGTAGAGAACCTTATCGGAGGCCTCTAGACCGTTAGTTCCATACTCGGCTTCCAGTTTATATTTAAGCAGCGAATCTAATTCCTTTTTTGTCAATGTTTCAAACAATTCCGTATCCTCCTTACAGTCGGTAGCTGTAAAATATTCTGTCTTATTCCATTATAGCTCAAAGCGCCGGGTTAGGCAATTTTCATTTAGAAATATAGTTAGAATCTCTATACCGGACGCTTGAATAGAAGCAACAATTATGTATATTTAAAAAATGTTGGCGGGAGTAATTCTATGTTTACAGGCTGACTGTACATAAAATGAAGACGGTATATAAATCTTATGGCGCATGGAGGAGAGGGTTAGCGAAGAAACTGCCTGAATTTCGGACTATTCCAAAAGGGTTTTATGTTGATTTTGAAGGTCAAATGGATTATACTAATAGACATAGGCTAGGGAGCGGAATTTTTCAGGTTAGGACACAAGGCCTATTCAATGGCTTTCGAATTGAGGCGCATGATTGCTCATCTTTAAATACGCTTCGAAGGCTGCAAATTTTAAAGAAAGGGTGCACAATGATGGCAAACCGGGTTAAGGTCCTCATCTACAATTCTGAATATTCCATAATTTCCAATGAAGATCCGGAGTATGTGCGCAGTCTTGCCTTTCGCCTTGATGATAATGTCAAAGACTTGATGCAGTCAGACTCACATATGTCCCTGACAAAGGCCCTTGTTTTATGCGGCTTATCCTATCAGGACGATTTTAATAAAGCTGATCAGGGGATGGACAACCTGAGAGTGCAGGTCAAGGAATACCTGGAGGACGCTGCCGATGCCCGAAGTGAGGCGGAGGAGCTCAAAAGGGAGATTGCTATTCTGAAAAAAGAGAACCAAGAGCTAAAATCCCAGTTGCTGGAGCAAGGTATGCCAGAGGGATATAAGAAATCCAAGCTATGAGCCAGCCAAACGATATGAGACCGCACATCGAAATCCTGGCCCCCGCAGGGGGGTGGGATTCTGTTAGCGCCGCTGTTCGAAGCGGCGCTAATGCTGTTTATTTGGGCTTTGGTGCCCTCAACGCCCGCCGCAATGCCAAGGGCTTTACGCAGGAGGAATTTGTGGAGGCAGTAGGATACTGCCACCGCCGGGATGTGAAGGTCCACCTCACCCTCAACACCCTTGTCTTTGACCGGGAGTTGGAGAGTGCCGCTGATATGATCCGAATGGCAGCTCAAACTGGCGTGGATGCCATTATTGTACAGGATATGGCTGTAGCCCATTTGGTGAAGGAGATTTGTCCCTCTATGCCCATTCACGGCTCCACCCAGATGAGCGTCAACAGCGTGAACGGCGCTAGGATGCTGGAGGAGTTGGGATTTGCCAGAGTGGTGCTGGCCCGGGAACTGTCCAGGGCTGAACTGGAGGAAATCATTGCCCATACGGAAGTTGAGACAGAGGTGTTTGTCCATGGAGCCCACTGCATGTCGGTGTCGGGCCAATGCTCCATGAGTGCCATGATCGGCCAGCGAAGCGGCAACCGCGGACTGTGCGCGCAACCCTGCCGCCTCCCCTTCGGGGAGGCCGGCCGGAATCAATACAACCTGTCCCTCAAGGATTTAACCCTGATCCCTCACCTGACCCAACTGGCTGCCATAGGGGTAACCTCCGTCAAAATTGAAGGCAGAATGAAACGGCCGGAATATGTGGCCGGAGCGGTGGCGGCCTGCCGGGCCGCCTTGGATGGGCAGCCGATGGGACCTCATATGGAGCGGCTGGAAAAGGTGTTTTCCCGCAGTGGCTTTACTGACGGCTTTTACGCCGGACAGTTGGGCGGGAGAATGTATGGAGTGCGCCAAAGGGAGGATGTAGTTGCCGCAAAAGAAGTGTTGGGCGAATTGGAGCAGCTTTATAACCGGGAGAAGCCTTTGGTACCCATCACCTTCACCTATCTCCAGCGGGCAGGTCAACCTGTTGGGCTTACCATAGAGGATGATCGGGGCAACCGTTTTACGGCTACAAGCGGGCTGCCTGAGCCTGCGGAAAATAAACCTATCAGCAGAGAGCGGGTGGAGGCCCAGCTTAACAAGCTGGGTGGAACCCCCTATTATATAATGGACTGCATCTTTGAGATGGATGAAGGGTTAATGGTTCCCGTATCCGCGATCAATCAGCTTCGCCGGACCTGCGTGGAGCAGTTGGACCAGGCCCGAGCTATGGGCTTTGAAAAGCCTGTACAGCCATGCGCGTTAACGTTGCCTGAAATCATTTCATCCAGCGGGGAAAAGCCTGAATTGCGCGGACGGTTTTATAACCTGGATCAAATCCCCCCGGATGCGGTGGATGCGTTTTCCATGCTCTATCTGCCTATCCGTCAAGCGCTGCGAATGGATGGCTCTATTCCAAAGGAGCGGGTAATTCTGGAGCCTCCCAGGGTTCAGTTTGGCCAGGAGGCCCAGGTATTTCAAGATTTGCAGAGAGCGAAGGAGATGGGTTTCTCCCACCTCTGCATTATGAATATAGGGGATTTTGCCGCCGCCCGCCAATTGGGAATGACGCCTCACGGCGGATTTGGGCTGAATATTTTTAATGGCGCAGCCTTGGAGCAGTACCGAAAGCTTGGTTTGGCGGACAGCGAGCTGTCCATTGAATTGGATTTGGCCCGGTCCGGCAGATTGTCAGGTCTGCCCAAGGGATTGATAGCCTATGGCTATCTGCCGCTCATGCTGGTCCGCAATTGCCCCGGCCATGGATTGGAGAAGGAAGGCCTGTATTGCTCCAGCTGTCCCGGCCATTTAGAGATGGAGGACCGCCTGGGAAACCGGTTTCGACTGCGCTGCAACGAATACAAAACCGCTACAGAAATATATAATTGCAATCCCTTGTATTTGGCCGACCGCCTTCATGAACTGGCCGATTTGGATTTTCTCACCCTCCACTTTACCTTTGAGACAGCGGAAGAGGTGAGGGAAGTGGTAGACGCCTACCGGCTGGGAGGCGCCAAATGGGAAGGCATAACCCGTGGCCTTGTCTACCGCCCTGTAAAATAAGCGGTGAAGTGGAGATATAAAAACCCCTAAGCAAGATGTTTGATCAGCCCTTTATGACCTATTGTGGAGGATATCCTCATTTGGTACCCGGTGGATATAACATACTTGCAGATCACTGCAAAATGCGGCAACCAATAACAAATGGCTGCCGCGATGTAAACTAGATGTAATTTTCCGACAGATTACTACAGCTTCAACAAAATATCCATAGACAGATTTACAAGGTTTTCACGCACATCCGCCCGCTTGTTCCAATCGCCAAAATCATACTCCTCCCCGGACAGGTCGTCGCCGCTGTAAAGAATTTGTCCCAAAGCCACATTTCTCACCTGGGCCACAGCAAATAATGCCGCCGCCTCCATCTCCACCGTGGCGCAACCCTCCGCCAGTCGCAGAGCCACCTTATCCCGGGTTTCCCGGTAGATGGCATCGGTGGTCCAGGTCTTGCTCCGGACATAGGGCAGATGGCGTTCTTCTAATTCCTTGGTAATTACATTCACCGCATGGGGGTTACAGGCCACCTCACGGGCCGGGGGCAGATAATGGTAGGAGGTGCCTTCATCCCGGACGGCGCTGTCGGGGACGACCAGATGGCCCAAAGCCAAATCCTTCCGGATTATACCGGCTCCCCCGCAAACCATGAAAATATCACAGCCCACGGCGATGATCTCCTCCAATAGGGCCGCCATACCGGGGGCGCCCACAAAACCTTGGATCAGGCAGATTTTCTCTCCGTGATGCTCAGTTTCATAGAGGGGGAAACGCATCATCTCGCTGTTGAAGGCTCCTATTTCGCGCAATTCCCCTGCCTCCAGCTTGCGGGCAATCTGCTCTTTAAAAAAGGTAATCAGACAGCGGCTGGGCACATCCTTTTTCTGATGAAAGGTGTCCGCGTTGATCATTCCACAGGGATCCGTATCAAATTCCAAGATGGGAAACTCTTTTTTGTCCAGCATGCCGTCACTTCCTTTGTGTTTTTCGCTATTATAATGCTAATCTTCGTTTAAATCCGCAATAAATGAAATTTCTGTTGCGGCCTAATCCGCGCGGTTTTAAGAAATTTTATTTACACTTTAATTGAAGATTAGTATAACAGGATTCTTTCGGATGTCAAGTTTTTTACTTTACGGTTATGGCAGGCCTCAATAGCTTGGATGCCATACATTCTGCACGGGCCGCCATACTGAGTACCCATAAGGGACTTGAGTCCTTTGTGGGTATTCTTTTTTTACAGACCGGAGTGTTTATGCGCTCCGGTCTGCTTCCGTGTATCCGAAGCTTTTCATGTAGGATTCTTTTTCCTGCCTGCTCATTTCCGGTAACTCTACATAACCTATCATCTTGTAGTAGATTTCTACCTTCTGCATCATCTCGCCAAACACATTCTCACGATGATGTACCACAATCTTTTCAATAAAGGAGTGTAGGATTTCCGGCGTTAGCTCCTGAATATCTGTGTATTGCCTTATCAGCTTTAAAAACCCATCGGCATTCATTTCGTGCTGCTTTTCCTCTGCAACAACTTTTTTCAGATGCTGGATTCTTTGCTTCAGCTCCGTCTGCGGCAGAAAAAAATACTACCCGTCCATTGATAGGCTTGATAGTCGGAACGGCGGTAAAAACTATTGACACTCAAATACTATCATGTTAAAATGTAATAAGTATTACATAATATATTAGAATGGGGGTACTCACTTTGGAAAATATAGAATGGTTAATGTTAAACTTTACATTACCCAAAGAACCATCGCGTGTACGGGTCAGCGCGTGGAGGAAACTAAAAAAATGTGGGTCTGTGAATATCGGGCAATCCATGTGGGTTTTGCCCTTGTCGGATGAACATATTAAAGTG
>Ga0153947_1000373_pt1 | contig 22037 bp, 18 predicted proteins | sample TSNJ031MetaG_FD_104697 | JGI IMG/M metagenome (GOLD analysis project Ga0153947, IMG submission 104697) | Attine ant fungus gardens microbial communities from New Jersey, USA - TSNJ031 MetaG | ecosystem: Host-associated > Fungi > Mycelium > Unclassified | place: USA: New Jersey, Wharton State... | reverse complement strand
TTCTGGCTGAACCTTCTTTTCTCCCGGCCTGAATCAAAGGAAACCACTGAGGTTAAAAACTGTTTCTCACCGAGTTTCTCTAACGCCCGACGCAGCTCCGGCTGAAATACGACAACTGCTGCCGTCGCCAGCACCGATACCATATTCTTGGCAATCCAGAGGATCGTATGCATCTGGAATATTCCGGCGACAAAAATAAAGAGCGCCAGTACCGCAATCCCTTTTAACAACATCCAGGCCTTGGTATTCTTAATCCACACCATAATATGATAAATCAGAAATGCAATAATAAATACTTCAATAATATCGGTCACCCGGATATTGGGAAAATACCAGATCGTGATATACTTTTCAAAAAATTGCGATATACGCTGTTCCACTCTTGTCACCTCCTATCTGACTTATTTTTCCTTTATCAAAACGATACCCGGAATCCGCTTCACTTTATAAATTCAATTCATCTTCCAGGCTTTTTTTCAATAGAATTTCATCCGGCGTAGCTTCCCGTTCCGGCCGTTCATCCCGCTTAATCTGAGCGGTTCCATCTGCTTTTTTCACCCGCGGCCGGTTCTGGTTCTTGCTGTTTGAACGTTTCCGCCGCTGTCCTTCGCCGCGCGGTCTGCGTTCAGCAGCTTCATCGTCATCATCTGACGACTGCCGTTCATTGATCCGCTTGACCGTCTTCTCCGGAGCCGCCACTGATATTTTAGGAATAGCTTTGACATAGTAATAATAATCGTCATCTTCATACTCCAGACGCTCTGAACGGCTATAATCAACCGAAAATACAAACAATTCCAGAATAAAGGCCAGCAATACCGATATTACACTTCCGAATAATAACCATGCATACTGCACCGATACGCTGAAGGTAACCGAGCCCACAACGATCACAATGATGTTGATCACCGCACCGGTAATGACTGCTGCCGACCGGGCCTGATCAAACGACATCCGACGCAGTGTATACACCACGAACACACAGAGGGTAAAAGCGATAACATTCACCCATATTTCCTTATTAGCAAGTATCTGCTGAGTTACCATATTCAATTCTTCCACTATATTATCCATACCGGAAATCGCCGAAGCGGAACTCTTGAGATAATTTACCATATAATAAATAACCGTTCCGCACACCATTGGAATAATTGTCACCGGGGAGGCTACCAGCCCTAAAGCAATCGGGATTACATAAGGAATCTTCAGAAAGAATGCAACCGGCACCAACAGGACGATAATCGCACGTTTCGATGTGAAGCGGAAATAGAAACTGAACATAATGATAAAGACAACTGCTACAACCGCCAGCGCTCCCAGTGAAAGTCCATACATATGCACAAGAATCAGCACCGCTGCAAATAAGACGGTAAACACCAGCGGCAAAAATGTACAGATAACTGCCAGCACAAACGTAATCATCGATGAAGAGGCAGCTTTGACAAAACCGATATTATTATTAATGAAGAAAAAGGTGAAGAACGCCAGGATAAACTGAAGCGCTTTATCGACAATAATAGAATGCTTTGCATATAAATTTTGTAATTGTTCCCGTAAGACAAATATACCACTCATTTTACAAATTCTCCCTATCTTGAATTTTTCTCAGTCTGGTCAGATTCCGGCCATATCGTTTCACCCGCCTGCGGGCACGGTCGTATTTGCCACCGTAGATAAATACTGCGATCAAGCCAAACAGAACCAAGAAGACGATATAACCGCTTATCCCTACTCCCAGCAAACCAATCAAAAGGGCCTTGCTCATCTTTGCAATAAGCACTTCAATGTAATTAAATGCCAGAAGCACCGCCACCAACATGTAACCCAAGGTCACCCACAGCAACGAAATAATCGTATGGAAACTGACATAATCCTTACGGTCGTATTCACAGATCTGCAAATCTTCACGGCCTTCTTTTGATTCATACAGCGCCATCTGGGTCATCAATTTGACTTTCTTTTCACTAATCATCATGTTACCTCTACATATCTTTTCCATATTAAACATCATTTTTAGTATAGCAAAAATCATATCCCTTGTCCAATACTTATACTTAAAAAATGGACTTTTCGGACCCCCGCATTTTTCAGGCATTTCGCCGCTTCATGCAAGGTGTTTCCAGTCGTATATATATCATCAATCAGCAGCACCCGGCCGCACAGCTGACCGGTATGTACGGCCTGGAACGCATTCTTAAGATTACCCTTTCGCTCGCTCATGCTCAGTTCTTTCTGCGGAACCGTATAACGGCTGCGGACCAGACTCCCGGTATTAACCGGGATGTCGATAAGCTTCCCCAGTTGTTTAGCAATCAGTTCGGCCTGATTATATCCCCGCTGTCTTTTCCGTCGCCAATGCAGCGGAACGGGAATGATCTGTCCAATCTGCCACTGCTTTATCAAATCACTATATTTATACGCCAGCTCAGACGCATAAAATTGAGCATTAATCCGGCGATCATGATACTTAAAACGATAAAGTGAATCGCTGACCACACCGCGGTGGACCCACAGATTCCGCCCGCATTCGAAAGCTTTCCCGCTATCCCGGCAATCCCGGCAGTATTCCTGCTGTACCAGGCGAACCGGCTTGCCGCATTTCTTACAGCGCGGTTCACTGATATAATTCACTTCAGCCGCACATTTTACACACACCGTTTCGGCCCCTGCCGCTTCACAGAAGGGACAAACCGGCGGATACAGGATTTTTAACCCTTTTTTCACAATATTCATATAAAACTTGGACTATTACACCTGACACTCTTTTATCTGTTCATCCAGACTGGTATTTCGCTGCTGCTCCTCATTGTTATCGATCATCTGCTGAAATACCATATCGCTTCCGACCAGGGTCACACAACGCCGCGCCCGGGTCACCGCTGTATACAGTAAATTACGGTGATACAACTGTCTCGGTCCCGAAAGCAGCGGAATGATCACCGCCGGATATTCGCTTCCCTGAGATTTATGGATGGTAATGGCATATGCCAATTCCAGCTCTTCCAGCAGTTGAAACGGATACTCGACCTTTTTGCCCTCATCATATTCTATCTCCAGCGTCCCGGCGTAATGGTTGATCTGCCTGATAGTACCCATGTCACCGTTAAATACGCCCAGCCCTTTATCAATGGTCATGCCGTATTTGGTCGTCACTTCCCATTCCAGCTGATAATTATTCCTGGTCTGCATCACCTTATCACCTTCCCGGAACAGACGGTCACCAAATTCCTTTTCTTCCTTCTGTTTATCCGGCGGATTGAGATATTCCTGTAAAATCTGATTCAGCCGCTCCACTCCCAGCAGCCCTTTCCGCATCGGTGTCAGGACCTGGATGTCATACGGTGCTGCACCAACATATCCCGGCAGCTTTTTCTGGATCAGGGTCAGCATCACACTGATGATGATATTGGCGTCCTGCCGTTTGAGGAAAAAGAAGTCCTTGCTTTTATTATCCAGGACCACACTTTCGCCCTGATTGATCTTATGCGCGTTGACGACTATATCACTTTCTCTGGCCTGACGGAAAATCTTGCTCAGCATTACTGTTGGAAAGCAAGCGGAAGCAATGATATCATTCAATACATTTCCCGCCCCCACCGAAGGCAGCTGGTTCCCGTCGCCTACAAGGATCAGCCGGGTCCCCGGGATGATGGCTTTCAGCAGTGAATTCATCAGCGAAATATCCACCATCGACATTTCATCGATGATGATCACATCGGTCTCCAGGGGATAGTTTTCATTCCGGGCGAATCCGCTGCGGCCTTCGTCACTCTCAGGATTGCCGCTGACCTCCAGCATCCGGTGGATAGTCTGGGCTTCGTGTCCGGTCGCCTCGGTCATCCGTTTCGCCGCCCGGCCGGTAGGCGCTGCCAGCATGATGTCCATGGCCTCGGCTTCAAAATATTCAATCATGGCGTTGATCGTGGTGGTTTTTCCCGTTCCCGGACCACCGGTCAGAATCAGCACACCGCTTTTAACCGCTTCCCGGACTGCCTTTTGCTGCATCTCATCCAATTCCATGCCGCTGTCTTCCGAGAGTTCTAAAATCCGCTTATCAATGACCATATCAGCAATATCATACTGCAGGTTGAGATCATGCAGCATCTTCGCCGTATTCAGCTCCAGATAATAATAATGGGCCGCATAGACTCTGACCTCAGTTTCAGTCCTTTTGACGATGACCTTTTTTTCCACCGCAAGATCCATTAGATAGGTTTCGATATCTTCTATATTAACCTGCAATAATTCTCCTGTTCTGACCAGCAGTGTTTCTTTCAGCAGATATACATGCCCGTCGGCAACGCTCTGCAGCAACGCATAAAATATGCCGCTGCGGATGCGAAAGTCGGAATCGGTATGAATACCGATCCGGGCTGCGATCTCGTCCGCTGTTTTAAATCCTACTCCCGGCACATGATCTGCCATTTGATAAGGATTCTCCTCCAGGACCCGGTAAACGCTATTGCCGTAATGCTCATAAATCCGCGCCGCAAGGTTCAGGGTGATACCGTATTTCTGCAGATAGATCATGGCTTTACGCATATCCTTCTTCTCTTCCACCTGCTCAGCAATCTCCTGAGCCTTCCGTTCGCTGATCCCTTTTACCTCGGCCAGCCGTTCCGGCTCTTCTTCAATGATCCGAAAGGTTTCACCTTTAAATTTACGCACGATCCGCGCCGCCAGCGCTGCACCGACACCTTTTATAGCACCGGAACCCAGATACCGTTCGATCGATACGACATCTTCCGGGTCCTTCACCTCATAACTCTCCACTTTCAGCTGTTCGCCATATGTATTATGGACAATGAGCTCTCCTTTCAGTTCCAGTATCTCCCCTTCACTGATATAGGGAAATATCCCTACACAGGTCAGATCATCATCCTCTCCATTCAATTTCAGCACGGTATATCCGTTATCGGCATTCCGGTAAATTACATGATCAACATAACCGTTCACTACTACCATATTTCTCCTCCGTTTACAGGTCATCGGATAAAAGCACAAAAAACTGTTACAAAATTAAATTCTTAGAATAATAATTCTGTAACAGTACCATCACTTGACAAAGTAATGCACAAGCCGCCTATAAGCCTTTGCGGCTGCTCATAAATTCCACGAACTGCCCGGTTCCGATCGCCACTACCTGCATCGGTTCTTCTGCCGTCATCGTATTGATCCCGGTCTTCTCTTCAATCAATTGTTCCAGCCCCCGGAGCATCGCACCGCCGCCCGTCAGAACAATTCCGCGGTCCAGGATATCAGCTGATAATTCCGGCGGAGTTCTTTCCAGCACGCTGATAACCGCTTCAACGATCTGGCTGGTGGTCTCCTTCAGCGCTTCTTCTGTCTCGGACGAAGTAAAGGTAATAGTCTTCGGTAATCCGGTCACCAGGTTCCGTCCTCTTACTTCGAGCATTTCATCCTCCGGCAGCGGATAGGTAGTCCCAATCTTAATCTTAATATCCTCAGCCGTGCGCTCGCCGATCAGCAAGTTATGTTTTTTGCGTACATAGCGGACGATAGCCTCATCAAAATCGTCTCCAGCTACCTTAAGCGATAAATTTACAACCGTTCCGCCCAGAGAAATAACCGCTACATCCGACGTTCCGCCACCGATGTCAACGATCATGTTACCATAGGGCTTAGCAATATCTATTCCGGCACCGATCGCCGCCGCAACCGGCTCCTCGATCAGATACACTTCCCGTGCACCGGCTGCATAAGTTGCTTCTTCTACCGCCTTTTTCTCTACCTCCGTGACCCCGCTGGGAACGCATACACTGATGCGCGGCTTCTTAAATGTACGCCGGCCAAGAACCTTCTGCACAAAGTACTTTATCATCTTTTCTGTTACAGTATAATCTGAAATTACTCCCTGCTTCAAAGGACGCACGGCGATGATGTTTCCCGGCGTTCTTCCAAGCATCAGCCTGGCTTCTTCTCCGATTGCTTTAATTACATTTGTATCTCTATCAAACGCAACGACTGAAGGCTCTTTTAATACGACGCCTTTACCCTTAACGTATACCAGAACACTCGCAGTACCCAAATCAATTCCTATATCTACTGCCATCCGTATACCCCTTTCATAATACTTCATCTATTTCCATTTTCTTTTGTCTTATCATCACAATTGAACATGCCTGTTAAGCATGTACGTTTTATTATAATCAACTTTGAAATAAATGGAAAGAGTTTTTCCTGTTTTTATTTTTTCTTAAGGATTTTATCAATATACTTCCCAGTATAAGAATTTACATGCTTGGCAATTTCTTCCGGGGTTCCTGTCGCGACGATAGTTCCTCCCTTATCACCACCTTCAGGACCGATGTCAATGATATAGTCTGCCGTCTTGATCACATCGAGATTATGTTCAATAATGATCACAGTGTTGCCGTCTGAAGCCAGCCGCTGCAATATCTCGGTCAACTTATGGACATCGGCAAAATGCAGCCCGGTGGTCGGTTCATCCAGAATATAAACCGTCTTTCCGGTACTTCTGCGGCTGAGTTCGGCAGCTAGTTTGATCCGCTGTGCCTCCCCGCCGGATAATTCAGTCGAAGGCTGTCCCAGACGAATGTAAGATAGTCCTACATCATAGAGGGTCTCCATCTTTCTGCGGATGGTCGGTACATGCTCAAAGAATGCCAGTGCTTCTTCTACTGTCATGTTGAGAACATCATAAATATTCTTTCCTTTATATTTCACTTCCAGTGTTTCGCGGTTATATCTTTTTCCGCCGCATACTTCACAAGGTACATACACGTCAGATAAGAAATGCATTTCAATCTTTAGTAAACCGTCGCCGGCACACGCTTCACAGCGGCCGCCTTTAACATTAAAGCTAAAACGTCCCTTTTTGTAGCCGCGCGCCTTCGCGTCCGGAGTGGCCGCAAACAAATCGCGGATAAGATCAAACACACCGGTATAGGTAGCCGGATTGGAACGCGGTGTACGGCCGATCGGCGACTGGTCGATATTGATCACCTTATCCAGCTGTTCGATACCTTTAATACTCTTATATTTCCCCGGGATCGTCCGGGCACGGTTCAACTGCTTCGCCAGCGTCTTATACAAGATTTCATTTACCAATGAACTTTTCCCTGAACCGGATACACCGGTTACACAGGTCATAATCCCCAGTGGTATTTTCACATCAATATTCTTGAGGTTATTCTCTGCTGCCCCTCTGATGGTCAAATAATCAATCGGCTTTTTCCGTTCTTCCGGAATCGGGATCTTTAATGTCCCCTTCAGATACTGACCGGTAATGGACTCTTCTACCTGCATGATCTCTTCTGCGGTCCCCTGGGCAATCACTTCACCGCCGTGCTCACCGGCTCCCGGGCCAATATCGACAACATGGTCGGCTGCAAACATAGTATCTTCATCATGTTCTACAATTATCAGAGTGTTCCCAAGATCCCGGAGGTGCTTCAAAGTATTCAGCAGTTTATTATTATCCCGCTGGTGGAGTCCGATACTCGGTTCATCAAGAATATAGGAAACACCTACCAGACCGGAACCGATCTGAGTCGCCAGACGGATCCGCTGCGCTTCCCCGCCGGACAGACTGGCCGTCGCCCGTGCCAGGGTGAGATAATCCAATCCCACATTCATCAAAAAGCCAACCCGGGCCCGGATCTCTTTTAAAACCTGCTCTCCGATAAGCTCTTGTGTCTTTGTCAACTTCAGCTCTTGAAAAAAATTGTGCACTTTTGAAATGGAATATTCGGTCACCTGGGAAATATTCTTATTTCCCACAGTTACGGCCAGACTGGTCTTTTTCAGGCGCTGTCCGTGGCACTCGTGGCAAGGCGTAATCCGCATAAAGGTCTCATATTCAGCCTTACTGGCTTCTGAGCCGGTCTCACGGTACCGGCGCTCGACATTCTTGACCAGTCCGTCAAAAACGATATCGTATACCCCTTCACCACGCTGTCCTTTGTAGCGGACCTTTACCTCCTTGCCACTGGTACCATGGATCAAAACATCATGAACCTTCTTCGGATACTTATTAAAAGGAGTGTCCAGGCTAAATTTATATTCTTCAGCCAAAGCATTTAGAATGGCTCTGGTAAAACTTTTTTTATCGGTACAGGACTGCCAACCCATTACCACAATAGCACCCTGATCAATACTGAGGGACGGATCTGGAATCATCAGCTCTTCGGCAAACTCCATCTTATAACCCAATCCAAAGCATTCCGGGCAGGCACCGAAGGGATTATTAAAAGAAAAGCTGCGCGGTTCGATTTCTTCGATACTTATCCCGCAATCCGGACAGGCAAAGCTCTGGCTGAAGTTAATCGTCTCAGCACCGATTACATCAACCTGCATCAATCCCTCCGCTAACGACAAGACATTTTCCACCGAATCGGCCAGACGTTTTTCCATTCCCGGTTTCACTACCAATCTATCCACTACTATTTCTATGTGGTGTTTGATGTTTTTATCCAACTTTATTTCTTCGGAGAGCTCATAAAGGCTGCCGTCAATACGCACCCGCACATATCCGCTTTTCTTAGCCCGCTCCAATAATTTCGCATGGGTGCCTTTCCGCCCCCGTACAACCGGGGCAAATAACTGAATCTTGGTCTGTTCATTCAGCGACATGATCTGATCGACCATCTGATCAACTGTCTGCCGTTTGATTTCCCTGCCGCATTCCGGGCAGTGGGGAATCCCGATACGGGCGTAAAGCAGACGCAGATAATCGTAAATCTCCGTAACCGTTCCAACCGTTGAACGGGGGTTACGGTTGGTTGATTTCTGATCGATTGAAATTGCCGGGGATAACCCTTCGATCGCCTCAACATTGGGCTTTTCCATCTGTCCTAAAAACTGTCTTGCATAAGAAGACAGAGACTCCATATAACGCCTCTGACCTTCCGCATATATCGTATCAAATGCCAGAGAGGATTTCCCCGATCCGCTGAGTCCGGTTAGTACTACCAGCTCGTTCCGGGGAATTTCCAGATCGATTCCCTTGAGGTTATTCTCCCTTGCGCCACGAATTTTAATGTATTCTTTTTTTGCTGCCATTTCTTCTCTCCATCACTTCTCAATTATTTATCTTCTGCAATTTTATTTCTGCTATTCGTTATCTAACTTGACCTGTTTTATTTCTTTCATCTTATCACGCAGCTCCGCCGCCGTTTCGAAGTCCAGTTCCGCCGCGGCTTTCTTCATCTTTTTATTAATGCTTCCGATCAGCTTATCCAGTTCTTCCGGACTCATTGATTCGAACCCTTTATCCATCTGCAGTTCATCAGCCGCCACCTTTCTGGAAATACTGATCAGGTCACGGACCGCTTTCTGGATGGTCTGCGGAGTGATTCCGTGTTTTTCGTTATAAGCCTGCTGTATTTCACGGCGCCGTCTGGTCTCTCCGATCGCCAGACGCATGGAATCGGTCATATTATCGGCGTACATGATAACATGTCCGTCGGCATTACGCGCCGCCCGGCCGATGGTCTGAATCAGCGATACCGCTGAGCGCAGGAAACCTTCTTTATCCGCATCGAGTATTGCAACCAAAGTAATCTCCGGAATATCCAATCCCTCCCGGAGCAGGTTGATTCCCACCAATACGTCAAAGACGTCCAGTCGCATATCGCGGATAATCTCAGCCCGTTCCAGTGTATCGATATCGGAATGCAGATATTTCACCCGGATTCCAACTTCCTTCATGTAATCGGTCAGGTCTTCCGCCATCCGCTTGGTCAGGGTAGTGACCAGAATCTTATTTTTCTTTTCAACTTCTTTATTGACCTCACTGATCAAATCATCAATCTGGCCTTCCACCGGGCGCACTTCTACTTCCGGGTCAAGCAGCCCGGTCGGCCGGATGACCTGTTCTACCCGGAGCAGCTCATGCTCTTCTTCATATTTACCCGGTGTCGCCGATACGAACATCATCTGGTCTATCTTGCCCTCGAACTCTTCAAAGCTAAGCGGCCGGTTGTCTTTCGCTGATGGCAGCCGGAATCCGTAATCTACCAGGGTTGATTTCCGGGATTGGTCACCGTGATACATGCCGCCGATCTGCGGGATGGTCTTATGAGACTCGTCGACGATGATCAGAAAATCATCCGGAAAGTAATCGATCAGGGTATGCGGCGGCTGTCCTGCGTCCAGGCCGGTCAGATGGCGGGAATAGTTTTCAATCCCTGAACAAAATCCGGTTTCCCGCATCATTTCGATATCAAAATTGGTCCGCTCTGCAATCCGCTGCGCCTCGATCAGCTTGTCCCGACTCTTAAAATATGGTACCTGCTGTTCTAGTTCTGCTTCAATCTCTTTGATTGCACGTTCCATGCTGTCCGGTGCCACCACATAATGAGAGGCCGGGAATATTACGGCATGTCCCAATTCCGTTTTGATTTCACCGGTCAATAAATCGACTTCAGTAATCCGTTCGATCTCATCGCCGAAGAACTCTGCCCTGATAGCTGAGCTTTCCCATACTGCCGGGACAATCTCCAGAACATCCCCGCGAACCCGGAAGGTGCCGCGGTGGAAGTCCATTTCATTACGGGTGTACTGGATTTCGATCAGCTTATGAATGATCTCGTCCCGGTCTTTTATCATTCCCGGGCGCAGGGAAACTACCATCTCCTGATAATCTAAAGGGCTTCCCAGTCCATAAATACAGGATACGCTGGCAACAATGATTACATCACTGCGTTCAGCCAGGGCTGCGGTAGCTGAGTGACGAAGTTTATCAATCTCGTCATTGACTGCTGAATCTTTGGCTATATAAGTGTCGGAAGACGGAACATATGCTTCCGGTTGGTAGTAGTCGTAGTATGAAACAAAATATTCGACAGCATTCTCCGGGAAGAATTCTTTGAATTCGCCGTAGAGCTGTCCCGCTAAAGTTTTATTGTGAGCGATGATCAGGGTTGGCTTCTGCAATTCCTGAATGACATTGGCCATCGTGAAGGTCTTGCCGGAACCGGTGACCCCCAGCAAAGTCCCGAATTGATTGCCTTCCTTGAAGCCCTTAACGAGACCTTCAATGGCCTGGGGCTGATCACCGGTTGGTTGAAATTCTGATTTTAATTTAAATCCACTCATGTGTTTACCTCCTCGTTACGAGCACTTGGGCCTGTCTTTTAGACGCTTACGAGCTTAGTGAATCTGTAGTAACCCAGACTCATTTTTCGGAACTGGATAACAACAAATAATACTAGTGAACAGTACACTAGCTAATACTCGATGTCTATTTTATCACAATAAGAATAAAAAGTACAGAAAAATCAAACATTTGTTCTGTATTTTTTATTCTTATTATTTATACTGATGTTTAATTTTCGTTAAATACTTTTTACGAATCAGGACATCAACCTCTAAAGCGCACCCCAAATCCTCATTATTTCTATTATTTCCTATTAACAAAGCAGGAGGAAAACTCAATCTGATATCCGCTTGATTGTATCTGTTTGATAATAGCCGTAATGAGCTGTGAATACAAGTTGACTTCTGTTTAAAACACTGTTAAGCTGCAAAATAGATTGCTTGCTGATTTCTTTATCCATAGTGAAAGGATGAACGTCAATGGTATTATCACTCACTTTAAAAGCATCCCCTGTAAACAAATATTGCCCGTCGAACAAATATACCATGGAGCCCAGTGTGTGCCCTGGTGCTTTTATGCACTCAACCGTGTGTTCTCCCAGTTTCAATTCCTGCCCGTCAGCAAGCAAAGTTAGACCTTCCTTGTCTATGCCATCCGGCAAAGTGTTACTGCTAAACGCATTGCGCTTCGATTGACCGTTTACCATTTGCAACTCATCTTCGCTTATAAATATTTGTGCATTGGGAAATAGATTCAATGATGCTACATGGTCATAATCTGAATGTGTAAGCAACACATACTTAACATCCAAGGCATCCACTGATACTTGATTTAGAGTTTGTGCAACCTTATCGGCATCAGAACCTGCATCGATAACAATATAGCCATCATCTGATTCAATAAAAAACAAATTGTTTGAATTGTTTTTTATTGCGTAAATTCCAGTGTCAGAAATTTCGCCGGTCTCCATAGGATTCATAGACAGCATAGGGAAAACATAGACAAGTGCTGTTGCGGCTATTAAAACTATAACAGCTAAAATAATTAGCATTATCCTTTTCTGTATCTTTTTCATTGTACTCTCCTTCAAATTCTTATTTGATTGTTTTAATCAACCACTTCTTCAACACCTGTAGCTGTTCCTCAGTATGAAAATAATGTTCTCCGTTTTTCATTACTTCAATTCATTTATCGTTCTGCTTCTAGTAAATCATTTTGTGAAAAATCCATTTACTTTCCTCCTTGAAATTTGTCCCAAACTATCAAACTAAACTGCCTTTAATTGTTCAATGTTGATTGGAAGATTATCAATTCCTTTAAATTCAGGCACTATTATAGATACTATATTTTTCTTTATTTCTGGCTTTACTTTTGTAATACACATTTGCCATGCTCCACCGATACTTTTGCAATCATCCTCAATCAAGATATTTGGTTTTAATATTTCAACTATATCTTTATATTTTTCTCCAAAATCACGAACCGTTAGAAACGCACCGGAAAATCCAAAGCACTTTAATAAAACCGCAATATTATCAGCCTGCATTCTTCTTCGGGACGTACAATAAATAATGTTCGCTCCTTGTTTCTCCCACATCTCAATTATTTTTACAGAATTACCAATCGGAACATAAGCATTGTGTTTGTATAATGATAGCCATGATTTTGGCTTTAATATTGTACCCTCTACAAATATCATGATTGTCAATCCTGTACGTTGTTTTTGATTCAATAAAATTTGCTTCACAGTACTTACCTTTCTAATTGATATTTGCAGCTCATTAGTCGCGGTAATCTCGTGGAGTCAATCCAACTCATTTCGAGGCTTTTATTAATAGCTTCAAGAGCCATATTGACTTTACCTCTTAATAATACGATATTGACAGCATTATACACAATATTTATAGATTTAACAAGAAGTAGCCGATACAATATTGATACTTTACAGAGGAGGGAAAATAAATATGCTGACTGATTATCATGTGCATACAGAATTTAGTGATGATTCAACAGAACCGATGGAAGATGTCGTAAATCAAACCAGGGCAATTGTTAAATGTAGACTGCCCTGATTATTCAGGGAAATCGCAGAATTGATGGAAAAACACCATTGACAAGGGTCATCGCGGACAATAAAGGTATTGAAGTAAATACCTCCTGTTTTCGTTATGGCCTGAAAGATTTAATGCCGGCAAGGGATATTATTACATTATATGGGGATGCGCAGCGGCATCGCCAGTGGCGGCAGCATTCTTGTTGGTAAATATTTGGGCAGCGGCGATATGCGAACTGCAAAAAAGGTCATATCCGGTCATCCCATCCGGGACAACCGGAACCTTAATTTTATTTCCTCTCGCTGCTGCATTCAGTAACGGGATATATTACATAAATTATAAGAATTTATTAGTAGTCTCCGCTCCCATTTTAATTACCTCTTCTGCATCCATATTCCAATATTCCGGTCTAAACAATTCCAGGCAGGCAGGGCCATCATAGCCAACTGCTTTCACCGCATCAGCAATCCCCTCTACCGGTATTGCCCCTAAACCAGGCATTAAGCGGTGACAGTGATCCAAAATTCCCAAGGGAAGATCTTCACAGTCATTGATATGGAAAACAAATAACTTTTCTTTTGGAATCTTCTTGATAAATTCAACGTCTGCTGCCTTATCATGCATGTAAAAGTTTATACAATCGATGGTTAAGCCAACGCTGTCACGATCAACTGCCTCCACGATTTCCAAAGCCTGCCTCAGACTATTACAGCACCAGCGGCGATCTCCGATTGGTTCGAAGGATAGCTTGACTCCGTAAGGCTCTGCAATATCTGCCAGTTTATTCAGTACTTCAACAGAGTCCTCAAACACTTCTTTTTCATCTTTTGTACAAATTTCATCTGTCATCGTCGGAACTACAATTATATACGGATTTCCAATTTCCCTGGCAATCTTACACCCAAAGGTAAACAAATTAACTAATTCTACCCATTCTTCCGGTGAACAGAAGTTAATATTTTCAATTGAGTTAAAAGCGAATGGTTTGATATTACTTTTTGTGAAAAAATCCTTTAAGTCATCCAGAGTATTATATTTTAAATACTCCTTCAACATATCAAGACGCAGCTCGATATAGTCATAACCATACTTTTCACACAGTTCTAAATCTCTTCTTACATTTGAGTTTTCTTTACATGTCGCTTCATTATATCCAAGCTTCAGCATTCCTTGCTCCTCTCTATAATTCACCTCTTGCTTCTCTTTCACCAAGTTCTTCCATAATCTTCGGATATTTCTTATCCAATTTATAAACGATCAGGACTATGACTGCAACTGCCCAAATCAGGGTCGGTCCCCATACATAGATATTCCTTATCATATCCACTGCACTTCCGGGCTGGGTCACATTACCACCGGTAGAGCTGAGATAACCAGCCTTATTCAGCATCGATGTAATAACTGCACTGGTAATACCAGTACCAATCTTAAAGCCCAGGGAGCCGCCGCCAAAAATCAAGGCTTCTTGTCTAACATGGCTCTTCCACTGACCGAATTCAATAACATCCCCCATCATCCCGAAGACAACCGCCGTCAACGGTGCTTCACCTAAGGCTCTGATAATGCTGGTTCCCAGAGCCCAGCTGAAACTATAGGGATTCAATAAAAGCAGCATATGCGATGTTACCGCAATAACGGCACCGATCAACGAAAGATTTCTCTTACCCATTTTTTTAAGCAAAAACGGACATAGCATTGCACCTAGAATCAAAGTTCCGGCTTCGGCAAAATATAAGACGCTGTACATCCAGGAGTCGTTCCCGAAAATATATTTGCAATAATAAGGCAGGGTTGTTCCGACGATTGTTCCATGCACACAGGTAACCGTCCAAAGGATCAGGGTGGACCAAAAGTACTGGTTGGTTAGCAATGCCTTAATGCTCTTGCCAAAAGGGACTTTCGTTTTTGCAACTGATTCTATATGAACCGTCTCTTTGCATTTCGCAAAACAGGTTACCAGCATAATGAAGGCCAGTATTACCCACATCGCCATTGCTTTTACCCAGGCTGCCTGATCATCACCAAACAGCTTAACTACCGGCATCGTAAACGTTACGGCGATAATTCGGCCAATCGGTGCCATCGACATTCTAAAGATAGAAAGCAAATCACGTTCGCGGGAAGAACGGGTCATCATCGTCGATAATGTTCCGTATGGTACGTTGATTGCGGTATAGAAAACAGTGGTACACAGATTATATGTAATGAAAATATACCAAAATTGCAGCGTTTCGTTCGTTTGAGGAACCAGGAACAACGCCACCGCAGAGATACAGTAAGGAACACTCATCCACAGTATCCAAGGTCTGGCTTTCCCCCATTTTGATTTGGTCCGGTTTACAACGAATCCCATGATAACATCTGAAGTCCCGTCGAAGATACGCGAAATCAGCATGACCAGACCAACAACTGCAACTGAGATACCGGCATAATCAGTATAAAATAAAGTTAAAAGTGTCGAGATCATTCCAAACACAATGTTACATGCTGTATCACCAAATCCATAAGATATTCTGGTTCCTGCAGATAATGGTTTGACAACAGTATTATCGGTTGTGTTTTCTTTTACCTGGCTCATTTTACAGATCACCCACCTTTACCGGGCGGCCTTCTTTCAATGACTTAGCTGCAGCCATAGCAATTTTCACCGGCGCTAATCCATCGTTGCCATTGACTAAGGTTGGAGTATCATTTAAGACAGCCTTGGCAAACTCCTCTGCCTCTGAAATAAATGCATTATTATAACGTTCCAGGAAAAACCAGGTCGGTTTTGATATTTCAACGCCATCGGCAGTCGAGATCATCGACATATCCTTCCGGTCATTCGCCACCTGAACACAGCCCTTGTCGCAGTGTACTTCCGACCTCTGATCATATCCATAATGAGCAGCCCTGCTGTTATCTATCACGCCCAAAGCGCCATTTTCAAACTTCATCATCACGATGGTAGTATCGACATCATCAAAATCTGCATAACCAGCGCCGCTTAACTCCGCACCGTAAGCCATAACTTCGGTCACTTCACTGCCGGCCAGGTAACGAACCATATCAAAGTCATGAATAGTCATATCCATATAGATGCCGCCGGATACTTTGATATACTCCATCGGCTGATGATCAGGATCGCGGGAGGTAACTTTTACCACATGTACTTTTCCCAGTCTTCCTTCAGCCACCGTATCACGTACTTTCTTATGGTTATGATCAAACCTGCGGACAAAACCGACTTGCAGCTTCACGCCTGCTTTTTTGACTACTTCAAGCGTTTCTTCAATCTTTTTCAGATCTGTATCAATTGGTTTTTCACAAAAAATGTGCTTTCCTTCCAATGCTCCACGCTTAATTAAGTCAGCATGTGTATTTGTTGCCGAACAGATGAAAATCGCATCAATCTCCGGATCCTTCAAAATCGCTTTCGGATCATCATAGCATTTTTTAATACCCATAGATTCCGCCCAGCTTTTCATCTCATCATTCATCAGCGGATCTGCTACTGCGGCCAAATCTGCCTGTGCCACCGAGTGAGCGAGGTTTTCGCCATGCAATTTACCGATTCTTCCTGCTCCAATTAATCCAATTCTAACCTTTTTCATTCCCATTCTCCTCTTTTCCCTGCAAATTTTCATCAGTTACATTTTATAAAGTAATCATATTACCACTCATGAAGGATTCTTTGCAGCGGAATGCAATTTCTGTATTTTTTGTTCCATCAATAACAGTTGGCGTAGCTGCTTCCTTGTTTATTACGCAATTAGCAAACACCTCCATCTCTGTTACATATGCATCATGCCAGCGGGTAACAAAGTCCTGATAGCACTCCTGGCACACTCCGTGCTCACTCATCACTTCAAGCAATGAGTTTGTTGGAACACCGGCAATACGCAGAGTCCCACGGGTACCAACGATTTCCGTTTCAACATGGGCACCGTGAGCCGCTGCACGGCCGGCATACATGAATGCCATCGCATCATTTTCACACTGCATCATTGTCGCTACATTGTCTCCGTCATCCCAGTCCTTATATTGTTTAAATTCAAAACAGCCGCCAATGGACCACAACTTCTTCGGTTCCGAATTAGTCAGCCAGCGAATCAAATCGATGTCATGGATATTCATATCGATAAATTGACCACCCGAGCGCGGTGCATATTCCAGGGTCCCCTCAATGATGGAAATCGGATCTTGTGAATAGCAGCGGACTAAGATAACATCGCCGATATCACCATTATCCATTTTCTGTTTTGCCATTGCATAAGACTTATCATAGCGACGCATAAATCCCAGCATAAATGTCAGCTCCGGATGAGCAGCTACAACTTTTTCTGCATCTTTACACTTTTCAATTGTTTCGCTGAGTGGTTTGTCGCAGAACACATGCTTTCCCGCATCCATTGCAATTTTAATAATCTCTGCGTGGGAGTCCGTATTCGTAACGATTGCGACCGCCTCTACATTCGAATCTGCACAAAGGTCTGTGGCATTCGTATAATATGCCGAAACGTCCAATTCTTTTGCCACTTCTTTCGCCCGTTCCTCCTTCCGGTCACACACTGCAACCAACTCTGTGTTAGGAACACGATTGGCAATGTTGCACGCATGCTCATATCCTAATCTGCCGACACCAATAATTCCGATTTTTAATTTTTTCATTTTACTTTTTCCTTTCATCTATTAATATGTATAAATTTCTTAGATTCCGGTGAGCTCTTTGACATACTTCCGCGCCATTACCGCATAATCAAAAGGATTATAGATATATGGGTTTTGTTCAGCCTCAACCACTAACCAGCCTTTGTATTCCCGCTCCTCTAAAATTTTAAATACAGCCGGGAAATCTACACATCCTTCCGGATCACCCGGCACCGTAAATGCACCCTCCAGTACGGAATCGAGAAAACTGATCCGTTCTTTGCGGCAGCGTTCTACAATGTCCTTACGGATATTCTTCAAATGGATATGTTTGATCCGGTCAAAATGCTTTTCCAGGACAGCAACCGGATCATCACCGGAAAATGCTAAATGTCCCGTGTCAAAGATCAGGCTTACATACCGCGGATCGGTCAGTTCCATCAGTTTATCCACTTCTGCAGCAGTCTGGACGGTGGTCGTCATGTGATGATGATAGACGATTGTCATATCATGTTCGACAGCAATTTCCCCCAGCTTATTAAGCCCCTCTGCAAGTTCCTTCCACTGCTCTTCATTCAGTACCGGCTTATCTAAGAAACTTGTGCTGGATCGGTGCTGGACACTAAAGCTTTGATCGGATACATTGATTAACTTTGCTCCGGCAGCTTTTAAAAAGTACATATGATCTCTAAAATCTCTTTCTACCTGCCAGAACGGCAGCTCATTAATGTAAGCACTGAACCACTGGGTAATATTTTCAATTCCCCTCCTCGCAAACTCTTCATTTAATATCTTGGCATTATGTGGGTACAAACAGCCAATTTCGGTACCTTCATAACCGGTCAATGCGATTTCACTGATCGTCTGCAGAAAAGTTGCTTCCTTTCCATACTCCGGCATATCGTCTTCTGTCCATGCAATGGGTGCAATACCAAGCTTGATGTTTTCACGTTTTAACAATTTTTTCTTCTCCTCCTTTTCCTATGTGGACGCTAGTTTTATTTATATTTAATTCAAGTTAAATTAGCATCTGGATTATTTGCCTTAATTATGCTAAACTGCAAGTAACACACTCAATTGTAACGTCCACAAATCCTTTCTTTATAGTAATTCTAACATCATGAAGAAAAATTGCGGTATCGTAATCTTGCTCTGAAACGAGCGTTTTGTACACGTTTTTTCTGATTGATTTACGAGAAATTGCAATGCAGTGATTAAAGGAGGATTTCATGGACAATAAAACAAATCAGATGTCGGATATTTTCAGAGACAAGGAAATGCCACAATTAACTGCCGTATACTTGATTGACGAAACACATAACAATAAATACACCCGTCTCTTTCACTCGCACGACTCTGAATTAGAACTTTATTATGTACATAGCGGCAGTGGATATTATATGGTTGAGAACCAGCTCTACGCAGTCAAAGAAGGGGATATGATCATATGTAATGAAAAAGTACTGCATGGGGATGCTCCGGCTTTTAATAATCACATGCGGTCTTATTGTTGTGCCTTAACAAATGTAAAAATCAAAGATCTGCCAAATAACTGTTTAATTAAAAGCACCGCCAACCCCATCGTATCTTGCGGTGGTTTTGCCGGGAAAATCGGATCTATGATGGAACTTATTTTTATGTTATCATTGGACCTTGAGCAACTATATGATATTTGTTCTGCGATGTCTATATCAATTCTTTTACTGGTCAATCAACTCCTGCTTAGCAGAGATCGTCATCAGAACCGTACCTCTGCCAACAAATCGGACGCGATCGTGGATAAGATTAAGCATTATTTAGATACAAATTACACGAAACCACTTTCATTAGAAAATATCAGTAAGGCTTTAAACATGACCCCCAACTATGTATCGCATGCTTTTAAGGCCAAAATGAACATCTCGCCAATCCATTATTTGCTCTATCGGAGATTCGGTGAAGCCCAGAGCTTATTAATGAATACCGAACTGACAATGGCAGAAATTTCAGATTTATTAGGCTTTAGTAATCCGGCGCACTTCAGTGCCATGTTTAAAAAGCATGTTGGCCTTTCACCGGTACAGTACAAACGTTCCATCGATCAAATGAACAGCAAAAGGCAGGACTCAATATGATTACATGTCCATTGGAAAATGAAACAAAAGAAATGTATAAGAATTTTTTTCGCTTGGCTGCCATAATAATATTTCAAAATATGATCACCTTCAGTGTAAATGTCGCTGATAATATAATGCTCGGCAGTTACGATCAGATTGCCTTATCATCGGCCGCTTCCGTAAACCAGGTTCAGTTTTTGTTCCAGCAGATTTCCTTAGGTTTGGGTGAAGGGCTGGTAACTTTATCCGCGCAGTACTGGGGCAGGAAAGAGGTTAAACCGATCTATCAGCTTACCAAAATTGCATTGATCATTGGATTATCCACAAGCATCTTACTGACTACCTTAACCAGTCTGTTCCCGGTCCATGTGCTAAAAATCTTCACCACCGACCCGGAGATCATCAGTTCAGGCTGCCAGTACCTGGCGATCATGCGGTTTACATATATTCCCTTCATCATTACCAACATTCTTTTAGCTGCCCTGCGCAGCATGGAAAAAGTTAAAATAGGCTTCTATATCTCCTGTATTTCACTTATCATTAATATAATGATGAATTATATCTTTATCTTCGGAAAGCTGGGAGCACCATCTTTAGGGGTTACCGGTGCAGCGATCGGTACACTGACCGCCCGGATTATAGAGCTGTTACTGATCATTATATATATTAAGTCTGAAGTCCCGGATTTATTTTGTTTGCTGACCTATAAGATAAAGAAAACTTTACTGGCAGCTTACGTCAAATCAAGCTTTCCAATTGTCCTGAACCAGACCCTGTTTGGATTATCGGTAAGCCTGCAGACAGCGATACTCGGTCACTTATCTTCCGATGCAATCGCTGCTAACAGTGCCGCTACAGCAATATTCCAATACCTGAAACTGATTGCGATCGGCTTTTCCTCTGCTACGGTTGTTACAATCGGTAAAACGGTCGGCAGTGGTAAAATAGAAAAAGTCAACCAGTATAAACGCTCGTTACAATGGATCTATTTATTTGTCGGCCTGACTATCTGCCTGCTTCTTAATCTGATCAAGACACCACTGATCAGCTTATATTCACTGACACCGTCGGCGAAACAACTGACCTATCAGATTATTACGCTGCTTAGTATTACCGCTATCGGTACCTCCTATCAGATGCCGGTAAATACCGGTATCATCCGCGGCAGCGGCGATACCGGTTTTGCTCTGAAACTGGATCTGGTCTGCATCTGGGTGATTATGTATCCGGTCTCATTGCTGGCCGCATTTGTCTGGAAACTGCCGATAATCGCAGTTGTCGGATGCTTAAACTCGGATCAGATACTCAAATGCCTGCCGGCATTTATAAAGGTTAACAAATTCTTCCGGATCCGTACTCTGGCCAATGAGTAGATTTTATCTGACAAAATTCATCATGATCCTTTGTCTCGCCGTTGGACTTGGTATATCTGCTTTCCCGATAACTTTTAGCATCCAGCTCATGTTAGCGGCAAGCCTTTTAATAACATCGATGCCCTCCAGGTCTTCGTTCACTTCCCCCGGCACGGCACCATGAATAACATTCCAATAATCCGAAGTGACAATCACCATCTCCATCGCATTCATCACACCTAAAAGCTGCTGATAAGTCTCCATTCCCCCGGATCGTCTTAAGGTGACGAATGCAGCTCCTACTTTATGATGAAACTGATTATCAACACAACCGCCGGCCAAAAATATACGGTCTAATGCACACTTCATATTCCCGGCGATACCACCGTGGTATACCGGCGATGCAAGAATGATAGCATCTGCTTCCGTACACTTATCAATTATTTCATTCACATTATCTTTTGTTTGAATACATTTTGTTTCTCCTGTTTCGATACAGTGATAACAGGCAAGACATGGCTTGACATCGGCTCCGATATTAACTATCTCAAATTCAATATTCTGTTGCTTAAATTCCTTTTTCATAATCTCTAAACACTGATTACAATTTCCCTCTCTTCTCACTGAGCCATTAATTGCTAATACCTTCATAAGCTTCCTCTCCTTCTGCATGCTAAAAGCAGTCTGACTTAAGCCAGACTACCCTCCCTTGACAATGTACTACACGCCTCAAGCTACCGGTTTTTGCTGATTTACTGCGTTATCGTCAGTCGGCGTACATCCGGTACGCCTCGTTCCTCTGCCTTGTAAATCAGTAAAAACC